>Ga0209616_1000006_pt1 | contig 74541 bp, 54 predicted proteins | sample FlocCalmetaG_FD_184153 | JGI IMG/M metagenome (GOLD analysis project Ga0209616, IMG submission 184153) | Freshwater bacterial and archeal communities from Indian Creek, Illinois, USA - Floc-Cal metaG (SPAdes) (version 2) | ecosystem: Environmental > Aquatic > Freshwater > Unclassified ...
ATGTCTCGCAGGATATAGACTTTTCAAAAACACCCTGGGGGAAGGTGCTTCTTGAATCTCTTATACTTGAGCTTGAAGGACTAAATGTAATGATGACCCGGGCTGTTAAGATTTTGGAAACAGCACAAGGGCTTGAAAAATATCAGGATGTTTACAAGGAAGACCTCGATAATATTAATGTTATACTAAAACTGTCAAAAGATATTCTTGATTTTTCTGAGAATGGAAAGGTCAGTAGAGAATTTCCTCTTGATTATAAAAAATGGGATAACTTATTTCATGCGCTGCAAAACGTGGAATTTAGAACTCTTCCGCGCAGCGGTAGGGAAGTTGATATCGATAAGAAGGAGATAGTAAAGGAAATCAGAAAGGATGTCAAAGCCGGTATAATAAAGCTTCGCGAAAAGATAGTCCCGGCTGAATCGGCGGAAATTAATAGTGTTCTAGAATCACTGTATTCAAATATGAAGTACCTTGCCAGCCTTGTAAAATCTACCGCTGAAAAATATGCAAAGAAGAAGAACAGTAAATCGGTGCTTGATTTTAACGATCTGGAGCATTTTTGCCTTGAAATTCTTTGCGAAAAAGGAGAGGACGGAGGTATAAGACCTTCTGTAACAGCGCTTGGGTATAGGGAACGCTTTGCTGAAATATTAATCGATGAATATCAGGATAGCAATCTGGTGCAGGAAAACATAGTGAATATGATTTCAAAAGTAGATGACAATGAGCCTAATGTTTTTATGGTTGGAGACGTAAAGCAGAGTATTTACCGTTTCCGTCATGCCAGACCCGAATTATTTCTGGACAAACTCGATAAGTACAAGAAATACGAGGAATGTTTACCTTGCAAAGGAGATGCCTTGCGGAATATACAGCTTTCTAAGAATTTCAGGAGCCGCAAGGAAGTGGTGGATGCTGTTAATTGCATATTTAGACAGATAATGTCGAAAAAAGTAGGTGAAATTGATTATAATAATAATAATGATGAAAAGCTTGATTTTGGAGCGTTTTTTGCGGAAAATGATTGTGAAGATTGTTTTGTTGGAGGAGAAGTAGAGCTGCATTTAATACAAACCGGCGGGCAAGATAATAAAGACGAATCATCATTTATAGCAAATGAAAGCGATGACGATAATGAAGATGTTGAGGAAGCATCGGAAGATGAGGAAATACTTGACAATCTACAGTGTGAAGCAAGGATTGTAGGTCGAAGAATTCATGAATTGTTGAAGCCGGATGAAAAAGGCAGGCAATTTTGTGTTTTTGATAAAACGAAGAAGCAATATCGCAAAGCAAAATATAGTGACATAGTAATATTGCTAAGAACCACAAAAAACTGGTCAGAGGTTTTTACAGAGGAGTTGTCCATGATGGGCATAACAGCCTTTGCCGATACCGGAACCGGATTTTTCAAAACAATAGAGGTTCAGGTGGTATTATCGCTTTTGCAGATAATAGATAATCCGTTACAGGATATACCCCTGCTTTCTGTGCTGCGTTCTCCTGTCGTTGCTTTCACAACGGATGAACTGGCCGAGTTGAGACTGATTGATAGAAAAGTACGCTTGTTTGATGCGTTAAGTAAATTGGCAAAAACTGTGCAGGAGGGAGCAGCCAAAAAGGCAGCAAAGTTCCTTGAAAACCTTGAGAAGTGGCGGGAAATGGCACTTTATATGTCCACTGATCAGCTGCTATGGCAGTTGTATAATGACACCGGCTATTATGGAATGGTTGGTGCTATGCCGGCAGGAAAACAGCGTCAGGCAAATTTGAGGATTCTTTTCGATAGGGCAAGGCAGTTTGAAGAGACCAGCTACAAAGGCCTCTTTAACTTCATTAGTTTTATTGATAAGTTAAAAAGCAGCAAAGGTGATATGGGAAGTGCAAAAGTCCTCGGTGAGAATGACAACGTGGTGAGGATCATGAGCGTTCATAAGAGTAAGGGGTTGGAGTTCCCTGTCGTAATACTTGCCGGATGCGGGAAGAAGTTTAATATGCAGGATATGAATAAAAGCATCCTGCTGCATCGGGATCTTGGTTTTGGACCGGATGTAGTAGATCACAAATTACGCCTATCATGGCCTTCGGCAGCTAAACAGGCTATCCGGGAAAAGATTAAAACCGAAACCTTATCCGAGGAAATGAGGATTCTTTATGTCGCACTGACGAGAGCCCGTGAAAAGTTGATTATAACAGGAAGCGTAAATGATATGGGAAAAAAGAAAAAGAAATGGTCTGCGCAAGCCGCGTTACAAGAAAGCAAACTTCCGGATTACGAGATTATTAAAGGCTCGAATTATCTTGATTGGATTGCACCTTCGCTAATTTGGCATGAAAACTGCAGCGAACTTCGTGATAGTGTGGACAGCGGGATTGAATTCCGGGGACAACTGATTGATGATCCATCTGTCTGGAAAATCAGGATATGGAATAAAAGTGATGTATTGAGCGTCAAGATTTCCGAAGAACGTCTGGACACTGAGTTTATTAAGTGGTTGGATAGTTTGGAAACCGCAACGGAGGTTTCGGAGTTTTCGGAGTTTTCAGAGGAAATAGACCGAAGATTGAGTTGGGATTATGCTTATTCAAAGACTACCCGTGTTCCTGCCAAGGTTTCGGTTACAGAGCTGAAAAAGCGTTTTAATGCTCAGGCAGCAGAAGAAATGGGTGCTTTTCAGGAGTATTTGCCTGCCTTAGTCAAAAAGCCGAAATTTCTGGAGGGAAAGAAGGGGTTGAGTTCTGCGGAGATTGGTTCCGCATTTCATTTTGTCATGCAGCATTTGGATTATTCACAAGGCAATATTGAGACGCAGATTAAACGAATGATTGAAAACGATTTACTAACTACCCAGCAATCAGAAAGAATTGATATAGGGAAAATCAATGCTTTTTTAGAGTCGGAGCTGGGAAGGAGAATGCTCGCATCATCAAGTTTAAACCGTGAAGTACCGTTTAACATAGAGATTCCATGTCATGAGCTATATGATGATATGAAGGATGAAAAATATCAAAGTGAAACTTTACTGCTTCAGGGGATTATTGACTGCTTCTTTGAGGAGCCGGACGGAATTGTGCTGCTTGATTATAAGACGGACTATGTGGCGGCAGGTAAAGTTGAGATGATCAAAGATAGTTACAGAGTGCAGATGGGTTATTATGCCCGAGCTTTGGAGATGTTGACAGGGAAGAGTGTAAAAGCTAAGTATATTTATCTGTTCTCAAATGGGGAAGTACTGGAATTTTAACCAACCAGTGGGACGTTTTGTTTGGCAGGTTTTTATGGAGACAAGTGAGAACATCAGCGTGAATTCATTAAATGCTATAAATTTTCAAACACCAAAAAACAAAAAACCATGGGAGTGAAAGGAGAATATGCGAATACTACATACATCCGACTGGCATTTAGGCAAAAGCCTTGAGCAAATCAACCGTATTGCCGAGCAAAAAGAGTTCATCGACTTTTTATGCAAAACGGTGAAAGAGGAAAACATCGATCTTGTTTTGATTGCGGGTGACATATACGATACATATAATCCTTCTTCAGCTGCTGAAAAACTTTTTTTTGAAGCTGTTGAGAGACTAAACTATAAGGGTAAGCGAGCAGTGCTCGTTATTGCCGGCAATCATGATAGTCCTGAGCGTCTTTGCGCTGCCAGTCCACTGGCTTATAAGAACGGCATCATTTTGCTTGGTTATCCCGGAAGTGATGCAGCTATTTATAACATAGACAGCGAAAATATCAAAATCGCAGATTCAGGACCCGGGTGGCTGGAACTTAGCATAGCGCCATTTCAATACCACGCCATAATTATTACCCTTCCATATCCATCCGAATCACGTTTAGAAGAGCTGTTATCTCAACAAGCAGATGAAGGAATTCTTCAGAAAGCATATTCAGATAAAATCGGTAGCATATTCGCTTCTCTCGGACAGAAATTTAGAGATGACACGTTGAATTTGGCAGTCGGACACTTTTTCCTAATGGGTGGGAAGGAATCAGATTCTGAAAGAACACTGCAAGTCGGCGGTGCACTCACTGTGGACCCAAGCGTACTACCTCCAAATGCACATTATGTTGCGCTAGGTCATTTACATCGTCCGCAGGAAATCCGTAACAGCCCATGTCCTGTGTTTTATTCGGGATCTCCTCTGGCATACAGCTTCTCAGAAGCCGAGCACAGCAAAGCAGTATATATAATTGAGGCAATTCCGGGTGAGAGAGCTGAAATCAAGCCATTATACCTTGACTGTGGTAAGCCTTTGAGAAGATGGGTTGCCACGGATGGGATTGGACAAGCCATTAAATGGTGCGAAGAGGGAAGAGATTTGAATGCCTGGATCAATCTTGAAATATCGACGGATAGGGTTTTGACGGCTGATGAGCAAAAAACATTAAGAGCGTTGCATCCGGGTATTATCAACATTCACCCCATATTGATAACAGATGTAAATGAAGTTGCAAGTACGCAAAACAGAGAAGGTCAAAAAATAGATGAGCTTTTCAAAGATTACTATAAGCACAAGATGCAGATTGATATATCAGAAGAACTGATAAAAGCTTTTGTTGAAATTTTAAACGAAGAGGATGGGGAGGTCGTTACTGATGAGACCGAAACTGCTTGAGATTGAAGGGCTACAGAGCTTTTGTGATGTTCAAAGGATAGATTTTGAGCTTCTAGGCGGAGCCGGGTTGTTTGGAATATTCGGACCTACCGGAAGCGGCAAGTCAACGATACTTGATGCCGTAACCTTTGCACTGTATGGAAAAGTAAAAAGGGCCGATGGGGGAACACAAGGCATAATCAACACAAATATGAATATAGCAAAGGTTTCCTTTACATTTGAAATAGGTAAGGACGCTTCAAGAAAGACTTTCAGGGTAGAGAGAACATATCAGCGGAAGAAGGGTACTCAAAACTCGTGCGAGCCTAAGATTGCACGGCTTATTGAAATTACAGGAAGCACAGAAATTCCGGTTTGTGATAGAGCGACAGATGTGAGCAGCAATGTAAAGGAATTGTTAGGTTTAAGCAATGAAGATTTTACCAGAGCAGTTGTGCTTCCGCAGAATAGCTTTCAGGAATTCCTGCTTCTCAGTAATTCAGACAGAAGAAAAATGCTGGAAAGGATTTTTTATCTCGAGGAATACGGAAAAAAACTGCAGGAAAAGTTGAACAGAAAAATGTCCATACAAAAAAGCAGGATTGATGTGCTATCGGGAGAATTGAAGGGATATTCGGATGCCACCGATGAAGCTCTTATAATTGCTAAAAACGAAATGAATGCAGCCATATCCGAACTTAGCCGGATAGAAAAGGAATTGAAGCTGCTAAAGGATAAATACGATGAAGAAAAAGAGATCTTTACTCTTATTCAGGAGTTGAGACTTATTGAACAAAAAGAGCAGTTACATTTGATTTCTGAAAAAACTGTGCTTGAAAAAAAAGAACAGCTTGATAAGGCTCAAAAAGCGAATGAAATGTCGGAGATGATTCGAAAAAGCAAAGAATTGAAAGAAAAACATCATGACACAGAAAGACAATTACAGGAGGTAGTTGTTACTCTTCCGGCTGTGACGGAGAATTTGAAAGTGTTCCGCCAGAATTATGAAGAGATAAAAAGTAAAGCTGCAGCGGAGCAGCCTGATTTGGTTGCAAAAAGGACCAGATTTGAGGACGCATTGAACAGCCAATCCGAAATACAGGCTGATCAAAATAAAATCAGCGAGATGACAGAAAATTTGAACAGGATTACACTCGCAATTGCAGAAAAAAGTAAGAATATAGAAAACAAGACCGAAGAGCTTAATAACCATGAAAAGAGTCTGGTTTGCCTGAAACAGGAAGCAGAATCTTTGAAAATCGATCCGCAATACCGCCAACAAATTCATTTGGGAGCTAGACTTGAGAATGAAGTTGAAGCTTTAGATAATACTATTAAAGAGCTTAAGAAAAATGCGCTATCTATGTATGATGAGGTTGATGATCTTAATAAGAAACTGGAACATGTGCAGGAAGATATTTCAATTACGGAAAAAAAGCTTGAAGATTTGAATACTGCCAAGCTTGATCATGAAGATAAGAGACCTGAAGATAGGAGCGTGGTTTCGAAACACATCGACGATTTTCATATCAAATGGAACGTTTATGAAGTTTTACTCCACAAAAAAGAGGAACTGGATAATATTGAGCTAGAGATTACAACAAAAAGGACAAAGCTGGAAGAACTTACTCAGAAGGCTTTGTTACTTGAAAAAGACAGGTTGAATGCCTGTGAAATCTTCAATCAATGCAAAGAGGAGAGGGAGAATGCTCTAAGAGAAAAGGGTAATAATACTGTGCAAATGCTTTCTAAGAACCTGAAGGCGGGCGAACCTTGCCCTGTCTGTGGTTCGGAATATCATCCGAATCCTTTCGCACATGAGGAAGTAACGGAATTAACAATAGTTGAAAAACGCATTGAGGATGCTGAGAAAAGCTTGGCTGACACAGAAAAAAAGTTTGAAGAAGCTAAGAAAACGGCTCTTGTGGCAGATGAACAGGTAAAGGCTCTTACAAGTCAGATTGAACAGCATGCAGAGAAAATTAAAGACAAGACCTATGAATATTCTGAACATAAGCAGAAGCTGCCGGAAGATTTAAGGAACTTTGAAATCAGCCAAATTCGCCAGCGGCTTGATAAAATTAAAGAAGGCAATACTGAGAAATTAAGACTTGTAGAAGTTTGGGAGAAAAAGCTGGAGCAATACAAAGAGGAGATTCAGAAACTCGCTAAAATTAAGTCTGAACATCTGTTATCAGAAAACGGGCTGTGCACTCAACTAACTATGAACAAAGAGAGTCTAAAAAAGATTAATAAGTCATTAGAGGGAAATATGAATTTGTTTGACAAAACCCAGCAGAATTACTTGGAATTTATAAAGCAGAACGGTATAGAAAGCGTAGCTGCCGAGCTTGCAAACCTTGCAGAAAAAGACCGTAAAGCAAATGCCACTCAAAAACAGATGGAGAAAGTTCAGAACTTTATTGCTGAAAAGAGAGATATTATCGAAAAATGCAAGGAAGAATTGAGGATAACCAATAACGAAAGCATAAAGGCAGAAGCTGAGGTAAAGAATCTGATCGGACAGAAGGCTCAAAAGGAAAGCAAGTTGTATGAGCTGGTTGGAAACGCAAATATAAAAGAAGAGATCAAGTATATAGATGAAAAGCTTGCTGAATACATCAGGTTTGAAAAGGAATATCATGAGAATCTGCAGCATCTGGAAAAACAGCACAATGAACTCAAAATACAAGAATCCCTTCTGGCAAGTGAGCTAAAAATTTATTCCGAGAGCTTGCAGGATGAAGAAAAAAGTCTGCAAACCGCACTTTTGGGAAAAGGTTTTAGGGATTTAGATGAAGCAGAACACTCCGTGCTTCCATACGAAAAGCAAAAAGTTTTGAGAGATGAAATTAATGAATATGACCAATCAGGAGCAAGAATCAGAGCGGAGAAGGAAATGGTCGGAAAGAAATTGAATTCCCGCAGTGTAACGGAAGAAGAATGGAACCGGACAAGCAAAACTTATGATAATCTGATATCTACCAAAGATGAATGTTTTTCAAGAAGCGAGGTAGCGAAGAACAATTTTGAAAACATTAAAAATAAGCATGACCAATGGATAAAATTGAATACAAGCTATCAAGAGCTGGAGCATAAACAGGGATTATTTGAACAGATTCAGAAGCTTCTCAGGGCAAATAGCTTTATTGATTATGTTGCGGAAGAAAGGCTTCGTTATGTGGCTAGAAAAGCTTCAGAAACCCTTGGTGTAATGACAAAAGGTAAATATGCATTGGAACTGGATGCTGAAGCAGGGTTTATTGTCAGAGACTATGCCAACGGTGGTGTTCATAGAATGGTTAATTCGCTTTCAGGAGGGGAGACTTTCCTTACATCCTTATCTCTTGCACTTGCGCTTTCAGACCATATACAGTTGAAGGGGCAGAGCCCGTTGGAGTTTTTCTTTCTGGATGAGGGGTTTGGGACGCTTGACAGTACTCTTTTGGATACCGTTATAGATTCTCTTGAGAGGCTTAGCGGGAAAGAAAGAGTTATAGGGCTTATTAGCCATGTACCTGAACTCCGTTCAAGAATAGCAAGAAGATTGATAGTTGATCCTCCTGCATCGCAGGGTAAAGGTAGTAGAGTAAAAATTGAAATGGCTTGATACAATAGGAGAATGGAGATTCAGTAAAAAATAGCGGATGAAATTAACCGGATGCGTCTATACAAGGCCTAGATCATCTATGTTCCGGTTTTTTATCACCGCCTAAATTTTTGATTATTGATTAATTCACCTCTTCCGCCTATCCTTGAGATAAGCGCTTCTTTCCAGGGATTTGACCTGCTATTTGAGTTCGGAGGCTAATTCGCTGACGTGGAGGGGATTTTCGAATCTTTTGTGTTCGTTTGAAACAATCGCAATGGCGATAGACAGAAGAGGCCTCTTAGAAATGTTGCCTTGTCTGTCGCGAGCCGTCACATAGCCGTTTTGCCAGTCCTTTTCGCGATAAAAACGTCTTGCCTGTGAATCGAAACGCTTTATTATGTTTTCGCTTATCAGTTTGTCTTTTTCCGGTGTGGTTACAAGCAAAAAATCATCACCACCGATATGCCCTAAGAAATCTTCGGAAGTACCCCATTCATCGACTGTTTTTTGAAGCAAATCGGCGGTAAATAGAAGAACTTCGTCGCCCTTTTTGTAACCGTAGCTATCATTATAAGGTTTGAAATTATTGAGATCTATGTAAAGCACTGAAAAAAGCTTATTTGATTCAAGTCTTTCCGTGATAACCTTATCGATTATCGGATTACCCGGCAGTGAAGTTAGCGGATTGAGGTTTTTTGCGTTCTCTATCTGGAGACCGGTCAATTTATCGAGAAGGTTTCTTATGGATACTACTCCAAAATAATCGTTATCCTTAATAACGATTATGCAGTTGTAGATTCTCGCAATATCTCTTTCCATCGCTCTTTGGGACACATCCTCGACTGTGTCGAAGAAATCAACTATCATCGGTTTTTCATCCATTATTGCTTTAATTGGTCTTCCCATAAAGACCGAATAACCGTATTGAGTCGCGAGACGGCTGTATAAGCGTTCTCTCACGACTAAGCCTACTGGTTTTTTGTCAATAAGCACGATAAGACTTTGCAGATCGCTTAATTCTTCAAACATCCTTACAACGGACGACGTTGTTGTTTCAGGCGAAATGACAATGCCTTTTTCCGCGATCTCAGCAATATACGGGCTTTGTGTATAATGTCTTTTTCTTCTGTTCTTGTGAAGTATAAAGTTTGTTATAGGCAATTCTTTCGGGTAAACTTCTGAAGGTTTTGCTATGAGGTAGCCTTGAACATAGTCAACCCCTAAGTCAATAATGGTTTCAAGTTCACCTGCGGTTTCAATGCCTTCGGCTATCACTATTGCACTTATTTTCTTTGAGAACTTTATGAACACTTCTAATAATGCACGTTTTACGATGTCCTTATCGATGTTTTCAATAAGAGAACGATCGATTTTTATGTATTTGTATTTTAGGGAAACTATCGTCTGAAGTCCTGAGTATCCTGCACCTGTATCGTCTATCGCTATATTAAAGCCTTGATCTTGGTAGTGCTCAAGAGCAATCCTGAAACTGCGAAAGTCTTGTATTGAGGATTTTTCTGCGAGTTCTATGACTATATCATTTTGATTTATACCCAAATCGCTTATGATTTTTTTCGTAGCTCCATCCTTGAATTCGGGGTCAAATACAACGCATGGATTTATGTTGATAAAAATTTTGCTGCCGTTTAGTATACTCTTTGCGTTTATAAGAGCCTTTTCGCGACAAAGTTTTTCTAATGCAAAAAGTAGATTATATTTTTCTGCTGCCGCAAAAAGTTCTACAGGAAATTCGAGGATACTGCCTGAAGGCCCTCGGCTTAAGGCTTCGAATCCGAAAATTGATCCTGTCCTTAAGCAAACAATAGGTTGAAAAACTGTCCTTATATTCCTGGAATCTAGAATAGCTTTAAGTTCAATTAATATTGGGTCATGTTCGTGTATCACGCAATCTATCCCACCTTTACAATCATATTCTTGCAGATCAAGGTTAAGATTGTATTAAGCTAAGGTTAAATGTTTGTTAAATTATAAAATTCTTTAATTTGCCGATGGTTTCAATTACCACTTCGACGGTATCGCCCTTTTGCATGGGGCCGATGCCTTCGGGAGTTCCGGTTAATATACAATCGCCCGGATTTAAGGTCATAACCCTTGAAACAAACTCAACAAGGCGATATGCCGGGGTGATCATCATGGCGGTGGTCGAGCTTTGCTTCAACTCGCCGTTAAGATAGGTCTGGATTTTCAGATCATCCGGGCTGGCTTCTGTTTCAATCCATGGACCGAGTGGACAAAAAGTATCAAATGATTTACTTCGTGTCCATTGGCCGTCTTTTCGTTGTATATCCCTTGCGGTGACGTCATTGGCGCACGTATAGCCCAAAATATAATTTCCGGCTTCTTTCCATGCAACATTTTTGCACTTTTGCTTAATCACTATTGCGAGTTCTCCTTCATAATCAACTCTTGAGGAGTCCTCTGGGTGTATTATGCAAGCGCCTGCCGCGATCACAGATGTGGGAGGTTTTAAAAAAAGTATGGGTTCATCTGGGATATCGCCCCCTAACTCTAAAATATGCTCCTTATAGTTTTTGCCAATGCAGACAATCTTTGAAGGCGAAACAGGAGGTAAAATACTAACTTCGTGTATGTTGTAATGCTCTTTTGTGATTGTGAAATCGCCGAATACGTCACCTTTAAGCTCGAAAATTGAATCATTTTCTAGCAAGCCGTACTTTTCTGATGTTTTGAATTGAAACCTGATAATTCTCAATTTCTATCCTCCCAATATATGTTGATTTCCAACTCACATTTTATAGCATATTTCGACATTATTCAATTACATTGTTCGGGGTCAATATTTTTGTTGCCGAGGTTTATATTTCCATTTATAGGAATCAACAAAAATCCAGTATATCCTTGGCGAGCGATAAAGACAATCGTTTGCGAAATAAGATAGTGAGATATGTTAAAAAGTGCTTCCTTTAAGATGAAAAGGAAAGTTCTTTTTTTATTCTTTATGGTATAATATGCAATAGGCTCAAACATGTTTATATTTAAATTTTATAAAGGAGAGTGTTAAATTTGAGGCAGGCTTTGATTGTACAAGGCGGATGGGACGGACACGAACCAGTCCAAATATCGCAAACCTTTGCAAAGGTTTTACATGCGGAAGGTTTTGATGTGGAGATTTCCGATACACTTGATTCTTTTCTTGATGTAGAGAAATTGAAAAAATTACATATTATTGTCCCGGTATGGACTATGGGAAAGATAACACGCGAACAAGTGCAACCTGTGATAGAAGCGGTAGCTTCAGGAGTCGGCATAGTGGGCTGTCATGGGGGAATGTGCGATTCTTTCCGCGATAGTGTTGAATGGCAGTTCATGACAGGGGGTCAGTGGGTATCCCATCCCGGAGGTGACGGAGTTGAGTATATGGTTAACATCAAAAAAGGCTCAAGTACTATTGTTGAAGGATTAGAAGACTTCAAAGTTAAAAGCGAACATTATTATCTGCATATTGATCCAGCCATAGAAGTTCTGGCTACAACGCGTTTTCCGGCTGTGAACTGGTATCATTCTTCAAACGGACAAGTAGATATGCCTGTAGTTTGGACTAAAAGATGGGGACATGGCCGCGTTTTCTATAATTCTTTAGGGCATCATGCTGATGTGTTTGATAATCCTGTCGCTCTTGAGCTTATGAGAAGAGGATTTTTATGGGCAGCGGCAGGTAAGGATATTGCGATTGAACAAAACTTAAATTCAGAAGTTTTTAAATCTGAAGCGAAAATGTTTTAGGAGGAACAGCGAGTGAGAACGATAAAAACGGGAATCATCGGTTGTGGAAATATAAGCGGAATATATCTTAAAAATCTCACGCAGCTTTTTGAAGTTACAGAGGTTGTCGCATGTGCGGATCTCATTAAAGAGAGAGCGATAAAATGTGCCGAAGAATTTGGCTTATCAAAAGCAAATACAGTTGATGAGTTGATTTCGGATCCTAACATTGATATAGTAGTCAATCTTACTACTCCTCATGCTCATGCGGAAATTAACTTGGCTGCAATTCAATCCGGGAAAAGTGTCTATTGTGAAAAACCATTTGCAATAACACGCGAAGACGGGCTGAAAACACTGGATGCGGCCGCAAAAAAAGGCGTATTAGCTGGAGGTGCACCCGATACTTTTCTTGGAGCGGGGTTGCAGACATGTCGAAAAATAATAGATGATGGACTGATCGGAAAACCTGTTGCGGCGACGGCTTTTATGCTCTGTCACGGACACGAGGGCTGGCATCCGGATCCTGAGTTTTATTACAAAACAGGTGGAGGCCCTATGTTTGATATGGGACCTTATTATCTGACTGCATTAATTTCACTTATGGGTCCGATTTCAAGGGTAACTGGTTCAGCCAATATTACTTTTGCTGAAAGGAAAATAACCAGCCAGGCCAAATATGGAGAGATCATAAAAGTGGATGTTCCGACGCATGTGGCAGGGATACTGGACTTTTCAAACGGTGCGGTCGCAACAATTATCACAAGCTTTGACGTATGGCATTCGCAATTGCCAAGAATTGAGATCTATGGAAGTGAAGGAACGCTTATAGTTCCTGATCCCAATACTTTCGGAGGACCTGTTTGCTTGCGCAGGCACGATCAAAAAGAGTGGACAGAAATGCCTCTTAGTCATTCATACTCCGAAAACAGCAGAGGATTAGGAGTTGCCGACATGGCATATTCTATTTTGAACGGCAGAAAGAACAGAGCTTCGGGAGAGCTTGCGTATCATGTTCTCGATGTAATGCATGGATTCCATGACGCTTCAAGAGAAGGGAAACACTATAACCTTAAAAGCACATGTCAACAACCGGAGGCATTAGGGCAAGGGGTATTGGAAGGTTAGAGAGTTTAATTAAGGGGTGCAAATTGAATTTGTCACCCCTTTACCATTCCTTTTGGGCCGACATAAAGACTGCGACAGTACTGGTATTGTCTGAAATGCTAATATATAATTTTGAAAAACTACAAGTACATATTTAAAACTAAAAAAGAGGGTGGAGCAGATGAAATCAATCCTTAATATTGGTCTTGTCGGATATAAATTCATGGGTAAGGCTCACAGCAATGCTTATCAAAGGCTTGGAATGTTTTGTGACCCTAGTGCTGATATACGCTTGAAGGCGATTTGCGGGAGAGAAGTGGAATGGGTCAAGGAGTCAGCAAAAAAGTTCGGTTGGGAAACTTATGAGACTTCATGGGAGAAACTTGTTAAAAGAGAGGATATCGATATAATAGATATAACCGCTCCAAGTAATTTTCATAAAGATATTGCAATAGCAGCCTCCGAATCAGGAAAGCATGTTTTTTGTGAAAAGCCTCTTGCTCTTAACCTTAAAGATGCAAGAGAAATGCATAAGGCAGTTGAAAAAGCTAAAGTCAAACATCAGATAGGTTTTAATTATCGTTTTGCCCCTGCTGTGCGGCTTGCGAAGAAACTCATAGATGAAGGGAAAATCGGTAAAATATTTCATTTTAGAGGGTTGTATCTTCAGGATTGGATAATAGACCCGGATTTTCCGCTTGTATGGAGGCTTGATAAGAAGGTTGCAGGTTCAGGTTCGCACGGAGATTTGGGAGCTCATCTTGTCGATGTTGCACGCTATCTGGTTGGTGAATTTGATAAGGTAATCGGAATGAGTAAAACTTTTGTGAAAGAAAGACCGATTGTTGAAAAGATGACAGGCTTAAGCGGAAAAGCACAAACAGACGCACCTCGAGGAGAAGTCACAGTCGATGATGCAACTCTCTTTCTAACCGAGTTTAATAATGGTGCACTAGGTTCGATTGAAGCGACAAGATTTGCGTTTGGTCATAAAAATGCGATGTCTTTTGAAATAAACGGTGAAAAAGGAAGCCTTAAGTTCGATTTTGAGAGAATGAACGAGCTTCAGTATTGTTCTTCGGAGGATCAACAGGGCACAGGAGGATTTAGGATAATTCAGGTAACTGAATCCGTCCATCCATATGCAGAATTTTGGTGGCCTGCAGGTCATGTGATAGGGTATGAGCATACATTTGTTCATGAGCTTTATGAATTTGTTGAAGCGATCGCAAATGACAAACCCACATCACCTGATTTTTACGATGGCGTTAAGTGTTCTCAGATACTTGAAGCTGTGGATTTGTCAATTGAGGAAAGACAATGGGTAAAGGTGGATAGTTTGTAAGTATATCTTAAATATGGATAAATGCTGTTGTTATAGATGACTTTCACAATGAAATACTTTATAGGAAAAGCAAGTTTAGTGAGGACTGATATTATGGAATTCGTGTGTGATACCAGATATATAGTTTTGCCAACTAACCGTCATGCGAAATCTAAGCGGTTGGAGTTTTATCACAAAGATAAACTGATCTATGATCTTGACATTAAGTTGGATTATAAATTTCCAGAACAGATGTTTTATCTGGATGTTGCCAGATTTATTGGAATGAATTTGAAAATTATAAGTATTCAGTATATTGAATTTGAAATTAAAAAAGCGAATGCTTTGCCGGAAGATCAGTCAAGATATAAGGGTAAATATCGCCCGCTTTTTCATTTTACCACTAAATCAGGTTGGATAAATGATCCTAATGGTCTTTTCTTTTATAACGGTCAGTACCATTTATTTTACCAGTACAATCCGGTCGGAGTGCAATGGGGAAATATGCATTGGGGTCACGCTGTAAGCGAAGACTTGATTCATTGGTATGAAAAGGATATAGCTCTTTATCCCGATGAATTGGGGACTATGTTTTCCGGGTCTGCAATTATCGATAAGGATAATGTTACAGGTCTTAAAGAGAATTCAAATGATACAATTCTTCTATATTATACTGCAGCAGGGGGTACATCATTGCTTTCGGAAGGCAAGTCTTTCACTCAATGTCTGGCTTTCAGCGCTGATGGAGGAACTACATTCAAAAAGTATGACAAGAATCCGCTTATAGCGAATATAGACGAGGGCAACAGGGATCCTAAGGTCATCTATCATTCGCAGTCAGGAAATTATGTAATGGCGCTTTATATGAGCGGCAATGATTTTGCGCTTTTTATCTCAAAGGACTTGCTCAATTGGAAGCTTGAGCAGAGAATTTCCCTTGGTGATGACTGGGAATGTCCGGACTTTTATCCTTTACCGGTTGATGGTGATCCGAATTGTGTTAAATGGGTATTAACTGGCGCGTCGGACAGATACATCGTTGGGAGCTTCGATGGATATGCATTCAAACCTGAAACACCTGTCAAAAAACTACAATATACTAGTAAGAGCTACGCATCTCAGTCCTGGTCGAATATCTGTGAAACCGACGGCAGGCGAATAAGGATAACATGGAATCGATTTGAGATACCAAACATGCCTTTTAATAATTCAATGACTTTTCCTTGCGAAATGAGTCTGAAAAGATTTTCCGGGGAAATATTTCTTTGCGCTTATCCTGTGGATGAAATAGAAAAGCTTTATAAAAATCTTTACAAGAAATTTGATCTTTTGGTCCCAGTTTTATGTGAGTATACTTATAATCTCAATGAAATGGCTTACGATATAAAGCTGGTGTTCTCAAATGATTGCAAAAGTTCTGCAATTATCTCAATGTTTGGATTGGATATTCACTGTGATTGCTTCAATAATGAGATTGTTTGTGGGGGAGATACTGCTCCTATGATAGCTGTCGAAGGCATAACGGATTTGCGTTTGCTCATAGATGTGAACGGAACAGAAATATTTATAAATGGCGGAAAAGCATTTATGTGTGTCGGTCATCTGCAAGATTATAATTTGAACAAGCTTACTGTTAAGACGACCGGAAATGATATTGTGCTCAAGTCTTTGGAAATTGCTGAACTGAGGGGGATTCGATAGTTTTTGTGAGGCTCTTTTCAAAACAAAACGTTTAAATAGCGGTTCATTTGTATAATAAACAGAGGTGTTTAGTTATGGTAGTTGTGATCGGAAGTTTGAATATGGATTTGGTTACTTATGTAACGAGAATACCTCGAGTGGGTGAAACACTCATCGGAAAACGATTTGCGAAATCTTTCGGTGGTAAGGGCGCAAATCAGGCTGTAGCAATTGCAAAACTGGGAGTGCCAGTTAAAATGCTAGGCTGCATAGGTCATGACGATAGAGGGCTTGCTCTGTTGAATTCTTTGGTAGCTAACGGGGTTAATGCAAAGTATTTGAATCGGATTGTAGGTGCACCGACCGGAGTAGCTCTTATTCAAGTCGATTCTAGCGGGGATAATACTATAATTGTTATTCCTGGAGCTAATGATATGCTAAGCATTGAACATGTAAAAAAATCGATGAAGTCAATCGAGGAAGCATCCGTGGTAGTTGCTCAGATGGAAGTGCCGGTTGAAACCATAAAGTATGCATTTGAAGTTGCAAAAAGTCTTGGTAAAACAACAATTCTTAATCCGACACCTGCTGGTATGTTCGATGATTTTCTTATTTCATACACGGACATATTGGTACCTAATGAAATTGAATTGGAAACAATCAGCGGTATTAGCATAGCAGGAGAAAACGATGTGTTTGTCGCTGCTCGGATTCTACTTGATAAAGGAGTTCGGGATTTAGTTGTTACTTTGGGTAAGAGAGGATGTATACATTTTTATAGAAATGAATTCAAGATATATAATGGGAGAAAAGTTACAGCAGTCGATACAACTGCGGCTGGTGATAGTTTCATCGGTGCTTTAGCCGCTATGCTGAGCGAGGGAAAAGGAATCGATGAAGCAATTACATATGCAATTAATGCCAGCGCCTTGACAGTAACCAAAGAAGGAGCACAAAGCTCTTTGCCAAATCGTGCTGAGGTTGAGGATTTTCTGATAACATGAAATACTATTGGTGATGGACTGGATCGGTTTTTTATAGAGTGTCTAGTAAAATTAAAATAAGGATATATTAAACAATGGGAAGAATACCTGAAAATTATATAGAAAAGCTTTATGCAGGCTTATTGGGTAAAACTATTGGAGTTCGCCACGGGGCACCTATCGAAGGGTGGTCATATGAAAAAATTGTGAAGGTATATGGCGAGATTGATGGATACCTTGTAGACTATAAGGACTTTGCCGCTGATGATGACACAAATGGACCAATTTTCCTTATAAGAGCCTTAGAGGATTATGCTTATACTTCGGGCATTTCGGCAGAAAAAATAGGGATAACATTGCTCAATTATGCTCCCTATGAGCATGCTTTCTTCTGGTGGGGAGGATATGGGAAAAGTACGGAGCATACGGCCTATCTTAATTTACGTAATGGTATTATGGCGCCACAATCAGGTTCAGTTGAGCAGAATGGTGCAGATGTAGCAGAACAAATCGGAGGTCAAATTTTTATTGATGCGTGGGGTTTAGTAGCACCTGGTAATCCGAAGCTGGCAGCCGAATATGCTGAAAAAGCGGCTAGTGTTACCCATGGAGGGAATGGAGTATATGGCGGAATGTTCATTGCCGCTTGCATCAGCGCGGCTTTTATAGAGAATGAAATTGAGAAAATTATTGTTGCGGGACTATCCGCAATTCCCGAAAATTGTGAATATGCTCGGATGTGCAGGGATGTCATGGACTTTTACAAAAAACAACCTGAGAACTGGAGAGATTGCTTTGAGTTCGTAAAAAGTAATTACGGATATGATCGCTACCCCGGAACATGCCATATTATTCCTAACTCGGCTGTTATCGTTCTTTCACTGCTATATAGTGAAGGTGATTTCTCAAAAGCTATTAATATCTGTAATATGTGTGGTTGGGATACCGACTGCAATGTTGGCAATGTAGGTACGATCATGGGTGTGCTAAACGGTTTGGATGGAATAGACTATAACAAATGGAGAAAGCCTATTAATGATTTTTTAGCCTGTTCCAGTGTAGTGGGAAGCTTAAACATTGTGGACTTACCTGGAGTTGCAGCATATATCGCCAATTTAGCTTATAAGATTGCAGGCGAGAAAGCTCCTGTTCAGTGGGTGGATATCCTTGAAGAGAAGGCTGCAAAATTTCATTTCGAGTTTTCTGGTTCTACCCATGCTTTCAGGGTTGATTCAGATATTGATGGTAATTTGGAATATGTTCTGCATCATACTACAGAAGAAGCATACAGTGGGAATGGCGCACTAAAGATTGTTGCTAAGCCTATGTCTTCCGGGAATGAGCTTCGCATGTTTCACAAGACTTATTACAGTCCCAAAGACTTTCATGACAGCAGATATGATCCCAGTTTCTCGCCCATCCTGTATCCCGGGCAAACTCTGACAGGCTGTGTTAAGATCCCTAAAGAGATAGGATTTGGAGTTCTTGCCTGCTTGTATGTCAAAGATGGTAACTCCGGATACTTTGTGGAAGGTCCTAAAACTGATCTTAATCTGGGGGAGTGGACAAAACTAACTTTTAACATTCCCGGAATGGATGGAGCTTGTCTTGTAGAAGCAGGAATTAAGTTAATTCCAAAGAGTGCTTGGAATTCGCCCTTGGTAGTATATCTTGATGATTTCGATTTTACCGGCACCCCGGAATATACGATTGATTTTACTAAAGAAAAAATGGAGATTTGGAACGGATTACATCAGGAAGTCAGTCAGTTTGCATATCTTAAGGGGATTTGGAAACTTGAGGATGGATATTTGAGCGGAAGTTGCTGTGATTATGGCGAAGCATATACCGGAGCTCATGATTGGAAGGATTATACCTATATGGTTACGTTGATCCCCCAGTTAGGAGATTACCACCGGATCAACTTCAGGGTGCAGGGAGCTGTTCGATCCTATGCAGTAGGGTTAGCACCTGACAACAAGCTTGTTCTGTATAAAAACGTAAATGGATACCGGGCTTTGGCGGAGAAGGATTTTATATGGGTACACAGAGAAGAGTACACTTTGAAGGTGAAGATTAAAGGCCCTGACATCAGGGTGCTGCGTGGCGAGGAAGTGCTGATTTGCTTTACAGACAAAGAACTACCCTATCTGACAGGGCAGGTAGGCATGTCGGTTTTTGCAGGCAGTCATGGTCATTTTAAAAACGTTGTTATAGGAAATGTGCTTTAAAGGTTATGATTAGAAAGCAGAGATTGAATGTGACTAAGAGGAAGGAGTTTTTGTGGCAGAATCAACTAAAATAAATCTTTTAAAGAGGTGAAGTTTTGTGAATTACTCCAAATTATCTGACAGTTTATTGCTCGAGAGACTTAATCTTCCCGAAGGAAAAATCGATATGGTCCTCGATACTGATACGTATAACGAAATCGACGATCAATTTGCTCTCGTGTATGCTTTGAGATCAAAAGAAAGGTTGAACGTTAAGGCTGTATATGCAGCACCTTTCCTTAACGACAGATCCATTGATCCTGCCGATGGGATGGAAAAAAGCTATGAAGAAATACTAAGAGTTTTTGACAGGATGGGGCAAAACCTGCATGAAGGTTTTGTTTTTAAAGGATCTACCCGCTTTCTTGAAAGCACAGATACTCCCTGTGACAGTGAAGCGGTGCGCGACCTCATAAAAAAGGCAGTTGAAGCCGAAAAGACTTTGTATGTAGTGGCAATAGGAGCAATTACCAATATTGCTTCAGCCATACTTTTAAAGCCGGAAATAACAGAAAAGATTGTTGTTGTGTGGCTAGGCGGGCATGCGCATTATTGGCCTCATACGAAAGAATTCAATCTTGCACAGGATGTGACTGCTGCCAGAGTCTTATTCGATTGCGGAGTGCCATTGGTTCAAATCCCATGCATGCCGGTCGCATCGCATTTGATCACATCACTGACTGAACTCGAACAACATATAGAAGGCAAAAGTATGATCGGCAGGTATTTGACGGACATTGTTAGAAATTACAGCGAAAACCACTATGCATGGTCAAAAGTGATATGGGACATTTCTGCTATTGCTTATTTGATCAACCCTTCATGGATTAAGACTCAAATAACTCACAGTCCGATACTTACAGATCAGGTTACCTGGAGTACGGACAGAAGCAGACATTTCATAAAAACTGCGGTAAGCGTTGATAGAGATAGTATATTTAAGGATTTGTTCAGCAAGGTTTGAGGCATATGTATAGGAATGTTTTCTATACAAAATTTAATGATGAGGTGATAGTATGTATAAATTCAATGGACTTGGAATGAATATGGGAAATCTGTGGAGATTATCTGACGCTAAGACTCGCTCAATAAGCCCTGAAAATTTTACAGGAGAAAAAGGCAAAGGCGGAATGGCTACAGAAGGTACGGGAAAGGAATGTGCAAGGGATCTTGGTCAAGGTTGGAAAATTTCACCCAGCGTAAGAATTAAAGCCGGCGAGACTTTCACTATTGCAAATATTGAAGGTCCTGGGGCTATCCAGCATATATGGATGACGCCAACTGGTAAATGGAGAGACAGTATACTAAGGATCTTTTGGGACGACAGCCATATGCCTTCGGTTGAGTGCCCCATAGGCGACTTCTTTGCTTGTGGTTGGAACGAATACGCACAGATTTCTTCCTTGGCAGTTTGCGTAAATCCGGGGAGCGCTTTTAATTGTTATTGGGAGATGCCTTTTCGTAGTAAATGCAAGATAATTATGACAAATAATTCAACTGAAGATATGACTTTGTATTATCAGATTGATTATACCCTTACAGAAGTTCCGGAAGATTCAGCTTATTTTCATGCACAGTTCAGGCGTGTCAATCCGCTGCCGTATAAAGAGATTTACACAATTCTTGATGGCGTAAAAGGAAAAGGGCAATATATAGGCACATATATGGCATGGGGAGTTAATAACTCAGGCTGGTGGGGAGAAGGAGAAATCAAGTTCTATATTGATGGTGACAAAGAGTTTCCGACTATTTGTGGCACCGGCACAGAAGACTATTTTTGCGGTTCATATAATTTTGAGAATCAAAAAAACCATCAATATCAGGAATTCACAACTCCTTATGCAGGATTGCCACAGGTAATTCGACCTGATGGGGTATACAGATCTCAGACACGATTCGGTATGTATAGATGGCATATCACAGATCCTGTCAGATTTGATAATGATTTAAAAGTTACAATACAAGCTCTTGGTTGGAGATTGGGAGGAAGATATCTGCCTTTGCAGGATGATATTGCGTCAGTAGCATATTGGTACCAGACATTGCCTGCTACTCCATTTCCTGAACTTCCGGAAAGGGATTATCTTGAAATTATTTAGGGTAAGTGGAAGACAGAATATCGCAAGCTTGATTAAGGGTTTCTTTGTATATCAACTCTGAGGTTCAATAGATTAAACAAGAAAGCAGGATAATTCCATGAATCGTTTTAAAATCGCTATAGTTGGTTGCGGCAGTATGGCTGGGGCTTGGGTTAAATATGCTATGGGAAGAAATGATTCTCAGGTAGTGGCATTGGTTGACATAAACAAAGAAAATGCGATCAGATTAGCTAAACAATATAAGCTTGAATGCAGCATACATACCGATTTGGAAGAAGCAGTAAAGCATTCGAATCCAAATCTGGTGTTTGACATAACTGTGCCGGACGCACATAAAACCATAGTTACAACTGCATTGGAGCTTGGTTGCGATGTGTTAGGCGAAAAACCCATGGCTTCTAGCATGGAAGATGCGAAACACATGCTAAAAGTTGTTCAACAAACGAAAAAGTCATATGCGGTTATGCAAAATCGCAGATATTTAAAAAATATCAGAGAACTTAGAATGATGCTTGCAAAAGATGCAATAGGAAGTATAGGCTATGTGGGAGCAGACTTTTTCTTGGGGCCTCATTTCGGAGGTTTTAGGGATATGATGGATAGCCCCCTTCTACTGGATATGGCTATACACACTTTTGATCAGGCGAGATTCATTGCAGATGCGGATCCCGTTTCTGTGTACTGCCACGAATTCAATCCTCCCGGTTCATGGTATCGTGGCAATGCTTCCGCGATATGTATTTTTGAATTTAATAATTCATCAGTGTTCTGTTACAGAGGATCATGGTGTGCCGAAGGTTGTAACACTTCATGGGAATCTGACTGGAGGATAATTGGAAGCAAAGGCACTATTCTTTGGGATGGTACAAACGCCCCTGTTGGCGAAGTTGTAGAAAAATGTGACAACGGCAGTTTTATGAGTAAAACAAATCCTATTGGCAGCTTAGGGGATTGGATGGGTAATGAAGGTCATGCCGGTTGTCTTGACGAGATGTTTACTGCTTTGATTGAAGGGAGAAAAGCAGAAACAGATTGTTCAGACAATATAAAAAGTATGGCAATGGTTTTTGGAGCGATTGAAAGTGCTAGAACTGGCAAGAAAATAATGTTACATGACTACTTTGTCTGATAAATGGACACCTTAATTGGATAATAGGGGGGATTTAGTATGGGGTTCGACAAAAGAGACGCAGAAATTGTAAGAGAACTTGCTAAGAGAGTAGCTGAGGTTGCCGCTTTTCCGATTCAGGAAGAGAAGAGGCGGCTCTGGAGGGCTCTTAATGGGCTAAGACCGGAGAGACCCATGATAGCGATAGACCAGTTGCCGTGGCATGAGATGGATGTAGATAATGAATTGACAATACAATCGGAAGATCCTTTCTGCAGGCGGCTTGAGAACAACTTTCGAACTATACTTTATCTGTGGAAGCATATGCCTTCAGATATGCCTGTCGAGCCCTTCATTGATATACATAAGATAATCCATGGAACAAGTTTTGGTATCGAGGTTGATGAGTATACTTTAGTCCTTGACCCTAAAAGCAGCGTTGTAAGTCATCGATTTACAGACCAGTTGCAGACTGAGGAAGACCTTCAAAAAATCATAATTCCCCAAGTTTTTTATGATGAGAAAACAACTAAGAATAATCTTGAAAAAGCACATGAGCTGCTAGACGGTATTCTGGATATCCGCTTGCAGGGCTATTTGCCCAATATACACTCATGGGACCTAATTAGTACTTGGAAGGGTGTCGAAAACACCCTTTATGATCTTGCTGATAGACCCGAATTCATTCATGCTATTATGAAAAGGCTTACCGATGCCTATATGTCAATGCTTAACCAGCTCGAGGAGCAGGGACTTTTGGGTTATGAACAGATATCAATACATTGCAGCGGTGCATATACCGACGAACTTCCGGCTAAGGGCTTTAATCCTGACAAGCCGAGGTCTAAGGACCTTTGGACATTCGGTCTTGCCCAGATGTTTTCTACTGTTTCTCCGACCATGCACCAAGAGTTTGAGTTGGATTACAGTAACAGGTGGTTTGAGAGATTTGGCTTGGTATATTATGGATGCTGCGACCCTCTTGATAGAAAGATGGACATAGTAAGGAAAATACCTAATCTCAGGAAGGTATCCATGAGTCCATGGGTTAATTTGGAAAGAGGCGCCGAAAGTACAGGTAAGGATTTCGTATTCTCACGAAAACCCAACCCAGCATTTCTTGCAATGAGCATTTGGGATACCGAGATAGTTGAAAATGACCTCAGGGAAACCTTGGATATTTGCAAAAGATATGGATGTCCGGTTGAGTTTATTCTCAAGGATGTCAGTACTGTCCGTTATCAGCCTCAAAGACTCTGGCAGTGGGCTGAAATTGCATCAAGGGTTGTTTATGAATAATGATGTTTCGATGGATTATCCGGCATTGAGTTCAGGGTACGTAATATTCCTGAAGCAGGATAGTCAGATCGGGATCGAGTCATGTGATGATTGGGGTTTACAAGATCGGCTTATGATCTCACCCAAAGTATGGCGTAAAATCTGGAAACCTCGTTATGCTCGTATGTATGAAGCTGCACATAAAGCCTGTATGTTTACCTTCCTGCACAGTTGTGGTTATATCGTGGATATTTTGGATGAACCTATAGAGATAGGTCTGGATGTAGTTCATATGGATCGGCAGGAGAACATGGGATTAGAGATACTGAGCCAGCGTTTCAGCGGTCGCATTACTTTTTTCTCTCCCGTAGATATACAAAATACCATGGCACGGGGTGATATCGATGAAATAAGAGCATATTGCCATAAAATGTCGAAGTTATTATTGGGACGTTTACTATATGGTGGTTTTATACCTCGGTGGTATACGGATCCGTTAGGCATTAACCATCGCCCCGAAGCCATAGATGCAATGTGTGACGAATTTCTAAAAATAAGCAAAGGTATATGGCAAAAAGGACAATAATAGTGGTTTTTTCAATTGATATATTGTAAAATAAAAATCGGGGAAATGATCAAATCCGTCATCCGCTCCGGCATAATCTTTTTTACATTTGCATTATATATGTAATACAGGTAAACGTGATTTTGCAAGTGTTGTGAGTAATGGATTTAAAAAGCCCAAATGTATCAATCCCGTTTGTTTATAGACTAAACATCCCTATCGGTAGGGATTGAAACATAACACAAATTCTTAGTAGGAGGAACCAAAAATGAGAGCTAAGCTATTTACTCTCCCGATAGACAAAAGGATACGGCTAGTAGAGGATCTATGGGATAGTATAGCTGCTGATCAGGCGTGTTTACTGGTTACCGATGAACAAAAGGCAGAGCTTGATCGGCGTTTGAATGCATACGAGTTGGACGGAATCAAAGGTCGCGAGGTAAGTGAAGTGATAGCAGATATCAGAAATCAATTGTGAATCTTAAGGTACATTTTCGGGCAGAAGCAGAAACTGATGTTGAAGAAGCCGCAGAGTGGTATGAGAAGCAATGTAAAGGTCTTGGCAACAAATTCCTTGATGAAGTTCTGTGTGTTTGCAAAGCAATCTCAGAAAATCCGAATATGTATCCTGTAGTACACAGGCATACTCATCGTGCCGTGATTCATCGATTTCCGTTTGCAGTTTACTACCTTGTTGAGAAAGGAACGATTGTTATTGTTGCAGTTATGCATGGTAGCCGTCATCCAAAGCAGTGGCAAAAAAGAACATAACGATAAATATTTCGACCTATTGTCGGGTGAAAGCCGTAAGATTACCGTTTATGGAATGGCTGGCAAATTAAACGGTGAGGATATAATACCAAAATCAGTATACACCATCAATCTAAATCAATCCAAGTGAATACATCGGATTCAAGAACAAGTTGAAACATCAATATTAATGACAAAGAGGTGTTTTAAATGCTGTCAAAAGTTCAAGTCAAACAAATTCGTGAAAGAGCTTATGAATATTTTGAAAAAGCCCATATTGTGCTAACCAAAGAAGAAAGAGAGAGCATAGAAGTGGCGGATTTTGGTTTAGATGATATTGAGAATACTGGACTTGAGCTGCTAACCTATGTGAACACAGACAGATACTGTGCCAAAGAAATGGTGCTTTTTCCCCATCAAACCTGTCCGGAACACCGTCATCCGGATTTAAGCGGGAATTCCGGCAAACAAGAAACCTTTCGCTGCAGGTACGGGAAAGTGTTTCTTTATGTCGATGGGGAGAAAACTCGAGACCCCTCTTGCAGAGCTCCAAAAGGCAGTGAACGATATTATTCTGTCTGGCATGAAATAGTATTGAATCCAGGAGAACAATATACAATTGAACCAAATACTCTCCACTGGTTTCAAGCAGGTGATGAAGGAGCGGTAGTATCGGAATTTTCCTCGCACAGCGATGATGAGTCGGATATTTTTACAGATCGAAGGATAAAACGCATACCTGAAATTGTTTATTAGAAAGTAAGGGGAATGAAATATGCCGGAAATAACGTGTATTGGCATTCTTGTAGCTGATCTCGTCGGTGGACCGCTAGTTGCGTATCCTTCAAAAGGCAAGCTGGTGACGGTGGAAAATATGGGGTTATACAATGGAGGGTGTGCAACTAATACCGGTATAGCCCTTGCACGGTTAGGAATCGATACGCAAGTCTTAGGAATGGTCGGTTCCGACGGCTTGGGAGACTTTTTAATTAATTTATTAAAAAGAGAAGGTATAGATATCCAAGGCATTGCAAGAAGCACTACTAAAAACACTTCAGCTACAATGGTGATTCTAAACGAGGGTGGAGAAAGAAGTTTTATACACTATATCGGAGCTAATGGAGAATTTGGTATAAACAATATCGATTTTGAACTTTTAAAGAATACCAAAATCGCTCATATTGCAGGAAGTTTCCTGATGTCGCAGTTTGATGGTCACGAAACGGCAGAAACATTAAAGACACTAAAAAAGATGGGGATAATGACATCGCTTGACACAGCATGGGACTCTACCGGAAAATGGCTTTCCATAATTGAGCAATGCCTGCCATATATAGATATATTTATTCCGAGCTTGGATGAAGCCCAAATGATCAGCGGTAAAGAAAAACCTGAGGATATTGCGGAATTTTTCCTGCCTTATGGCATCAGGACTGTGGTGTTAAAAATGGGGGAAATGGGGAGTTTTGCCCAGGATTCAAAAGAAAGGATCTATATGCCGGCCTTCAAAGCAGATGTCAAAGACACCACCGGTGCGGGTGATGCTTTTGTCGGGGGATTTCTGGCAGGTATTGCAAAAGGTCTTGACTTAAGGGAATCCCTTAGATTGGGAAATGCTTTGGGAGCCCTATGTGTCATGAGCTTTGGCGCTTCAAGCGGGGTGAAGTCCTGGGAGGATACCATGAGATTCATAAAAGAATATGAACGGGGTTATCAAGAAAAGATAGGATATTTGTGATATCATGGAAAAAGTTGTGCACTTCGGAGCGGGAAACATAGGCAGAGGTTTTTTAGGACAGCTATATTTTGAGTCGGGCTTTGAGACGGTTTTTGTGGATATAGATCCGCAAATAGTTGAGCTTTTAAATAAGTTCCATGAATACCCGCTTAAGATTGTCGATGATATAAGTTCAAAAGAAATCATCGTTAAAAATGTAAGGGCAGTAAACGGTATTAATCCGGATAAAGTAGCGGACGAGATATTTGATGCTCACCTTATATCCACAGCCGTAGGTATAAGCTCTCTTTCTAATATAGCAGGCTCGATTGCTCAAGGTTTGTTGAAAAGATGGGAAAATCTCAACTTTAATCCCATTAACATAATTATTTGTGAAAATATGCTCAATGCGGATAAATATTTAAGGAACATGATTTTACAAGAATTATCAAAGGAACAAACCAGAACTTTTGCTGGGGAATCAGTTATTTGCCTTTTCAATGAGCTTGTTGGAACAGCTGAAGCTTCCATTGGTCGCATGGTACCGGTGATGACCGAAGAGATGAAAGAAGGGAATCCTCTCAGAATATGGGCTGAGAGCTATTCTGAGTTTCCAGTGGACAAAGATGGTTTTAAAGGAGACATACCTCAGATAAAAAACCTTATGCCTTATAGTCCCTTTGATTTTTATATAAAAAGAAAACTCTACGTTCATAATGCAGGTCATGCAATCTTAGCATATCTTGGCCATTTAAAAGGTTATCGTTATATATATGAATGTATTAGTGACACAAAAATTAACCATATATGCCGTTTTGCGCTTCTTGAATCTGGTGTTGCACTTTCAAAAGAATTTCACATCCCAATGGAAGAAATCACGGTGCATATAGATGATCTTATGAAACGCTTCGGCAACAGGGCTTTAAAGGATACTGTAGCACGAGTGGGGAGAGATCCTATGCGCAAACTTTCTTCTGACGACAGGCTGATAGGGGCCGCAAAACTTGCACAAAAACAAGGGATTGTTCCTCTTTATATTTGTTTTGGAGCGGCAATTGCCCTGAGATTTAATGAACCGGAGGACGACGCTTCTCAAAGAATGCAGAATATGATAAACCATGATGGTGTTGAAGGAGTTTTAAAACAAGTGTGTAATTTGAATCCTGATGAACCTTTAGGCAAGACGATAATGATGTATTACCGATTTATAAATTCGAACAACAAGAAGTGACAAACAATGAAAACGTTGTTAACTTTACTGGATAACCTGGAGAAAAAGCTCTCCGATTCATGGGCGGAAAGGATACTCAGCTTAAGTTTGCATGCAAACTATCAGAATATTCCATTTCTTCAATCCTTCAGCGGTAAAACGATACGAACCTGTTGAATTGACCGTTTGGGATTGGCCAGCAGATAAAGACAGGATCGTCATCAGAGATTGGGAAGGCAAAGAAACCAGATTCCAGCGCATTAGAGACTGAGAGGTTATAAATTATTTGTACAAATTTATCCAAATAATAACGATTAAGGAATCATTATAATGAGGATGTAGAGAATATCGGGAGGTTATCATAAAATGGATGATGTAAAAATACTAAGGAAACTAGCCTGGAATTACTTGAATATAGCAGTTAGTGAGAAAAATACTGAGAATACCAAACTACATACGGCAGTAAATGATCGAAAGCAGATTCGGCCTGTCGTTTTAATTGATGAGTTACCCTGGAATGAGATGGATATTGCTGATGAACTGACATTGCACTGTATCGACCCGTATCTGCGTCAAATAGAATGGTTTTTTCGAAGCAATATTTATAAAAATAAACATATGCCAGCTGATATGATCATACAGTTCTTTGTTCCAATCACTAAGGTCATACACTCCACGGGAATTGGTATATCCGTCAAAGAGGAGACGCTGCTTACAAATGCGGGCAATGCTATCATATCTCACAAATACATAGATATATTACAGACAGAAGATAATTTCGAAAAGCTACATAATTCTGTTATAACGTACGACAAGAAGGAAACGCTCAGGCGCTACCAAATGGTAGGAGAAATATTGGGAGATATCCTGCCTGTCAAATTAAAAGGGATAGAGGCTTTCTATGTGGCTACATGGGATGATATATCCAGATATCGCGGAGTGACAAGCCTGCTGATGGATTTGGTAGATCGTCCTGAATATATGCACAAGATAGTTTCAAAACTAAATGATATCAAACTAGCAGAGCTTGAGCAGTATGAAGAACTTGAGTTATTCGATAGCAGTCCCTCCAGTTTACATTGTACTCCCGTTCACACCAGCGACTTGCCTGGGGATAGTTTTGACGGAGTTAAGCTCACAAGAAAAAATATCTGGGGTAGAGGCTGTGCCCAAATATTTGCTTCCGTATCCAATGCAATGCATGAAGAATTTGACATCGAATATATGAAAAAAACAGTTGGACAATGCGGATTGGTATATTACGGATGCTGTGAACCCTTGGACAAAAAGATAGATATAGTTGAAAAAATACCAAATTTACGCAAAATATCCATTACACCCTGGGCAAATGTTAATGTGGCTGCTGAAGCCATCGGCAGCAAATATGTTCTTTCTGCCAAACCAAATCCATCAGCTGTTGCAGTACCTATTCTTGATAAAGAAAATTTAAAGAAGGAAATCGGAGATATACTGGATGCATGCAAAAGAAATAGCTGCTCATGTGATATTGTTCTCAAAGATATCAGTACCTGTTGCAAAAGGCCGCAAAACATTTTCGAATGGGAGCAAACGGTAATGAGTATAGTAAGAAATTATTAGCACAAGTTTCGATTTTCCAATCAAAAAAAGCTTAAAATGATGAAAATATTTGCCTTGAGAATGGAAAAAGGAGATTGTACGACTATGAATTCCAGAGAGCGTCTGTTAAATGTATTGGAAGGTAACCCCACCGACAGGGTTCCCATCTCCACATATGAACTTTGTGGATTCAACAGTAACTCATTTGAAAATAACGAGTCCTCCTATCGGAATCTCATGGAATATATTCGCATACAACACCGTATCTCTGGGAAATGACTCAATTGATTCATCAGTACGGAGGCAAGGTGCGTATCCACTGCCATGGAAAGATCAGCAAGGTGATTAACGAAATACTTAAGTCGGGAGCTGATGCAATCGATCCGTGTGAAGCACCTCCGGATGGGGACATCAACTTAGAGAAGGTTAAAGAGCAGATTGGTGAAAAAATGTGCATCTTTGGAAACATCCAACTCAAGTTGCTGGAACATGGCAGCCAAGACGATGTTGAAAAAGAAGTATTGCTTTGTATGGAGTCTGCCAAGGTCGGCGGCGAATATGTAATAATGCCCACCGCCAGCCCCATTACCATTCCTCTCTCACTCAAAACGGAAGAAAACTATAAAACGTTTATCGAAACAGCATTGAAACTGGATGGTTATTGCTGATGTTATCAACCGTACAAACTGCTTAATGAATGATAGAATACGTGTGGAAATAACTTTCGGTGATTATTACTACATATTTGCATTCCTCACTTGTTTGTCTACAATTATTATATTATGACGAGTATAGAAGTATCAAACCTGACAGGAGACAATAACGGGTTAATTCGGTCTATTTCGGTTAACGCTGGTTCTGTGAGGGGCAGTAGACAATCCTTTCACGATACAAATATCTTAAAAGGAGAATGTCGAGACTGTCTACTCGACAGGTGGAATCAATGACTGATCCAATTTATGAGAGTTTTATGGGCTTGAGTTCTCGAAGGATTGCCCACTGGGAACACTGGTCAAACCCGGATGCAGCAACTTATATAACTGGAATCGATTTCTACACACAACCTAGAAGCTGTATGTTGCGTCTGAAAGAGATTTATCCCTTCCTAAGCCTTTTATACATCCAGAGCAAAACACCCCCTTTCCCCGAATTGAGGAGCAATAAGACCGAGGAAAGGGACGCTGGGGAACGCCTATATATGCACTAACTTAATTTGATTTCGTCTGCGATTCATGCTATAATAAAACAGGGTGATAAAAATGGAGAGTATAGCGCGTTTAATGGCAGAACTTCCGAAGGAGTACGAAGAAGAGTGTTACAATCAAGGTGCAATAACAAGAAGACGAGGTGTTGCAAACTCCGCCGACCTTATGATGTTATCAATGTTTCATTTGCAAAACGGATGTACTTTGCTTGAAATCAGTGAAGTGGCAAGAATTACAAAACTCGGCAAAATGAGCGATGTTGCTTTTATGAAGCGTTTTGAAAAATGTGGCAATTGGTTTAGAGCTATAAACCAGAAGATTGCGACAAAAGAATTAATTAATTATCAAAGACCAAATTGGATGGAAGAAAAAACTGTTGTCGCCGTAGATGCCTCTAATGTCACTGAAAAAGGGCGTTCTGGAAGGACGTACAGGCTACATTATGCCATGGATATTTTTAAAATGGGAAGTTTAGATCATATGATCACTGATTTGAAAGTCGGTGAAAGCCTTGTCAATTTCAAGCTCAAGCCTGGATATCTGGTTATAGGCGACAGAGCATATTCCACTATAAGAGGTATAGAGCATTGCGAAAAGAACGGTGCGGAATTTATACTTCGTATGAGGAAAAATAGCTTTACAGTAAGAAACGGCTCGGGAGAGCCGATAGATTTTTTGGATGCGATCAAAAGCGTCGAAAGCGAGAAACTTGTGGATGTGCGGACTTACGCCACGAATCTATATGGTCAAAAAGTAGCGATAAGAATCTGTGCAAAGAAAAAGGATCCGGAAGCAATTACTCGAACTCAAAAAAAGCTGAAGTGCAAAGAAAGTAAGAAACAACTTATAATATCTGATGAAGCAAAAGTTTTCAATGAGTATATAGTGGTAGTAACTAATCTTAAAGACGATATTCCGGCGGAGGAAATTCTAGAAGCCTATCGCTTGCGGTGGCAAGTCGGAATATACTTCAAGCGGTTAAAATCAATACTAGACTTCGGCGAGTTGCCTAAACGTAGGATAGATAGCGTGATTGCTTGGCTTAATGGTAAGATGATGATAGCGTTATTGATCGAAGTCCTTCTTTCAAAAACGGCTTTTCCCCCTCAAGAGCTTACCGGATAGAAGCATTTGGCGAGAAATAAAGTTTCTGAATTTGTGGATAGTAACTGGTTTTTGCGTCAATGAAGTTCTTTTTCCGGAGCTAGAAAACACTTTACTAAATTTGAAGGTTGAAAAAAGAAAGCGTGGACCCCGGTTACAACTATTTATAGTTTAAGTTAGTGCATATAGGGCTCTGCCCCACACCCCGAGGTTTATCGCGACGGTTTCCGGGGAGGCGGAAAAAGAGACGATGATTTTTCACCGCCTCCCCTATAAACCCACAAGGACGCTCGGGTCGCTCCTCAGCGTTGCCCTGTCCTCCCTTGTAGCCTGGATTCCCGAAACAACATAACGATTTTGGTTTAAAAACAAGCCTGGAACTCTTGAAATAATTGCATTATAGGCAAATTTTCTCTTGCAATAATCATCGTTATGATATATAATATTATCATAACGATGTGCAGGGAGTTGGTTGTTATGGCGATTGTCCGTCAGAAGGATCCGAGATCAGGCATCACATATGCGTACGAATCCATTTCTCGTTGGGATAAGGAGAAGAAACAGTCGCGTTCTAAACGTACGCTTATAGGTCGCATAGATGAAAAAACCGGAGAAATTGTTCCTACAAAAGGTAGCAGGAAAATACCCAAGCAAGAGGAGCGAGAACAACCTACAAAAAGAGGGACGATTCCAGCCGTCTGCTCAATCAGAAGTTTTTATGGGGCTACATATCTTTTTGATGCTATCGGTGACAAGCTTGGCATCACTGAAGACCTTAAAAAATGCTTCCCTAACGACTACAAACAGATTCTTTCCATTGCATACTACCTGATGCTTGAGGACAACAACCCTCTTTCAAGATTTGAAAAGTGGGCGGGTATCCACAAACATCCTTACGGAAAAGATATTCCGTCCCAGCGCAGTAGCGAACTATTTATGAGTATTTCTGAAGATGCAAAAAATAGGTTTTTTGCACTCCAGGGGGAGCGCCGTAAGAGAAAGGAATTTTGGGCTTTTGATATAACATCCATATCCAGCTATTCAGAGACCCTGAAACAGGTGCAATATGGCAACAATAAAGAAAATAACAGACTGCCTCAGATCAACCTTGCACTGGTTTTTGGAGAAGAGTCCAATCTCCCGTTTTACTACAGGAAACTTGCAGGGAATATACCAGATGTGAAAACGGTAAAGAATCTCCTGGCTGATCTGGATATCCTTGGCTTCAAGAGAGTAAAGCTGGTAATGGACCGCGGATTCTATAGCGTGGATAATATCAACGCAATGTACAAGGAGCACCTGAAATTCCTGATATCGGCAAAAATATCCCTGTCATTTATCAGGAAGGAGCTTGATGAAGTATATGACGATTTTCGTACCTTTGAGTACTATAATGAAGCATATCAACTCTATTCAACAACAGTGCAGAGCAGATGGAACTACACACAGGAGAGGCCTTATAAGGGCGACACCATCGAAGACAAACGCCGCATCTATATCCACCTTTATTACAACATCGATAAAGCCGCCGAAGACCAGAAAAATTTTGATAGGAAGCTAATGGCGCTGAAGCATGAATTACTTGAAAGAAAGCGAATCCCAGAGCACGAAAACCTTTACATGAAATACTTCGAAACAAAGAGTACACCGGTTCGAGGTATACAGGTGACCGTAAAAGAGGATGCAGTCAGGCAAGCAAAGCGATACTACGGATTCTTCGTTCTGCTGACGAATGAAAAAATGGATTCCATTACAGCGCTGGAGCTTTACCGCAACAAAGATGTAGTGGAAAAGGCCTTCGGCAATCTCAAGGAGCGTCTGAACCTTCGTCGCACCCTTGTATCGTCGGAACAAAGCCTTGACGGGAAGCTGTTTGTGGAATTTGTCGCACTTATATATCTATCTTACATAAAGAAGCAGATGCAGGACCAGAATTTGTTCAAAAATTATACTCTAGAAGGCGCACTGGACAAGCTTGATGTCATCGAATGCTTTGAAAATCCGGGTCAGACATTGCGTGTCGGTGAACTTCTTGAGAAACAGAAGGATTTATATGTTAAGCTGGGAGTGGTACCACCATCCTCGTTATGAAAGAGCGGGAATCCAGGATGTAATATTTATGGAATATAGGAAGGGGTAAATAATTATGAAAAAAGGACTTTGGGGGTTATCAATTGATCTCGATATAATGTTAAGAAATCGAGTGTTTATAGATGGATCTGTAGATGCTGTCTTACAAGACGATGCTGTTATGTTAGAATCTTCCAATATCGAAGCAATATATCAAGCACCAATCGCTGAAAAATGGGGATTCAAAAGATTTAATAATGCCAGACCGCTTCTTAAAACAATATCTAAACAGATTCTTGATAAATCTACAGATAAGTTGGATTATTTATATAATTTAGCTCGTTACACATCAAACATAGCTAATATTTTCCCTATTAACCATCAGCCAAATAACAAATTCTATCCATCTCCAGGCGATTACTTTTGGGGAGGTACTGAAGAAATGTTAATTACGAAAGGAAGTGATTGGTGTGGCGAAGTAGCGCGGGTTTTTTGTTCGCTTGCACAAATTGAAGAAATTCCAACGAGAATAGTATATACTTACAATCATAAGGATGGACATGTCATAAATGAATCTTATTTATTTGATAAATGGATACTGATCGATTCAACGAACGGAATTATATATAAAAATGATAAAACATTTTTTAACGCTTCAGATTTCTTATTAAATCCTGAAAGTTTTAAAAATGCATTAAAGCTTTATGCTGATTATTATTACTCGAATATAGATTATTTTAAGTATATTGCCATCAGCGAATATATTTTAGCTAACTCAAGCAAATATAATTATAGAATAAGTTTTTGCAATGAATATTACCGTGACGCATTAAAAAACGCATGGAATACTTAGGCAATAGGAAGATCTGTATGATATCACAAGTGTCATGGAATATCACTGAAAAATGTAACATGTCTTGTAAGCACTGCTATGCGACAGGTATATGAAAACAAGCATATGATGTGAGTTTAAATGAAGCGACGGCAATGATTCTAAAATTTAAAGAAATGGGTATTAACAATTTTCACCTTCTCGGAGGAGAACCTTTATGCTCAAACAATATAGCGGATATTATTTTATTTTTTAAGAATAATGATGTCTATTATAGCTTAAATACAAATGGTACTAACTTAATGAAAATATTGTTGATTTATTTAATACTTCAAATATTACCAATTTATCTATAAGCATGGAACCTACCTTCCCGCTGACACATAACGTGTTAGTCATAGAAAGGATAAAAATTCGTGAAAATACTCCTTTTATAGCACATTTATAGTTGCGGAAATTCTCGTTATGTGTTATTATATGCATAACGAGGGGGTGCTCTAATGGCAGCTATCATTCATCAGAAAGATAGACGATCCGGGATTACTTACGCATATGAGTCCGTGTCCTACTGGGACAAGAGCAAACAGCAGTCTCTTTCAAAGCGAACTCTTATTGGGCGGGTGGATGACAAGACAGGTGAAATCCTTCCGACAGACGGCCGGGGACGGAAAAAGAAAGATGGATACGTTCCTGCCAAAAGTGGTCCTGTCCCTGTAGAAAGAACTGCCCGCTTTTTCTATGGTGCTACCTATCTGTTAGATGCCGTTGGTGAAAAACTTGGTATCACTCAAGACTTAAAAGCTTGTTTCCCGGAGACTTACCAGAAAATCCTGTCCACAGCTTATTATCTGGTACTGGAAGATCATAACCCGCTGTACCGCTTTGAAAAATGGGGAGGGCTCCATAAGCATCCCTACGGCAAAAACATTACTTCCCAGCGGAGCAGTGAACTGTTCGGTTCTATTACAGAAGAAGACAAGCAGCATTTCTTTAAGCTTCAGGGGAAACGCAGGAGCGAAAAAGAATACTGGGCATATGACATTACTTCTATCTCCAGTTATTCCGAATCCCTACGACAAGTGCAGTATGGTAAAAATAAGGAGGATGACAGACTTCCGCAGCTGAACCTAGCTCTAGTCTTTGGTGAAACATCCAACCTGCCTTTTTACTATCGGAAGTTGGCCGGCAACATCCCCAATTCAAAAACGTTAAAGCATTTATTGGCGGATTTAGACATCTTGGGGTTCTCCAAAGTGAAGCTGGTCATGGACCGGGGTTTCTACAGTGAAGAAAACCTGAATGCTCTTTTCAAAGACCACATAAAGTTTCTCATCGCTGGCAAAATGTCCTTGAACTTCATGAAGTCTAATCTGAAAGGCATCTACGACAACTTCCGCAGCTTTGAACATTACAACGAGACATATGAACTCTATTGCCGGACTGTTGAAACCCAGTGGCAGTACACACAGTATCGGCCGTATAAAAAAGAGACTCGAAAAGAATCACGTCGAATTTATGTCCATTATTACTATAACATTGAAAAAGCCGCCGAAGAGGAAAAAGCATTTGACAGAAACCTGATGGACCTGCGCCGTGAACTGGAATCCGGCAAACGAGTTCCGGAGCATGAAAACCAGTATAATAAGTACTTTGAAATAAAGAACACTCCAAAACGGAGTACAAAGGCCACAGTAAAAGAAGAAGCGGTTTTACAGGCCAAAAAGCATTTCGGATTCTTTGCACTTCTTACCAATGAAACCATGGATGCGGTCACTGCCTTGGAGATCTACCGGAACAAGGATCTGATAGAAAAGGCCTTTGGCAACCTAAAAGAACGGCTAAACCTGCGTCGTGCCTTGGTCTCCTCCGAACAAAGTCTTGACGGTAAGCTCTTCGTTGAGTTTGTGGCGCTGATTTATCTGTCTTACATCAAAAAGCAGATGCAGATGTCGGATTTGTTCAAAAAGTACACCATCCAGGGAGCTTTGGACAAGCTGGATGTCATCGAATGTTTTGAAACTCCCGGTCAACAATTGCGTGTAGGCGAACTACTGGAAAAGCAAAAAGAGATCTACTGCGCGCTGAGGATTGATCCGCCAACCTCGTTATGAGTTGGCGGGAATCCAGGTTGTAGTAAAGCACCTTTAGTATAGCTTAACACTTATTTGATTGAAATAACAGAAACCCAAAATGTCCTTGACTTAGGGTACACATTATTTTTTTAATTGAAGTGTTGAAAACCCGTCTGAATAGACACAAATAACGAAAAATAAAACATAAAATTGAAAAAATAATTGACAAAAATGTGAATTAAGATGTATTATGAACATAATTTTTGAAAGTAGCCGATAATGCGAAATATATTTACTTATAGATATTTATAAAAAGCAACATGATGTCCTTGGTCTAAGAGCGAATCAAACGATTATTAATCATAGCAAATGGTATATGTTGATAGGAATTAGGTTAAGGGGAGAATTTATGAAGCTTGAGTATTCTGTTTTTAAAGACAAAATTATAGGTTGTTGGTTGGGTAAAAATATAGGGGGTGTTCTTGGCGCTCCGTTTGAAGGGAAGCGGCAGATCAATAACGTTGATTTCTACGTTCAGGACTTAAATGGAAATCCTCCGGCAAATGACGATTTAGATCTTCAATTGGTGTGGTTAAATGCAGTAGAGCAGTATGGTCGGCAAATAAATGCCAATATACTAAGCGAATACTGGCTATCCTACATAATTCCCAATTGGGTCGAATACGGTTCGGGAAAGAACAACTTAAAAATGGGGTTTCTTCCGCCGATTTCGGGTTATTTGGAGAATCCTTATAAAAATAGTTGTGGATGCTTTATCCGCTCAGAAATTTGGGCATGTCTTGCTCCTGGTCACCCGGAAATAGCTGTTAGGTATGCATATGAGGATGCTATTGTAGATCATAGCGATGAAGGTTTGTATGCAGAAATATTTTGTGCAGCAGTCCAAAGCGCAGCTTTCGTAGAAAGTGACAAATATGAACTGATTGATATAGGATTATCATACATACCTGAGAGTTGCGGTATTGCAAAAGGGATTAAAACCGCTATTGATGCCTTCAAAACCGGAAACAGTATAGTCGAAGCAAGAAAAAAAGTATTGACTGCTGTACCTGGTAGTTTTGGGATACAAGGAATGCCATTAGATAAAATACCTCAAGATGTTCCTGTTGGAAAGCCAGGTTATGATGCTCCAAGCAATATAGGGATCATTATAATTGGATGGCTGTATGGCGAGGATGATTTTGGTAAGAGCCTGTGCATAGCAAATAATTGTGGTGAAGATACCGATTGCACATGTGCAACATTAGGGGCAATTTTGGGCATTGTCCATGGTTCGAAATGGATACCGAGAAAATGGACGGAACCAATTGGTGACATTATAAGTACTATTTGCATTAATAAATTAAATGGAGGGCTTTCAATCCCGGAGACAGTGACTGAGTTAGCAGATCGACTGCTAAGATTAACCCCTTCTTTCTTAGGCGCTAAGTTTTGCGATATTTTAGCAGGGAATGATGGATATACAATAGATGTCTTAAAAGGGGAAAATCTAAACTGTTCTAAGGGTGATAAATTTGTACCGGGAATAAATACTCACAGCATTGAAAACGCTTTATCGTTTGAGGAGTTGATCGATCTTCCGCCTTATGCAGTAAAATATCAATTTCCTGCTTTCCATGTCATTGTTGACTATATGGGAGATCCTTATGTTAAATTGAACAATAGAAAAATAGTAAAACTGGTTATAAGAGACAGTACTCACTTAGGCTCTCACAATCAGCAATGGATAAATATAAAATGGTATTACAGAGAAGGAATACGCGTTCTGCCGAGCAGTGATTTTAGTTTTTTCATGCAGACTTTATACAAAACAAAAGAAGAAATTGAATTCGAAATCTTAGTAGAAAATTTTGTCGGTTATAAAATTGAGTTGTTAGTAGATATTTCTGTAAACGGCAGACATTCTAATGGAATCATCAAGGTTGTATTAATTCCGAAGTTTTAATGAAATGTTTTTCTTGTTTTTCGATTTAAGATTTTAATATTTAATTATTCTTATAGGTTTCGGGTATAAAAAGGGGGTGAAATATTTTTTGAAAAAAGAGATAGCTTGTAGTCAAAATCAAATGTGAACTTTTTTTGGGGGGGTATATGACGGATTTCGTTGAAATCTTATTAAAGATGCGAATATCAGGATAATAACTGAAATTTGAGGGTGATATGTTCTAAGCTGTTAATTTAAGATGTGAATATCTTAAAAATCCCATTGGAGTAAGGATAAAAAAACCACGGTTTGGGTGGATATTATAATCAGACAATCGAAATGTCACACAGGTAGCATATGACTTGCAGTTTTCACAATACAAAAATTTCGAAAAATTACTTTCGAGTACTGGAGTAGTAAAATCGGAAGAAACTACGCATGTTTACTACGAAGGGCCGGAACTGGAATCCTCAACTCGATACTATTTCAGGGTGAAAATTTGGGATAATCACGAAGAGTCGAGCGATTACAGCGAAATTTCTTTTTTTGAAACAACATTGTTATACTCGTGTGAATGGAAAGGGAAATTTATAACTCCGGAATCGATTGATGACGGTAAAAGATCAAAAGGAAAACTTTTAAGGGATGAATTTGAGCTTTTTGAAGAAGTTGAATCTGCATGTGTTTATGCTACAGCTCTCGGCATGTATGAACTGCACATCAATGGTAACAGGATTGGAGAAGCATTATTTACTCCCGGTTGGACAGCGTATAAAACAAGAAGGGAGTAATATTCTGGAGATAGTAGTGACTAACACCATAGCCAAGAAAATCCACGATGTCTTCTCCCGGGCTATGGCTCAGGAACCTTTCGCGCTGTTGGGACCGGTGTAATTCTTTATTTGATTGGAGGAGTTATATATGCAATTTCCAAAAAACTTTATCTGTGCAACCGATGATTTCTGTGACCTGAATCATTCTGTACCGGCACCTTATTTCCGTAAAACATTTGTTCTCGACGATATAGCCCAAAATGCCGAAATAATCATTTGTGGTCTGGGCTTCTACAAGTTGTTCATAAACGGTGTAAACATCACAAAGGGAGAGCTGGCACCATATATCAGCAATCCGGATGATGTTCTTTACTATGACAGATACGATATCACCCGGCTGTTGGCCAAGGGAAGCAATGTGATCGCCGTCTTGCTTGGTAATGGAATGTTAAATGCATTTGGGGGTTATGTATGGGACTTTGAAAAAGCGCTGTTCCGCAGCTCGCCCAAGGTAGCGCTTCAGGCAAATATCAGGCTGGTAGGTGGAGACCCCGTTGCTGTAATCAGTGACGAAAGCTTCAGGGTTAGCGAATCCCCTATTCAATATGATGATCTTCGCTGCGGGGAATGGTATGATGCCAATAAGGAGCAACCCGGCTGGAATACCACAGATTTTGATGACAGCACATGGGGTTATGCTACAAAAGCAATTTGCCCTAAGGGGGAAAAAGTGTTGTGTAAGGCAAATCCGGTCATCATTGCAAGAGAAATCAAACCGGTATCCATTACAAAAAAAGAGGATCACTTCATATATGATTTTGGCGTTAATTTGGCAGGATTTTGCCGCCTTAATATCAAAGGAGAAAAAAATCAAAAAGTCCAATACATCCACGGAGAATATCTGGAAAACGGCGATCTCTATGTCCGAAACCTACAGTTTATCCGACCGGAGTATATGCATCTTCCGCCTTACTTGCAGGAAATCAAATACATCTGCAAAGGTGATAGCTTGGAAAACTATGTGCCTAGTTTTACTTATCACGGCTTCCGCTATGTATCAATACACGGCATTACAGAAGAACAAGCGACGACAGAGCTGTTGACTTATCTAGTTGTCCATTCCGATCTGAGGGAAATAGGTGGCTTCTGCTGTTCTGATGACACCCTGAACAAACTGCAACAGATGACTCGAAATTCCACCCTATCCAATTTCGTTTATTATCCTACAGACTGCCCTCACCGGGAAAAAAACGGCTGGACTGGCGATGCTTCCATTTCTGCCGAGCATACTCTGTTGAATTTGAATCCAGAGGCAAGTTACAGGGAATGGTTGCGCAACATTCGTAAAGCTCAGAATGAGGCGGGCACTATTCCCGGAATAGTTCCCACCGGAGGATGGGGCTTTGACTGGGGCAATGGACCGGCTTGGGATAATGTCCTGATTAATCTGCCTTATTATACATACATTTACCGCAACGACAAGGAGATCTTAAAAGAAAATGCAACCGCCATCTTTCGATACATCCACTATCTGACCACCCGGATGGATGAGAATAATTTGTTAGCTATCGGCTTAGGGGATTGGTGTTCGCCTGATCATCCCGATCACAAGGCGCCACTGGTGCTGACTGACAGTATTACTTCAATGGACATTTGCAGCAAGGCAACTTTTATTTATGATGTTTTGAATATGGATCTTCAAAGGGATTTCTGCCAAAGATTAACCGATAAGCTGCGCAGTGCAATACGTGCGCGGCTTATAGACAAATCCACTATGACTGTTGCCGGCAACTGTCAGACTTCGCAGGCTATGGCTCTTTATTATGGTGTATTCGAGCCTTGTGAAAAACAGGCAGCATTTCAGGTCCTGCTGGATCGGATTTGGGAATGCGGTAATCATATTGATACCGGAATCCTTGGTGCCAGAGTGATCTTCCATGTACTCACAGATTTTGGGTACAGTGATCTGGCTTATGATATGATAACCTTGCCCACTGCCCCATCATACGGTGAGTGGGTGGCGAGAGGTGAGACTTCTCTGTCGGAAAGCTTTGCTAGCAATCCGATAAGGCTGGATTCCGGGAATCACCATTTCTTCGGAGACATCAGCAACTGGTTTATTCAAAATATTGGCGGCATTCGCCTGAACCCACACCGCAATAATCACAATGAAGTGAATATCGAGCCCCACTTTATTGAAAAGCTGACGGGAGCAAAAGCATATCACGAAGCGCCTGCAGGGAAGATTGCTGTGGAATGGAAGAGGAAACAGGATTCTATTTGTCTGTGTGTATCCGTTCCTTATGGGATGACAGGCAAAATATGTCTTGAAAATTTCTATCAATTTGAAGACGGGCTTTCCGAAAGAATTTTGGAAAATGGGGTACATGAATATACAGCTTTGGAGAGAAATTAGAATATTTTGTGTAATTTACTATGTGAAACTAAATTGACCTAAGCAATAAATTCTAATTCAGTATCCTAAGTAATGAGTATTTATACACAAACATAATATAAACAGGAGGAGAAAATTTGGAAGGACCAAGAGCAACTAAGCCGGAGGAAGTCCAATCGGTAATCGATCTGGTAAATTTGGTATTCCGGACAGGTAGTCAACTGAAGCCTACAATGGGGATCGAATTTCCGCTGCTTTTATGTGAAGCGAACCGGGATAATATGAGAATAATTACGGAAAACGGGCGTCCCGTGTCAGATATCAACTACTATCCGGCTTCCATAACAGTAGAGGGGACCACAATCCGAGTGGCATCAATTGGCGCCGTATGTACCCATCCCGATTACCGGGGTAGAAATTATGCCACTGCGATCCTGGATGACGCAGAAGACAAGATGCGGCGAGAAGGCACAGAAATCGTGCTGGTTTCCGGAGATGGAAGCTTGTATTTGCGTCGTAATTGTGTCAAGGTTGGCGGATTCTATAAAGCTTTGCTGAAGCCAAAAGAGGAATTGCAGGAGAACTTGACTCTGAATGAAATGGACAATTCGAATATAAGAAAGGCTATCCATATCTATAATCAGGAGGCAGTCCGCTACCATCGTACCTTACATGAGTTCACCCAGTTCCATAAAGGTGCTACCACACCTTGGGGGAAGATACGTTTTGAATCTTATCTGATCAATATCGGTGGGAAAGCTGCCGCCTATATTATTGCAAGATTCTTTACGGATACTAATCTGGCAGAAGTCAGGGAATTTGCGGGAGACAGAAGTGCGGTTATAGGGGGTATTTATGAGATGATCAATACCAATGGCTTGACAGAGTGTTCTCTGATCAGCGCAAAAAACGATGTTATGAATGTCCTGTTGGAAGAACAAGGCATACAGTTGCAGCATCAGGATCAGCAGGGAACATTGAAAATTTTGAACTATCCTTCCCTTATGAACAGCCTGAAACCATACATGAGTCAATATCTGCAGGATGATGCAATGGATATTCTCAAGTTTGAAGAAGCGGACGGTAAATTTATTATAGCTGTAGATGATGAAGTTTTGACAATTGATGACATGGAATTACTGGGGCAGCTCCTATTTGGTCAAAGGGAGGAAGAACCCTTGGTAGATGTATTGTTTCGGGGTGAACTGGCAGACAAGCCAAGGTTGCAGCAGATTCTCAGTACAGTTTTCCCTATCCCCTTCCCATGGACAGAAAATATGAACTATATATAAGTTTATCCTGCAAAGAGCCGTATTCCGCTCGCATATAAATGTCGTCTCTACCGTTATGATATTCCTTTTGGAACAATCGAGAGGCAGGAATTGGACATGGATGGGCATGGCAACGTTTTATAGCTTTGCTTTCCGGTAGTGCGGCTATTTCAGCCATAAAACTGCCGGAAAAGGATAACTCCGGGAAGAAATGGATTATCCGACTGTATGAAACGGATGGGAAAGACACGAGAGTGAAACTTCAATTTGCTGCTGATGTTGCTGCGGCGAGCTTTGTGGATATTAATGAAAACATTCTGGGAGATGGCAAGGGGGATGCCAAGATTTATGATAGGATACTTGAGATTGATTTAAAAGCCTATTGTGTTGAAAATGTTTTAGTTGAATTTGAAAACGAAAAAATAAATAGAAAATAATGTAAAAAATATGCGCAAAATAAAGGCTTTACTATGATCCTGTCCTGTATTCTTGAAAATATGAAGTTGTCAGTTATTATTGGTTTGGGCGAAGTCCACATTGGATGAAAAAAGCAACTGGAGGGAAAATGGGAATTAATGTTAACAAGTATGAAATGAAGCTTTTAAGTTCACTTGCAAAGGTATTTCCTGATACGGAGCCTAGGTTGATGATCGAATGCAACCGCCTCACTGCCTTAAAATGCGAGACTGTATCCTTCCAGGTGGCCTTTACAGGTGCTAACTCCACAAGAGAGGTTGTAATCGTCGAAGTTTCCTCGCCTATTAGGGATTTGATCAAGGTCAGAACAGTGGATTTAGTTCCAGTAGGTTTTCCTTGCTATCCCTTGATAGACGATAATTATCTTAGGACCACCCCTGGTTTATACCCTGATATATTGAATAATCTGTTGGACAATCAAGTTTACATAGTTCCTGGTCAGTGGAGAGCTCTCTGGATTGATATAACCACCAACGAGAACTCAAAGCCAGGATGCTATCCAATAAAGATATCACTGAAAAATGATAATGATGAGCTCTGCTTTGTTGAAACCAAGGTTAAGATCATTGACGTTTGCCTGCCCAAGCAAGAACTTATTCACACCCGGTGGTTTCATGCTGACTGCCTGGCCGACTTCTATAACGTAGAGGTTTTTTCGGAAAATCATTGGGAGATTGTGGAGAACTTTATCAGCACAGCTGTCTCAAGAGGTGTCAATATGATTTTAACACCTACATTCACCCCTCCACTGGACACCTATATTGGTGGAGAGAGGACCACAGTGCAGCTTGTAAACATCACCGTCACAGACGGAAAGTACACTTTTTGCTTTGAAAAACTTAAAAGATGGGTGGATATGTGCCTTGAAAATGGTGTGGAATACTTTGAGATGGCTCACCTTTTCACCCAATGGGGCGCTAAAGCTGCTCCAAAGGTTATGGCCACTGTTGATGGCGAATACAAAAGAATCTTCGGTTGGGATACTCCTGCTGTTGGCGGTGAGTATACGCTATTTTTAAATGTATATCTGCCCGAGTTGATTGCCAAGCTTAAGGAATGGGGCATTGCAGACAAGACCTATTTTCACATCTCCGACGAACCTCAGATCTCTCAACTTGAGGACTATCTGGCAGCTAAGGAATCGGTTATCCATCACCTCAAGGATTTCAATATCATTGATGCCCTCTCGAATTATGAGTTTTATGAAAAGGGTGTTGTCTCCAGGCCTATACCCGCTAATGACCATATTGAGCCATTTCTCGAAAACAATGTACCTAATCTTTGGACATACTACTGTTGTGGTCAGTTCTACAAGGTTAGTAATTATTTTTTGGCTATGCCCTCTGCACGAAATAGAATTTTCGGCACTCAACTTTACAAGTTTAATATTGAAGGTATACTCCATTGGGGCTATAATTTTTACAATGCCCAGTATTCAAAATATCATATAAACCCTTACGAGATCACTGATGCTGCAAACGCTTTCCCCTCCGGCGACCCATTCCTTGTGTACCCCGGAAAGGATGGCAAACCTGTCGAATCTATCAGAATGATGGTCCTTTACAATGCAATAACTGACTTAAGAGCCATGAAACTTCTGGAATACCTAACCAGCAATGAGTTTGTTATGGATCTGATAGAAGGTGATTTGGGTTCACCTATTACTTTCTCAGAGTATCCAAAGTCTGATATGTATCTCATCTCTCTTAGAAACAAGATCAATGCAGAGATCGAAAAGAGGTTAAAGCTACAATGATTCCATTAGATTGACATATTGCAGTGGAATTAAAGATGCGCAGGATTGTGATATTCGTTTGATAATTAAAATAGAAAAAGAGGCTGACTGTTTCAATACGCAATGTCGCTTTAAGTTATTAAGTGGTTGATTAACGACTAAATTGTTAAGGAGATGATATTGTGCAAGCGCTAAAAATCAGTGAAAACAAAAGATTTTTGGTTACGGAGGATGGAGTACCATTTTTTTGGCTGGCAGATACTGCATGGGAATTATTTAACAGGTTAAACCGTGAAGAAGTAGATTTTTATCTTTTGAATCGGGCAAAAAAGCGATTCAATGTGATACAAGCAGTGGCTTTGGCAGAATTTGACGGACTGAGAACTGGGAATGCTTACAGAAGGAAACCTTTTTTACAAACGGAAAATGGTGAATTTGACCCTTCTAAGCCGGATCTTGAAGGTGAATACAGTTATTGGGATCATGTTGATTATGTGGTTGATAAAGCCGAATCTTTAGGATTATATATTGCTTTGCTGCCTACTTGGGGCGATAAGTATAATATTAAATGGGGGAAAGGACCGGTTATATTTAGCGCTGATAACGCATTTGCATATGGTGAATGGATAGGTAAACGGTATAAGCACAAATCAAATATAATTTGGGTATTAGGCGGAGATAGACCGCTTGAGCAACTGATTCACTATTCAATCATAAGAGCGATGGCATTGGGAATTAAAAAAGGAGACGAGGGCGAACATCTTATAACTTTTCACCCAATGGGCGGATACTCATCCTCCGATTACGTACATGATGAAAAATGGCTTGATTTTAATATGATCCAATCCGGTCACGGCTATGATTGGGACAATTATCGCAAAATTACATTAGATTACAATAAAAAGCCAATCAAACCTACTTTGGATGGTGAACCGAGATATGAGGACCATCCAATCAATTTCCGGGCGCAAAACGGCTATTATAACGATAATGATGTTCGACAAAGCCTTTATTGGTCAGTTTTTTCAGGCGGATTTGGGGTAACGTACGGACATCATTCCGTATGGGGTATAAATATAGAACCAGGCGAATATTTTACTTTGCATTGGCGCGATGCGTTGGACAGACCTGCTGCCTTCCAAGTTGAACATATTCGTGCTCTGTTAGAATCAAGACCATTTTTGGAAAGGATCCCCGATCAGAGCTTATTAGTAAATGAGCTGGCTTGGAGTGATCACATTAGAGCAACCAGAGGATATAGTTATATTTTTGCTTATACCCCGTTAGGTAAAGCTATCGATATAAATATGGGCAAAATTACAGGTGATATGATAAAAGCTTCATGGTTCGATCCAAGAACGGGTAAAATAAACACAATCGGAGAATATGAAAATACTGGAGTCGTAAAGTTTATACCCCCGAGTTCAGGATACGGAAATGATTGGGTGTTGATTCTTGATGATGCAAACAGAAATTCTGCTATAATAAGGTATATTGCTGAAAAGTAAAATTTGAATATATGCTACTAAAACTGTTATAATTGAGTTCAAATAATGACCTGCATTTCTCTGGTTGATAAAAATTTATCTGCCAAAACTTTAAAAAAACTATCATACTAGGAGGATTAAAATGGCATTTAAAATTGCATTTATAGGGGCTGGGAGTATCGGTTTTACACGAGGGTTACTGTCAGATATCTTGACTGTACCAGAATTCAATGATATCGAAGTAGCTTTCACCGATATTAACCCGCACAATCTCGAAATGGTAACACAGCTTTGTCAGAGGGATATCGATGAAAATAGACTTAAAATAAAAATATTATCTACAATTGATCGCAGAGAAGCTTTGAAGGGAGCAAAATACATCTTTAATGTGGTTAGAATCGGAGGGCTGGATGCTTTCAAGTTGGACATAGAAATTCCTCTCAAATATGGGATTGACCAGTGTGTAGGCGATACCCTCTGTCCTGGAGGCATTATGTACGGACAACGTGGTATTGTCGCGATACTGGAGTTTTGCAGAGACATTAGGGAAGTAGCTGATCCGGAATGTCTGTTCTTGAATTATGCGAATCCTAACGCTATGGTTACTTGGGCATGCAACAAGTACGGTGGAATCAATACAATCGGTTTGTGTCATGGGGTTATGGGTGGACATAATCAAATTGCATCTGTGTTAGGGCTCAAGCAAGAGGAAGTTGATATAATTTGTGCAGGGATCAATCACCAGACATGGTATATCCAAGTGAAGCACAAAGGTGAGGACTTTAAACACAAACTTCTTGAAGCCTTTGAGAAACATCCGGAATTTAGCAAAACAGAGAAAGTAAGAATTGATATGCTACGCAGATTTGGGTATTACAGTACCGAATCTAATGGACACTTAAGTGAGTATTTACCGTGGTATAGGAAACGTGAGGATGAGATCAAGGAATGGATCGATCTAGGATCATGGATAAATGGAGAAACAGGTGGATATTTGAGGATTTGCACGGAAGGCCGCAATTGGTTTGAGATTGATTTTCCTAATTGGATGATCGAACCTGCTAGAGAGTTTACTTCAGAAAGAAGGGGAAATGAACACGGATCATATATTCTGGAAGGGCTGGAAACAGGGCGTCTTTACCGAGGACACTTTAACGTGGTAAACAATAATTGTATCACTAATCTGCCAGATGATGCTATCGTAGAAGTACCAGGTTATGTGGATTATAATGGTATAAATATTCCAAGAGTGGGAGACTTACCCCTAGGCTGTGCAGCTATCTGCAATGCGAGTATAAGTGTACAGAGGTTGGCTGTGGAAGCAGCGGTACATGGCGATGATTTACTGTTGAAACAAGCAATGATGATGGATCCTCTGACAGGAGCTGTTTGCAGCCCACCGGAGATTTGGCAGATGGTGGATGAAATGCTTATAGCTCAAGAACAATGGCTGCCACAGTATGAAACAGCAATAGCAGAAGCTAAGAAACGTTTAGTTTTCGGAAACGTGATTAAAACCAGAAGTAACTATACAGGAGCTGCACGATTAAAGACAAAGACGATAGAAGAATTGGCTCTGGATAAAGAAATTGCTAGAAAGAAAGATATTAGCGGTAAAATAATGTAAACATGTTGTAAGGGAACAACCAAAGCAGGTGTTCTTAGCAAAAGTTCTTATACTTGACTGGCTTATCAGACATTTATTTGTAATGCAGTTGTCATGTCGGAGGAAATATGATTTGGCATACAAGGATTTCCGGCGTAACTGAATCCGATTTCTGTGGGTATACAATGTAATTAAAGTTAAAGAGTATTTTAAACGAAATAAGCAAAATATACATTTGAAATCGTAGTGATCAGGAGACTCTACCGACATGTATAAACCAGACAGTCCCTGTCCCCTTGTCTGTTCAATTTCGAGGAGGCTATGTATGAGAAACAAGGTTAAATTCGCAATTATCGGAGCAGGCAGTATTTGCTTTAGTCCAACCACTGTTTCGGACATTTTACGAAATGAGCGCTTTGGGACCCTGGATGATGTCACAATCCACCTTATGGACATCAGGCAGGAAGCGCTTGATGTGAGTCGTGCTTTTTGCGAAAAACTAGCACGGAAGATGGGGAAAAGAGTCAAATTTGAGTCGTCGACGGATCTATATAGGGCTGTAAGCGGCGCTGATTTTGTTATTACTGCCATAGAAGTCGACAGGTATCACTATTGGTCAATGGATTTTCATATTCCGCGCCGTTATGGTTTTCGCCAAGTTTACGGTGAGAATGGCGGTCCGGGAGGCATGTTCCATACACTACGTAATTTGCCTCCTATGTTGGCGATTGCTCGTGCCATGGAAAAAGAGTGCCCCGATGCATTGCTTTTAAACTATACAAATCCTGAAGCAAAGCTTGTAGAAGGGATTTCGAAGCTGACCAGAACAAAAGCCGTTGGACTTTGCCACGGTGTACAAATGGGAATAGATCAGTTAGCTATGTTCTTGAATATGCCCAGAGAGCGGATAGGTACATCAGCAGTCGGGCTGAATCACTTTGGATGGTTTACAAAAATATGGGATAAAGAAACAGGTAAGGATTTGTATCCTAAGCTTCGCGAACAGGAGAAAAAGGTGCATTGGCTTGCACATTGGGATGAATATGGTTTGACAAGAATGATGTTAAGAACTTATGGTCTTTGGTCTTATCCCGGTACCAACCATATCGGGGAGTACATCGCCTGGAGCGACGAGTTCCTCGCAAGCGCAAAAATACAATTTTTCTTTGATCCGGCAGCGGAACATCCGTGGGAAACTAAAATAACACCTGATTTTGTTTATTCGTTTTCAGGGAATCCAACCGCGCGTGAACTGTTTCCTGAGGAAAATAAATTCGTAGGAGATCCCGGATTTACTCAAAGTTTTGATGCGGATAATGAGGAGTATACCTATTCAAGTGAATGTGGGATTCCTATTGCTGAGGCGGTGTTCTTCGACATTCCCACCGACTTTGATGCACTTAATCTGCTTAATAAAGGGTATGCACCCAATCTTCCTGAAAATATGGCAATTGAGATACCGGCAATAGTGGATGGGAGAGGTATTCATCCTAAGCAGACCGACCTACTTCCCACAGCTATCGCTTCAATGATCTCAACCCAAGGAAGCATACACCAGCTTGTTATTGACGCATATGTGGAAAAGTCACGAAACAAGCTATTGCAGGCTGTGCTTCTTGATCCGACAGTATCAAATTATAATAACGCTGTCGCGATGATAAACGAAATGTGTGAACGTCAGAAAGAAATTCTCCCGGTGATGTTTTGGTGACAATTTTACGAAAGGCAAACATGTTATGGAGATAAAAATCCACGAATCAGCTGATTTAATGGCAAAAAGTGTTGCTTGGTCAATTGCAATGCTAATAAAACAAAACCCGGAAAGATTAGTATGTTTTGCTGCAGGGGACACTCCTATGGGTATCCTGCGCGAACTCGTTAGACTTCAACAAAAGGGTGTCTGCGACTTGAATACTATGAATTATGTCGGGCTTGATGAATGGGTAGGACTCGGGTACCCTGATAAAGGTTCATGTGCTCAGGTATTGGTAGATAATTTCTATGCTCCTGCGGGTATAACTATGGAGCGAATTCGTCTTTTCAATGGGCTTGCCAAGGACTTAGCTTTAGAATGCAATAGGATGAATGATTGGATTACAATGCATGGAGGCATTTTTCTTGCAGTGCTAGGTGTCGGATTAAACGGTCATGTAGGATTTAATGAACCTTACACTCCTGATAAGAAGGAATGCATAGTTGTAGATTTGGATGGTATCACCATAGCTGTAAGTGAAAAGTATTTTGGAAGAAATATTCAAGTATCAGCAGGTATTACTATTGGCTTAGGAATGCTTCTTAATTCTCAAAATCTATATGTTCTAGCATCCGGACAGCATAAAGCGAGCATTATAAAGAAAGCTTTTGGCGAAGAACCTTCTTTTGCTGTACCCGCATCACTTTTGCAAAGACATGTAAACCTCATAGTCGTTTTAGACAAAGATGCTTCAACTGAACTCTAAGTGGGCTAATCATTTTTCATAAGGAGTTAACATGCTTTTTATTGATTTTAAAGCGCATAATGAACGTTCGAAGGAGATTTGGAAGGCTTTCGAACAAAAGAAGCCTTTAAGGGTACCCGTTGTAATTTATGCGGATGTGAGAAACTGGCTATATGAACCAAATGAAAATGTCGATAGCATAACAATGTGCGACTATATAAGAGATCCGGATATCATGCTTGGGTGTCAGGTTAAATCCATGGAATGGATACGTCATAATATTTTGTCAGATGGCGATATGGGGTATCCCGAAGAAGGGTGGTCAGTAAGGGTAGATTTTCAGAATTTTCTTGAACCTGTCTGGTTTGGCGGGAAAATTAAATATGGGAAAGAACCTCATGTAGAGCCATTTTTAAACGATGAAAACAAGTGGTCAATACTTGATAATGGAATACCTGCGCCTTTTTCCGGTATAAATGCACAAGCGATAGAGTATTATGAACATTTCATAGAAAGAAAGAAGGACTTTACACATAAAGGAATTCCCTTGTTTAATATCGATATGCCGTTCAACATGACAGGAACCGACGGACCATTTACTAATGCTTGCAGCATAAGAGGAACGGAAAATTTTATAATGGATATGCTTGAAGATCCCGTGTATGCTCATCAGCTTCTTGCTTTTGTAACGTTGGCAAGTGTTGAGCGTATCAAGGAAACCAGGAAATATCTCGGTATCGAGAGCAAAGATATCGGATTTGGATGTGCTGATGATTCAATAGTTTTGCTTTCATTGGACATGTTCAGGGAATATGTACTTCCTTACCACAAACTGATGTTTAATGAATTGTCGACAGGTGCGGGAGTGCGTTCCATGCATCTTTGCGGGGATGCTCAGCGGTTCTTTGCTTTGCTTAACAGAGAACTTAATGTGGTGTCATTTGATACAGGTTTTCCTATAAACTTTGAAACCTTATACGACGAGTTATCTCCTGATGTGACTATTTTAGGCGGACCTTCGACTAAACTGATTCGATATGGCAATAGTGAGGAAGTTAAAAATGAGGCAAAACGCATTCTTCGATCCGGTGTGATGGAGAAAAGCAAGGCTTTCATCCTGAGGGAAGGAAATGCTCTGGCACCGGGCACACCTATCCCTAATGTAAATGCAATATATGAAGCTGCAGAAGAGGCTGGTTATTATATTAGCTGAGCAATAATGTACAGGACCAGTTCATCCGCATTTTGAAAAGCCGCAATTTCTGCAAACAAGGCATCCGCTCTCGTGGCTTACCATACTTCCGCAATCAGGGCAATTGCTATTTTTTATTTCATTTTGACATTCAGTTTTTTCTTGCGTCGGGTTGTCTTTAATATCAAGCTTAGACATAACGGTTTTCTCACCGTTTTTTAGTCTGATCATCCTTTCAAGCACTTTGCCTATAGCGTCCGGACAGGATAGCACTTTTAAACCTTCTTTGTGTCTTAAAGTCGAATGGCAACGGATGCCTTTTAATTGCTCGACCATGACTTCAACGTCAATTCCTGAACGCAATGCCATTGACACAAGACGGCTTGTGGCTTCCGACTGTGAAGGGCATCCTCCCGCGCGCCCTAAATTCGTGAAAACCTCACAAATGCCATTTTCGTCATAATTGACGGTTATATACAGATTGCCGCACCCGATTTTGACTTTTTCAGTAATTCCCATTGTTACATCAGGTCGCTGGCGGGGGGTTACCTTTGCTGCTTTGCCGGTTGTTTGAAGAGGGTTTGTTGTGATAGCGACATCGTTTACTTTGCTATCGCTTTTGTTTTCATCTTTTCCAATTCTCAAAACCTGTTCCTGACGGCTTTGGTCGCGATATATGGTCACGCCCTTACAACCTGTTTTATAAGCCATTTTAAATACTTTTGTCACATCATCCTGCGTTGCTTCTTTTGGGAAATTGACAGTTTTAGAAACGGCATTATCGGTATACCCTTGAAATGCCGCTTGCATTCGAAGATGGTACTCAGGCGATATGTCATGTGCTGTAACAAAAACTTGTCTGATATCTTCAGGTATTTTGTCCATATGATAAATACTGCCCTTTGCTGCTATATCCTCCATAAGGTCATCAGAATATAGCCCTCTGTCGAGCATCATTTTAGTAAAATAGGGATGCACTTCAATAAGCCGGTCATTGTCCATGACATTTCTTTCGTAGGATAAAGCGAAAAGAGGCTCGATTCCGCTTGATGCACCGCAGATAATACTAATTGTTCCTGTCGGGGCGATGGTTGTGGTCGTCGCGTTTCTTAAAATCCTGCCGTCCTTTAGAGTACTGTTATCGAAGTTTGGAAAAGCTCCTCTTGACTTTGCCAGCTCATGGGATTTATCCTTGGATGCGCTTTGAATTATATCCATAACTTTGCGGGCTATGGATATACCTTCTTCGGAATTGTACGGTATTTCCAGCATAAAGAGCAAATCAGCGAAGCCCATCACGCCAAGACCTATTTTCCGGTTTGCCTTTGTATTTTCTTCAATATCCGGAAGGGGGTATTTATTCATGTCGATGATATTGTCAAGAAAATGAACTGCCATGTGCGTGACTCTTGTTAACTTCTCATAATCTATTTCGTATTTGCCATCGAACTCTTTTACCATCACCGACAAATTGATCGAGCCAAGATTGCAACTCTCATAAGGAAGCAGGGGTTGCTCGCCGCAGTTATGAACAAAAATGCCGTTCGCATCAAAAGCGTTTACTCCGGGGATTTTAACATCAAAAACTTCACGTTCTCCAACATCAACAATATCAGTAATTTCGGCCACGAAACGTTCTCTGTTAAGATTGCGCCTGTATTGGTTTAATGCTGTTTTGAGCCTTGACATCTTCTTGGTGCTGTTAAAACCTATTATTTCCGAAAAATAAAACAGATTATCCTGCGATATGACCAATTCATGACCTGATTGCACCGAATAAGCGGAGAGGCCGCCTTTTCCGTTAGGCATTGACTTAACGCCGGGTTTTTTACGATTCGCATAAATAGTCGATGCGATTCCCAACCTATGGAGCATACGTTGTACAATCTCAAGACATTCTAAGTCGTTTTGCCAAAGCCTTACAGATAAACCTTTTTGTTGAGAACCAGTTACCGTTCCGTCTGAATCAAATAATCCTTTCAAATATCCGACATGAAAATCAAAACTAGTCTTTTCTAAAAAGATAGTAGCCTTTTTAGAACCGGGCAAAATATCATCATGAGTGCCATTACCTTCCCATTTCAATCCCCTGTTGTTTGAAAGTATGATTTTATCACCTGGTTTTAGTTCGCCTGCGGATCTCCACATAGCATTAATATCAAAACGTGTGACATTTGTTGCACACATAACTTTATGATCACGTGTCAAAGTAAGATTATAGCCTCTGTCTGTGCAAATTTTTATTACTGGTTTTATGCCGGATTTGAAAAAGCCTTTTTCGTCAGTTTCATGAAATTTACCGTTTAATGCAATGGATTCTTCTACTCCAAGCATTTCGCAGACCTGTCTAGGTCCGGAACTTGTTACTACCCAAGAATCACCCGTAACGCAAGGATTCGTGCTTTCGATCATGCCCATCTCAGGTGTCACATTGTCACGATTCATGCGGTCAATGAAGATTATTCCCGGCTCCCCGTTATTCCAGGCATTTTCGACTATCATTTCAAAAATTACACGTGCGTTTTCCTGACGAATGACCTGTTTTGTTCTCGGGTCTATAAGATCATAATCTGTACCGGATTCGGCCGCTTTCATGAAATCATCTGTTATAGCGACACTTATATTGAAATTTGTGATATCGGCGTTATCCTGCTTGCATGTAATGAATTCACGAATATCGGGATGATCGACACGCAGTATCCCCATGTTTGCGCCTCTTCTGGTGCCGCCCTGTTTGACAGCTTCTGTTGCGGCATTAAAAACCTTCATAAAACTCACCGGACCGCTTGCTACTCCGCCTGTCGACTTTACGGTAGAGCCCTTTGGCCTGAGCCGTGAAAAACTAAAACCTGTTCCGCCGCCGCTTTTATGGATCAACGCAGCGTTTTTGACCGCGTCGAATATGCCTTCCATACTGTCGGGTACAGGTAAAACAAAACATGCCGACAATTGGCCAAGAGGTCTGCCCGCGTTCATGAGCGTAGGAGAATTGGGCATAAACTCAAGACTTGTCATCATGCTGTAGAATTCGTTTTCTAGCGTCTTTACATCTGCCTTATTGTCATATAGTACTTCTGCGTTAGCAGCGTGTTTTGCGACTCTGCGAAACATTTCATCCGGGGTTTCCGTTAAATTACCTGCTTCATCCCTTGTAAGGTATCTTTTTTCTAAAACTTTTACCGCATTCTGTGTAAGCATAACTCCTCCTAATAATGGGGACGGTTCTTTTGATTGCGAAAAATTTATCAATCAAACTACTCTGTTGTTCTTTTCATAAAGCAATGGAATTTCTTTTTTTAATCAGTTTTCCAACCGGAAAGGATGCTAAAAACAATAATGAAATTACGATGCTTGTGATCATGCCCAAAAGATACATGGGTCTTAATCCGAAATTATCGATAAACCAGCCGCCTCCAAAGCTACCTATAATCCCGCTTAAACCAAATGAAATGGATGCTGCCATTGTTTGGGAAGTAGATTTAAGTTCTTCAGGAGCAAGAGAATAAAGATAGTAAACCATTCCGGACAAATAAAGTGCAAACGACGGACCTTGGGTAAGCTGAATCAGAACAACATGGAAAGGTGTTGTAGCCATGAAGTAAAACGCTTGTCTTAAGGTGAAGAAAATTGTTGATGCAATAATCAAATGAATCGGCTTAAATCTTGTGGTAAGCCTTGAAGATATAAGAAACATTGGGATCTCACTTATGGCAACAAGAGAAAACAACAATCCGACCTGTTCTTTCTGACCGCCTACGGATTCGATGATATTTGGAAGGAATATAAAAGTAGCTCTGTGAGGAATCATTATAAAGATGGAAAAAACTAAAAAAATGACATATCTAAAGTTTTTGAACAGTCTGCCGGGTTTTAGTTCTCTAAAAGATAAGGGGCTTAAAGACTCTTCGGATGAAGTGCGCATAAGCAAAATCACAGCCAACACCGCCATGACTCCATAAAATGGAAATACAGCCGAAACAGAAGTTTCTTGAATTAGCAGAGTAAAAATATAAACCATAAGGGCATAACCTATCGAACCCCAGACTCTTATGCTGCCATAATTGATCCTTACTTTGCTAGCATTGATTCCACGCACAACCCAGCTATCAAGAAGCGGCGCGAGAGTGCTTTCGAAAAAAGTTAGTAAAGACAGTAATAGACCGATCAGTAAAGCTGTTTGGATAAAGGGAAGGGCTAACAGCAATAGCGAAGCTGTCGAAATGCAAAATACAAATACTTTACGCACTGACCTTGTCCAATCGCTGACGATTCCCCAGAATATAGGGGAGATAATTACAATAAATGAGTTAATCGCTACGATTGTGCCAATAGTCGTATTGTTAAAGCCTAATGTTTGCATATATAAAACTATAAATGGATAATAGGCAGCACATGCTCCAAAGAACAAGAACTCAAGCGCTGAAAACTTAAGTCTTACTTGAGAAATATTAGTGATCGCCGCTACAATTTTTTTCAACTAATCCAACCTGCCTTGTCAAAGTTCAATTCCTTCCGCAATTCTAACACAAGGAGGTTTGGATGTCACGATTGTATTGACCAATGCTAAATGTACATTCTACCTTGTTTCCACACATCGTGTATCAACATATAATTCTCAAGAGGCATACCTTTGAATGCCACATTGCTTGTGCTGAAAATATATCCGCCGTTGGGTTTACCGTGAGTAAGGCTGTATTGTGCGTTTGCAATAATTTCTTCACGCGTTCCGGTTTGGAGCAAAGCACAATTTACATTGCCGATAAGGCAAACTTTACTGCCATAGAGCCTCTTTACCTCAGCTATATCAACTCCTGCCATCGGATCAAGAGAGTGTAAAGCATGGGGTTTGCAGTTGACAAGATCTTCGATTATAGGCATTATATTGCCGTCGGTATGTTTTATGACATATGCACCCATGGAACGTTGGGCATCTATCAATTCAGCAAGATATGGTGTGACAAACTCACTGAATTGACGAGGAGAAAAGAATGGGCCGCTATTGAAACAATAATCAGCACAAAGTCCAAAACAATCAACTCCAGAATCCATCCAGTGTTTAGATCGTTCAATCGCATCATTGATCATTTTTCTCGCTTCTTCATGCATCCCTTCGGGGTCATCGACTATGCGGTACGACATTTCTAACATATGATTGCCATCGGGAATCGAGAAAGTGCCGTCACCATGCGCCCAGACAAGATATTTGTCTCCGGTCAGGCGTCGAAATAACCTTACTCCCTCATGACCGCCCAAAAAATGAGCATTTACAATAGAATAGTCCAACATCTCTATAACCTGCAGGTTGGTTTCAACAATCTCATTGAGCAACCTGTCAAATTCTATGCCGGTTAAACTTTCTAGCATATTCGATGTAGGTACCGGTCTGCCAAGAAGTTCTTCGGCTAATTGGAATTCCAATTCAAATGTAGGTACCATATCTGGTATTTGTAAGTTCAATGCTTTAGTAGCACGTTCTTTGTGGGTCATTGTTAGCACTCCCATATAATTGATTCAAAGCCATTTATTTAACAAAATGGGTGAGTTTTTAATAGATAAGTTTTTAACAAACGAAGAGCTTATCTGAATTCCACTTCGCGCTTTTCCCTATGCGCTATGTACGCTGCTTCCAGCAACTCAGTAAGTTTTGTACCCTCATCAAGGCCAAATAAAATCGGTGTATCCAAGGATACTGCGTTTACCCATTGCTTCAAAGGTGATTCCAATGGTTTGGGAAGGTCTGTAGGAATTGTCCATCCCTTGAAATTTTCAGGCATCCTGTTTGAAGTAATCTTTATATCATTACCGGTAATAAGGAGTGTTCCTTCGGTTCCATATACTTCGAGAGTTCCGGGTGTTCTATATGTAACAAAGCTGGTTTCAACAATTGCTACGGATTTATTATCAAATTCAATTGAGCATTGTGCATTATCTTCTACTTCTCTTTTTGTAAAATAGTTAAACATAGAAGTAATTCTCTTAGGCTTACCCAAATACCAGCTTGCCAGATACATCGGGTGACATCCTAAATCCATCATAGCGCCACCTCCGGCCTTCTGTTCATCATACCAATAATCGGGAAGCCAATTATTTAATGCTCCGTCATGACCGTTCCTGATTCTTAAAAGAGTAATTTCTCCTAGCAATCCATCCTCTATTACTTTTTTGACATACAGATTCTGAGGGATAGTCCGCGCCGGAAAAGAAATACCGAATTTTACCCCGGCACTTTTGACGGCTGCTGAAATACTGAGGCAATCTGTCACAGTCAAAGCCATTGCCTTTTCGGTGAAGATGTGTTTGCCCGCATTCGCTGCGGCAACCATGATATTGGTATGCATATTGGTAGGTGAATCAATCACGACAGCGTCAACATCATTCCTGCGAAGTAATTTATCTAAATCCTGCTCAAACTCAGCACCTAAATCATTCGCCCATTCTTTTCCACGATTTGTCTCCTCATCCCATACTGCAGTTATAAAAACATTATCCATAGCTTGTAATTGTCTTGCGTAATCTCTTGCGTGAACATGCCATTTACTAAGCATTGCAATTTTCATGATCTTACCCCCTTGATTTTATAAAAAATGTATGACTATACTACATATTAAAATGGAGATTTCCTTCTTAAAGCAAGTATAGCAAGATACTGTCATAAATGTCAATCACTTAATCACCTAAAAGGTTTTTAGTAAATTTACAAATCTGGAATTGTAAAATATGATAAAATTAACTTATAAATAAAAATGCGTGTATATTTTTTGAAAAGAGGTTTAGAGAACTCTAAAATGAGCGATATCGAAATTTTCTTAAAACTTCCGGAAAAAAAAATAAAACTTAAAGCTGTGATATTTGACTTTGACGGTACCCTTTCGACTTTGAGGCACGGATGGGAAAAAATTATGGAGCCGTTGATGATTGAAATGATTTCAGGAAATTCTGAAGTCGATGAGGATCTTCTTAAAGAAGTAAAAGATTATATAAACCAGTCAACAGGTTTGCAAACCTATTATCAGATGAAATGGCTGGCGGAGGCAGTCAAAAGACATGGGAAGAACACTGGAACAATCCAAGATCCATGGTGGTATAAGGCAGAGTACAACCGAAGGCTTATGGAACCGGTGAACAAGCGTATTAAAAAAATTCAAAGCGGTAAGAGCACGATTTGTGAATATTTAATAAGAGGAAGCAAGGAGTTTCTTGAGGCTTTATTTGCTCGAAGCATCGAAATCTATGTAGCCAGTGGAACCGATCACCCTGATGTAAATCACGAGACGGAAGTATTGGGCTTAAAAAAGTATTTTAAGGAGGTTTCCGGAGCACCCTTGGGGGAAGCGAAATGTTCGAAAGAAGCGGTTATTAAGAAGCTTCTTGAGGATAGGAAGCTTAACGGCAGCGAACTTGTAGTTATAGGTGACGGAAAAATAGAGATAGCTCTTGGAAGACAAGTGGGAGCTGTCACGCTAGGTGTAGCTAGTGATGAGGAAAAACGGTGTGGCGTAAATTTTGTAAAGAAGCAAAGGCTTATAAAGGCAGGAGCACACGCTATCGTTGGTGATTTTAGAAATTTGGATGAATTATTGAACTGGCTAGGGCTTTAGCGCTTTTTACAAATTCAAATTTGTAAAATTCAGGTGAGATTAATTTAATAGTAGTCAATACACTAGAAATAAATAATAAAAAGGGGAGATGGCGATGTCGGATAGAAATGTTCGGATTCCCGGGCAGCTTGATTTTAACAATATAAAGACTTATCCGGTTAAAGAGAGAAAAAATCTTGTAACCACAGAAAATATGGCCTGTCCTGGAAGAGATGAGATACCTGAATGGGGTGATTCTGACTTTGATGAACTTATTGAGCGGATTATAATGGCAAGAAAAGCGGACAGACCTGTTATATGGTCGATGGGTGCGCATGTTATAAAAAATGGAATGTCCAGGTATATCATCGAGTTAATGGAAAGAGGATTCATAACCCATGTATCAGGTAACGGTGCAGTAAGCATACATGACTTTGAGCTTGCATTCAACGGAGGGACATCCGAAGATGTGCCGACTGCTATAGAAGACGGTTCCTTTGGTATGTGGGAGGAGACCGGTCTTTGGATGAATAAGGCTTTGCGAGCCGGAGCTTTGAAAAACATGGGATACGGCGAAAGTCTTGCTGTTTATGTAGACGAAAATCCTGAAAGATTTCCTTATAAAAATGATTGTGTTTTTTATCAGGCATGCAAAAACAACGTCTCAGCAACCTATCACATAGCTTTGGGCACAGATATTATTCATCAACACCCCATGGTGGATTTCGGTGCAATCGGTAAAACTAGCGGCGTTGACTTTTACAAACTGTGCTATTCCGTTTCGAAACTTGAAGGAGGAGTATTTCTGAACTTTGGTTCGGGAGTAATCGGACCTGAGGTTTTCCTAAAAGCACTATCCATATCAAGAAATTTAGGATATGTCGTATCTAATATAACGACTGCAAATTTCGATATAATAAACCTTGGCGATTATCGTTCTGAAATCGGATATGACGACCCGTATTATTATTACAGACCCAGAAAAAATATAGTGAACAGGCCGACCAGCATGGGTGGTAAGGGATGGCACTTTTGCGGTGACCATAAGGTGACAATCCCAAACCTATATAAGAAACTGATATGTAGGCTTCCGGAGGTGAGATTTAATGTTACCGGATGACTTGGCTGTATTTGATGGGATTAACAGGGAAAATCTGGAGGGAATCCTAAAGGGCATTTCAAAAATTAAAGTTGCACTATTAGGAGATGTCAGCTTAGATGTGTACTGGAGAGCAGATATGACGAAAAGCGAGCTTTCAAGAGAAACACCGCATTTCCCGCTGCCTGTTGTTGAAGAGCGGATATCACCTGGGGCAGGAGGCAATGCGGCGGCCAATATAGCTGATCTGAAACCGGCCGATGTACAAATATTAAGCGTTATTGGAAAAGATTGGAGAGGAAAGGTTCTGATCCAGGAACTAATTAACAAAGGTATTGACACAAAAGGAGTTATAATCAGCAACAAAGTAGTCACAAATGCGTATTGCAAGCCATTGAGAAAGGGGATTTCAAGTCTTGAATACGAAGACCCTAGAATTGATTTTGCCAACCATGAGAGGCTACCTCTTGAAGAGGAGGAAAGGCTGTTGGCGAATCTTGAAGAGGTTGCTGCACAAATTGATGTGCTTTGTGTCTGCGACCAGTATACTTATGGGTGTGTAACACAAAAGGTTAGGGAGAAAATCATGGATCTAGGAAGGAGGGGTTTTAAGATTGTCGTGGACAGCCGGGAGAGGATCGCACTTTTCAGTGGTGTCATTCTGAAACCGAATGAGATTGAAGCCTATCGGGCGGTTTGCAACGACACTGTCCCAAAGAAGACTACTTTTAATGAGCAGCTGAAAGCAGCTGGCGTTTTGGCGGCCAGAAACTATTCAAAGGTTTGTATGACATTAGGAGCGAAGGGCTGTATTTATGTTGATGAAGAAAATACTACTTATGTCCCTTCTTATGAAGTGGAACCGCCTATAGATACCTGTGGGGCCGGTGACACTTTTCTCGCAGCTTTTGCCTGCGCATTAGCGACGGGAGCGGCAGGTGTCGAGGCTGCTTCATTTGCAAATATAGCAGCTGATGTAACTGTGAAGAAACTAGGGATGACAGGTACGGCAACTCCAGATGAAATAAGAGCAAGGCATGGAAAGATATTCTGAATATTGGCATGAGATATATCTTGTACTAATGGGAGCGTGTTTGTGATGAAACAGATGGGTAAAGAAATTTTTGAGAAACTATTTATAGAATTTCCTGAGTTGGAGTCATGCAGGAATGATATGGAAAAAGCCTTCCGGATGATCAAACAGTGCTATGAAAGTGGCGGAAAGGTTATGGTTTGTGGGAACGGAGGAAGTGCTGCCGATTCAGAACATATTGTCGGAGAATTGATGAAAGGATTTCTTCTCAAACGTAAAATCCCAAGCAGAGATATAGAAAGCATTAAAGCTGTGTATCCGGATGATGCGGATTACCTGTCCGAAAACCTTCAGGGTGCGTTGCCTGCAATATCGCTTGTAAGCCAAATGTCTTTAGTAACAGCCTTGATCAATGACTTAGGGATGGATATGATGTATGCCCAACAAGTTTATGGATATGCGCAAAAAGGAGATGTATTGATTGGTTTAAGCACTTCGGGGAACGCCGTAAACGTAGTCAATGCCGTAAAAATTGCGAAAGCTTTTGGTGTTCAATCAGTTGGAATGACCGGAATGAGTGCAGGAATTATGAAGAATTTGTGCGATGTCGTAATAAAAGTGCCATCTGATAAAACATATGAGGTACAGGAGTACCATCTTCCGGTTTATCATGCGATTTGTGCTGCACTCGAGACTGAATTTTTTGGGGTATGAAAGGCTATGTTAAACATAACTAGATCTAGTTTAGATACTATCTATAGGACTAACTCCTGAATATTTACTATGAAAAGAGGTATGAACATGTTTTTTATTGAAGAGAGAATTAAGCGTATTGTCGAGGAATTGAAAAATTACATTAACTCTGATAATGAAATCATCAACATATATAAAATGAAACAGGGTAATTTCAAGGGAGGTGAAGCATTTAATATTGATGTTTCAGAATGGGAACCATTTGTAACTGGTGACAGGTGGGGTGGAAGGGACTTACATACATGGTTTAGAACCGAGATCAGGATACCTGAGAGATTTGGCGGTAAAACTGTTGTTTTTACTGTGAATACAGGGAGAGAGGGCGAATGGGATGCTCTAAATCCACAGTTTTTGTTGTACATTAATGGCATAATTGTACAAGGTCTGGATGTTAATCATAGAGATACAATTCTTTCAGATAATGCAATCGCTGGAGAAGTATATAACATCGCCCTTCATGGATATTCCGGAATGAAAGAAGGTTTAGTTGAGCTAAATTCAAAAATATCGATATTAAATGAAGATGTAGAAAATCTTTTCTATAACATAAATGTGCCTTTGGAAATAGCATATTTATTAGATAAAGAGGATAAACGGAAAATTGATATTTTGAATTATCTTAATGAATCTGTTAATATTCTCGATTTAAGGAAACCCTTCTCACCCTCATTTTTTCATTCAATTGCTGAATCTAACAAATATATGGAAAATGAGTTTTATGGGAAATATTGTGGAAACGAAGATATTATAGCTCACTGTGTTGGACACACGCATATTGATGTAGCGTGGCTTTGGACACTAGCACAAACAAAGGAGAAAACTGCCAGAAGCTTTTCGACAGTTCTAAATCTTATGAATGAATATCCCGACTATATATTCATGTCAAGCCAACCTCAACTCTATAAGTATGTGAAGGAAGAATATCCAGAAATATACAAGGCAATAATCGATCGAATAAAGGAAGGAGTATGGGAACCGGAAGGCGCTTTATGGGTTGAAGCTGATTGCAATTTGGCCTCTGGCGAATCCTTGGTACGACAAATCATTTTTGGGAAAAGGTTTTTCGAGAAAGAATTCGGTGTAAAAAGCGTAGTTCTATGGCTTCCTGATGTTTTCGGATATAGTGCTGCTTTGCCGCAGATAATGAAAAAATCAGGTGTTAAATATTTCATGACTACTAAAATTAGTTGGAGCGAATACAATAAACATCCTTATGACACTTTCATGTGGCGTGGCATAGACGGTACGGAAGTCCTTACTCACTTTATCACAACCAGAGATCCTAAATTCAAGCTTAATCCACACGTAACCACTTATAATGGAAATCTCGTTCCTTCACAAGTAATTGGTGCTTGGGATAGATACCAGCAGAAGGATATAAACAACGAAGTGCTCATATCTTATGGATATGGTGATGGTGGAGGCGGTCCTACTAGAGAGATGCTGGAGAATGCTAAAAGGATGGAAAAAGGCATACCCGGATGCCCAAAAGTAAGATTGGGCAAAGTTATCGATTATTTTACTAAGCTAGATAATTCTGTATCCGGTAAACGAAAATTACCTAAGTGGGTCGGTGAGTTGTATCTGGAGTATCACCGAGGCACTTACACTTCTGTAGCCAGAAATAAGAAGTTTAACAGAAAGAGCGAATTTCTGTTACAAGACTTAGAGTTTATATCAATTCTAAGCAATATTACATCTGCTTCTAGCGACTATCCTCATGATAAAATCAATCAGGCTTGGGAAACTGTGCTACTAAATCAGTTTCATGACATATTACCTGGGTCCTCAATCAGAGAAGTCTATGAGGATTCAAGAGATCAATATCTAGAGGTTCAAAAACAAGGACAAGATCTTATAAACAAAGCAATAGACAATATTGCCAGCCAGATATGCTTGTTTGATACATCAGTAGTAGTATTTAATCAGTTAAGTTTTAACAGAAGTGAAATAGCTGAGGTTGAGTTATCTTCTCATTATAGTGATTATGAGGTTTATGATTTAAATGGACTAAAAGTGCCTACACAAGCTTTAACCTCATTCATCAAAGATGGAAAGTCATACACCAAAATGATATTTTGGGCGGAAAATGTTCCAGCCAAGGGCTATAAAACTTATTTATTAAAGAAACCGGACAAGATAAACAATTCAGCTTTCTATAACACTACTTACTGCGGTAAGCTGCAAGTAAGCAAAACTAATCTCATTAACAAATTTTTCAATATTCGACTTGATGAATATGCTAATGTAATCTCGATATTCGACAATGTCAATAATCGCGAGGTTCTGAAGGAAGGATGCAAAGGCAATACATTGCTTGCCTTTGAAGATAAACCGCATAATCATGACGCATGGGATATAAATATATATTATGCTGAGAAGATGTGGGAAATCAATAATGTTGTGAGTGTAAACATAGTTGAAAACGGACCAGTTCGAGCCTGCATAGAAATTAACAGGAATTTTCTTGATTCTTCATTGAAACAACGAGTATATATCTACGATAATATGCCAAGAATTGACTTCTCAACTAAAATTGATTGGAAAGAAAAGCAAATACTTCTTAAAGCAGCGTTTCCAGTTGATATTCATTCCGATAAAGCAACATATGAAATACAATACGGTAACGTTGAAAGGCCTACTCATTGGAATACTAGCTGGGATTATGCACGATTTGAGGTGTGCGCTCATAAATGGGCTGATCTGTCTGAGCATGACTATGGGGTTAGTCTTATGAACGATTGTAAGTATGGACATGATATAAAAGATGGGGTAATGAGGCTTACACTTCTAAAGTCTGCCGTTGAACCAAATGCAGATGCCGACAGAGAGATTCACGAGTTTATATACTCACTGTATCCTCATGCTGGTGATTGGAGAAAAGCAGGAACAGTGCAAATGGCTTACTCATTAAACTGCCCATTATACACTAAAGTTGAAGAATCTCATGAAGGCACTTTGCCGGCAAGTTTCTCTCTTGTGGAAATTGACTGCGAAAACGTGATAATCGAAGTCATAAAGAAAGCAGAAGATAGCGAAGACATCATAATCAGATTGTACGAATGTTTTAACAAGAAGACGAACGCCAGGTTATCTTTTTTTAAGGAGATATCGGCTGTGTGGGAGTGCGATTTACTGGAAAACAATATAGCAAAGTTGGAAACTAAAGATAACTGGTTCAAATTTCTAATAAATCCCTATGAAATAAAAACATTCAAATTGCGGGTATAATAAAATAACCCGCACAAGACGAGTATCATCTTGTGCGGGTTATACACTCACAACTTAGCAGTCGGTAAAACTATTATTGAGCAGGTTGTAAGCTGTGTATAATCCTATGTGTGCTTTGCCACCATGTTGGAGGATGAATGTAATTGTTCTCAGCCGTAGGCCAATTTGTCCAATAAGTGGTATCAAACGGTATGATCTTTCTTGCTTGAGCTATAGGAATTACCGGCAATTCTTCCATCCAATATCTCATAGCGTCTACAAACAATTGATCTATTTGAGGATCACCAAGTGGCAGAACTCCGATTTGATCAACTAAAGCGCTATATGCTTCAGCATTTTCTCCTGACCAGCGCCATGCGTTAAAGGATGCTCTCTCTCCCACCGGTAATAACCATCGGGTATTAAACACCTGCATGGATGCCCAGGGTTCATTGATTGATCCGCATGTCGCCCATCCTATCCTGGCTTCAAACGTTCCAAATGCATGATTATCTCCCCAAGTTCCACCTGCCTCATTGCGTCTGGTTGCGTTTATTCCGATTCGGTGCAGTTGCTCAACTATAACGTCTGCGATTCTTTGCTTTTCTATAAAAGCTTCATGTGTTGTTATAGTTAATACCAATTGATTCCCATCCTTCTGAAAGAATCCGTCAGAACCCATGGTCCAGCCATTTTCTTCAATGATTTGTTTCGCAAGATCCGGATCATGCTTAGTTAATGGGAATTCATCATACAATCCATCATCTTCTAAAAGATCTACTAATCGATCCAAAGGCGGATACGCAGGGAAAAAATGTCTTGAAGGTAAAGTTGTGCCTTCATAAGCTATCCTAATAATCTCATCCCTGTCAATCGCATAATTCACAGCCCATCGCATTGCCGGATTATCCCAAGGAGCTAAAGTAAGATTGAATTCTAACGTCCTTGAACATGGGTCTGGGACCCATGCAAATGGAAGCTCATCAAACCATCCCACAACATTTGCATTCCTTGCCATTACCGCTTGCAATGCGCCAAGAGTTACGTCCATTAAACTGTCAAGTTGTCCATCTGCCATAAGCGCAGCACGTGTTTCTTCCGGGCCTGCCCACGTCCAAATCAATTTCTCGGGATGAGGTAACGGCTTCCAGCCAGTTTCTGCGCCCCACCAATTCGCATTTCGCAAATAGACAAATTCGGTTTCGCTAACACTTTCAAGTAAATAGGGACCAGTAAAAACCGGCCAACCTTGTGCTGGATCATAATTCCTGAATGTCAGAGGGTCCTGACCACTCCAGATGTGCTCGGGAACTATAGGGGCACCACCCCAAATTTTTACTGAAAAGTTATCGAGTTGGAATCTAGGATTGGGTTCTGTAAGGTTAAATAGAACCGTCAGATTATCGATCTTCTCAACACTTTCAACCCATTGGGATATAGCGGCAGACCAGTTGAGCTCAGGAGCATTTTCAAGCAGCATATTTATTGTGAAAACAACGTCATCCGCATTAAATTCTTCTCCATCGCTCCAAGCTACTCCTTCTCGCAGTTTCAATGTCCATTCATCCATAGTTGCGTTGTACGTCATGCTTTCGCCCAACCAAGATTCAATTTCACCAGTTTCATAATTAAGTATGAACAATGGTTCAATAACCGACTGATGAAACCCATGATCCATGCGCGAGCCAGGAACAAAAGGATTCCAAAGATCGGGGGCTACAACACGACCACCGTCTATATCCAATATTAGTGTTCTGTTTCGCGGTATATCAGCAGGATCTACAACCGGTTCTTGTACAACTGGTTCCTCTACAGCAGGTTCCTCTTCTTCAACCCCCGGTACTTCAGCTATAGGAGCCTCAACTGCAGGTTCAGGTCGCACAGCAATAAAGTAAATAGCCGCGAAAACAATAACAACAGCTAGCACTATTCCTATTATTTTTAAATTCGATGATTTGGTTGCCATTCTTATTCCTCCTTGATTCATATTTCGCTGCTCTTGAATCCAGCAAGAGCCATTTCGCTTATACACTGTTCAAATGTGTTCTCAGCGCCAAGCTCTGGCAAATCATCATTTGTCCATCCTATAGGCGCGATTCCTAACATAACTTTTTTCTCGTCAAGCATCCTGATACACTCCTAGTATTTTTTAATTCTTTGCACTTGCTCTTTAATGCTGCTACTTATGCTGCTGATGACTGAATTTTCCGAAACTTCAGCACAACCTACCCTCCACCACGATTCATATCCATGTGTCATTGTCATGGGTAAAACCTTGATATCAATTAGTGTTGAAACAGTTTGTTTTTTTGCATCTTCGAGTGCTTTCAAAAGCTCGATTTCATTGGTCACTCTATATGACTTACACCCGTAGCTTTCAGCATTTTTGGCAAAATCGGTATATATAAAATTACCATTAAGATTGCCAGTTTCAATATTTCTTAACCTGAATTCCGTTCCAAAACTTCCCATTCCGTGACCTGTCTGCAGGCTATTGATGCACCCAAAGGAGGCATTGTCAAAAACTATAACATTTATCTTTTTTCCTTCCTGTATGGATGTTGGCAGTTCTGAATGGAGCATCATGTACGAGCCATCTCCAACCATAGCATATACTTCATAATCAGGTTCGGCAAGTTTAACGCCTAAAGCACCGTTGATTTCATAACCCATGCATGAATATCCATATTCCATATGATAGCTATTAATAGCTTTGGCTCTCCACATTCTCTGCATATCGCCGGGAAGACTACCTGAAGAACCAACAACTATACTTTGAACATCAATATAATTGTTTATTATGCCAAGCGCCCTGGTCTGCGCAAGATATGAGCCAAATTTGTCTGCAAATTCATGTAAGATTTTTTTATCAGATTCATAAGTTCGATGTTGCGCGGATTCTGCTATAAAACCATCTTCAAATATTATGTTTGATAACCTTTCTGACTCAAGTGCCCAAATGTGTTTAGCTTTTTCAATTTCATCAGTATAAGACGATCTGTAGCCACTGACTATTAGTCTATCTTTTAAGGCTTCCAAAGCAACTCTAGCATCAGCCACTACTTTTATTGAATCAAGCTTATATGCATCGAAAGGTGAGATATTAATATTTATAAACTTGACATCAGAATTTTGAAAGAGCCACTTTGATGATGTAGTAAAATCGGTAAATCTTGTTCCTACGCCAATTACCAGATCTGCTTCTTTTGCTATAATATTGGCCGCCATACATCCTGTGACGCCTATACCGCCTAAATTCAAATCATGATCCCATATGACAGCGCTTTTACCGGCTTGCGTTTCAGCAAAAGGTATTCTAAAAGTTTCAGCAAAGGTTTTAAACGCATCATGTGCTTCTGAATATCTCACTCCTCCTCCGCAAATAAGGATGGGTTTTTTCTTATGTATGATCAATTCAACTGCATCTTGCAGCATTTCAGAAGTAGGCAGTCTTCTTTCGATCCTGTGCACCCTATGTGCAAAGAAATCAACAGGAAAATCATATGCTTCAGCTTGAACATCTTGAGGCAATGCAAGTGTAACAGCGCCTGTTTCAGCAGGGTCAGTCAATACTCTCATAGCGTTTATTGCAGACCACATAATCTGTTCAGGTCTGTGTATCCTATCCCAAAACTTACTAACAGATTTAAAAGCATCATTTGTGGTAATTGACACGTCATGAAAATGCTCAATTTGCTGTAAAACTGGATCAGGTTGCCTTGAAGCGTATGAATCTCCCGGCAAAAACAATACCGGTATTCTGTTAGCTGTAGCTGTAGCCGCAGCTGTCAACATATTTGCAGCGCCAGGTCCTATTGATGAAGTACAACAATAAATTTGCCTTCTATGCTTTTGCTTAGCGTATGCGATTGCGGCATGAGCCATCCCTTGCTCATTTCTTCCCTGATGTACGATTAGCCCGCAAGAATCCTGTTCCAAAGCTTGTCCGATTCCGAGGACATTTCCATGACCGAAAACCGTAAACACTCCTTTGATAAACCGTTGTTTTTGGGCATCAAATTCTACATATTGATTTCCGAGAAACTTTATAAGTGCCTGGGCTGTTGTTAACCTGACAGTTTTCATTCTAATCCTCCTTGGCCTGCAAAACTATTTTTGTTATTTCGGTTTTATGATCCTTCATCCATAACCCATTTGTGTTCAGCCTCGAAAACTGGTTGTATGTATGGGTTAGAGTCTAAATGCCTAATCACCCAAGTGTAGTACATAACATATCCTGGAGCTGCAACTTGCGGATGCGATTGTGAATCAGTAATTTTTATTGCATCATTATGGGAGATTCTGAATACTTCAGCCCCTGATCCTGCATATCCAAATCCGTTTTCAGGAATAAATCTGTAGTAGTATATCTCAGGTTGAGCATGGAAATGGGGCGGATAGCTTGACCATTTTCCCGGTGATGTCAGCACCTCTCCCAGTACCAGATTAGATAAAGGAGCATTTGATTTATCAAAAATAGTCCTGACTATTCTTGTTGCTGTTTCATTCATGGTTCCCTTGCCACGTTCCTCTGTTCTGCATTGCTCTGGGAAATAGAATACAGGCTCAAAACTTACATCATTATGTGTTTTAATAACTACTATGTCTGTGTAAGAACTTAGAGAAGTTATTTTAACTTCAATACGAGAGTCCACATGCAGACAAGACGGATTTTCATCAAAGATGGATTCTCTTTTTAAAGTAGCTTTAAGATCTCCAGCTTCAAAAACCGCTGAACCGCTAAGTAACAGGTAAACCTTTTCTTTTTTTTCAGAATCTATATACATAGTATTTTGTTTTAGATTTAACAAACCAAAGTCCATATAAGTGGGGTCTGTTTTTTCATCTGCTTTTACGATCGGGTTATATCCATCAGTGAAATGATTTTTGAATTTGATTAACACTAATAAAATCTCCTCTTTCTTGCAATAACTACACACAATTTCATAATTAACTCTGTATATTTAGTTTATTACTATCTGATTACTTTTGGCCTCACACTTTGGTATTGACAGAAACTTTTGACACTATTGCTACATCGAAAATTGAAAACGGAGTTCCGTAAACTGAATTTATCTCCTGTGTAATACCATTTTCATTGAAACAAGTAAAGTATTCTACGAAAAAAGTCAGACTCCTTCTTTGTGAAATTGGTTTATTTAAAAATCAAAAAAACATCACATTCAATATGAATATCGGGAAATTATATCTATTTGTTCGGGCGAAAAACTGCTTTCTATGATACAATTATTTTTGATTTGTTGGAATCAGGATGACAAAAATCATGGCTATGGCACTGCTTCCTTAAACATTACATTTTAGCTCATCGCGAACCATGCGTGCTATTATCCGTTGTGGATGTGTGAGTATAAAGTGGGAGTTCGATGGATTTGAATTATAATAAACGAGTTGATGGAGATGAACACTATGCTTGATTTAGAAATAGTCGGGAAAGGCGCTACTACCCAAGTATACCGTGATGGGGGTGTAGCTATCAAACTGTATGTGAATGCTCCGTCTGATGAAGCGGTTAACGAAGCCGAGCTTCAAAGCTTTGCTTATAATGCGGGGCTGCCTGTACCTGCCGTTTTCGGTGTTCGCAAGCTCGATGTAAATATCACGGCGCTTGATATGGAGTATATAAACGGTCAGCCGCTCATGCATCCCGGAATGGATAAAGATGAAAGAAAAAACGTCATTTACACGTTGGTTAAGCTCCAGCACGAAGTACACAAGGTTCATGCATATGGCTTGCCAAAACAAACAGATCGTATTGCATGGAAGATAAAGCATACGCAGCTTTTAGACGAGCCGTTACAAGATAAATTGCTTTCCCTGCTTATACAATTAGATGCCGGTTCTGAGTGTTTATGTCACGGTGATTTTCACCCGTTAAATATCCTTTTTGATAACAACAAGCATTGGATCATTGATTGGGTAGATGCCACAGCAGGAAATCCTCTTGCTGATGCTTGCCGGACATACTTAATATTCAAGCAGCATATGAGTCGATCAGCGGGAGTCTATTTGCGAGAATTCTGCAAGGAAACAAGAGCAAAGCAAAATGCTGTGCTTATGTGGCAACCGATTATCGCCGCTGCCCGATTGAGAGAAAATATGGATTACAAGTCGAGATTATGGTTATTGACTTTAGTAAACGAATGGTATTCTATATCCATTGGGTCTGACTTCAAAGGAATTAAATCTCCCTGAAAGCTGAGAATCCAGCGGAAAATCCGCGCGAGCATATGAAAGGAGTTCTTATGAAACACTTATACCGTTTTCAAGACTCAACCTGCGCATTTGCTTTACGAAACATACTTCGCTCAAAACTTTTAGATTTTATTATTCGAAAGAATCGGAAACATCATAAGGGGTTATATTAATTTGCCATTACAGAATTGGAAGAGACGTTTACACAGCTGTTTAGGGATCTTATCGAGCTTTGGTCTGAATTAGGCTAGAAAACAGATTTGCCATGCCTTCTCTTGAAGGTCTAAATTTAAAGGAGATGATATCTATGAAATTCACTCACGGTTACTGGCTGACAAAAGAAGGCGTCAGAATGAACACTCCCATTGATATAAGGGATATAAGGCTAAAAAACAATTCAATCACCGTATACGCAGCATGTAGAGCAATTAATCACAGGTGGGACACATTGGACGGCGCTTTGATTACAGTTGAATACAGCTCGCCTTTGCCCGATGTGATAAGGGTAAGAGCATACCATCATAAAGGGGCAAAGAATTTAGGTCCTGATTTTTTTGTAAATGAGGATGAAAACACTCCGGTTACAATCAAAGATGATATATCTGAAGTTACAATGACCACAGGAGATCTTGCACTTAGAATCCAAAAAAAGGGATGGAAGATCGATTACAGCTATAAGGGCGAACGTATAACGGGAAATAGTTACAGAAGCACTTCCCATGTGACAGTTTCTGGCGCGGGTGCATATATGCGTGAGCAGTTGGATCTGTCGGCAGGCGAATGCGTTTATGGACTTGGTGAGCGCTTCACAGCATTTGTTAAAAACGGTCAAGTGGTAGATATCTGGAATGAGGACGCAGGCACCTGCAGCGAGCAAGCGTATAAAAATATTCCTTTTTACGTAACGAATAAAGGATATGGTGTATTGGTAAATCATCCTGAGAAGGTATCTTTTGAGGTTGCGTCCGAGGATGTATCAAAGGTACAGTTTAGCGTTTTGGGCGAATACCTTGAGTATTACATAATCGGAGGCGGCTCGATTAAACAATGCCTTAACAATTACACCGCTTTGACAGGCAGACCTGCGCTTCCCCCGGCATGGTCGTTCGGACTATGGCTGACAACTTCTTTTACTACAAGCTATGATGAAAATACCGTGAGCAGTTTTATAGATGGTATGAAAAACAGGGATATACCGCTGCATGTTTTTCATTTTGACTGTTTTTGGATGAAGGAGTATCAGTGGTGTGATTTTGAATGGGACAAAGATATGTTCCCCGAACCTGAAGAAATGCTTAAAAGGCTTAAGGCGAAAGGATTAAGGATATGCGCTTGGATCAACCCATATATTGCTCAAAAGTCGGTTCTCTTTGATGAAGGTGCAGCTAATGGTTTTCTGGTAAAAACTAAAAACGGAAGTGTATGGCAATGGGATCGCTGGCAGGCAGGCATGGGGCTGGTTGATTTTACTAATCCTCATGCTGCCGAATGGTTTAAAAGCAAGCTTGAAAAACTTATTCATATGGGTGTTGACTGCTTTAAAACCGACTTTGGTGAGAGAATACCGGTGGATGTAGTATATTTTGACGGCTCTGATCCTATAAAGATGCACAATTATTACACCTATCTATACAACAAAGCTGTGTATGAAGTATTATCCGAAACGCGCGGGAAAAGTGAAGCACTTCTTTTTGCGCGTTCGGCAACTGTAGGAGGGCAGAAATTTCCTGTGCATTGGGGAGGGGATTGTGCCGCTACATTTGAATCTATGGCTGAAACATTAAGGGGAGGTTTGTCACTTTGCCTTTCCGGGTTTGGATTTTGGAGCCATGATATAGGTGGATTTATAGGCACTGCGACACCGGACCTTTACAAGCGATGGGTAGCTTTTGGACTTTTATCCTCACACAGCCGCCTTCATGGAAATACCTCTTACAGGGTGCCATGGTTGTATGATGAAGAGTCGGTTGATGTTTTAAGATTTTTTACGAAATTGAAATGCAAGCTTATGCCGTATATTTTCGCTCAGGCATACGATGCATCTTGTTGTGGAGTTCCTCTAATGAGAGCTATGGTGCTTGAATTCAACGATGATCCGGCATGTAAATATCTTGATCAGCAATATATGCTGGGCGAATCGCTGCTGGTTGCTCCTGTTTTCAATCCTGAAGGCGAAGTGTCTTTTTATGTGCCTGAAGGCATATGGACTAATTTTTTTACAGGAGAAAGAATTGAAGGCGGTAGATGGAAAAATGAAAAACACGGTTATTTGAGTATTCCATTGCTGGTTAAACCAAACAGCATAATTGCTGTCGGTTCACAGGATACAAGACCGGATTATGATTATGCAGACAATATAGTATTTCATGCTTTTGAGATTAGTGATGGTATGCGTGCAGTATCAGAAATAACTAGCATTTCAGGCGAAAAAGCGTTTAGTGTTT
>Ga0209616_1000007_pt1 | contig 68507 bp, 65 predicted proteins | sample FlocCalmetaG_FD_184153 | JGI IMG/M metagenome (GOLD analysis project Ga0209616, IMG submission 184153) | Freshwater bacterial and archeal communities from Indian Creek, Illinois, USA - Floc-Cal metaG (SPAdes) (version 2) | ecosystem: Environmental > Aquatic > Freshwater > Unclassified ...
CAATTTCATAAATAACCAGATCACTAATGAATTTATGTAAAACAGGTATTTTATCTCTATACCATGTTTTTGGTAGTCAAAAAAGGGTTGAGCACTTGTTACAAAAAAATTGGTGCGTCAGCACTGATTTGCCATGCGACACATTGACAACATCCCCTCCCTAATGTAGAATTTAGCCATTGCTTTCGCAATAACTATGCTCTAAATCAGAAAGGGGACTACTACGCTTATGAAAGAAATCGCTCTCGGACTTTTTATCCTAACTTATGTTTTACTCCTTGTTTTCCCGAAAATCAGAGCTTTTATAGCGCTCGGCTCAGCCGCACTGTTCGTTATTTTAGGAATCCTTCCGGCAGGTGATGTATTTGGTGCTATAGACTGGAACGTAATACTTATGATAGCGGGAACGATGGGTATAGTATCATTGTTTATCGATTCTAAAATGCCTGCGCTTATGGCTGATGTTCTCATAGACAAAATGCCTGATGTTAAATGGGCAACTATTTCATTAGCGCTTTTTGCGGGAGTAATATCCGCTTTTGTCGATAATGTTGCGACTGTTCTTATGGTAGCCCCTGTTGCTTTAAACATCGCAAAAAAGCTTAACATATCACCGATCCCAAGCATAATATGTATTGCCATCTCCTCAAATCTGCAAGGAGCGGCAACGCTCGTCGGGGATACCACATCGGTTTTGCTTGGAGGCTTTGCCAACATGGATTTTATGGACTTTTTATTCTTTTACGGCAGACCCGGTATTTTCTTCGCCGTACAAGCCGGAATGCTGGTTTCTACTTTTGTTTTGCTATACATATTCCGCAAGGACAAAACTCCCATACACCTTGAGGAAAAGGAGACGGTTGAAGATTATTTCCCCACGGTTCTTCTCCTTGGTATGATACTGCTTTTGATAGCGGCTTCGTTTATTCAGGGTAAGCCAAATATTACCAATGGCATAATATGCACAGGACTTCTCGGGATTGGTTTAATACGCGAATTAATGAAAACCAAAGATCATTCGACGTTTAAAAAAAGGATTGCAGAGATAGATCATTTTACCATTCTTCTGCTAATCGGCTTGTTCGTGGTTATAGGAGGCATTGTCGAAGTGGGAATCGTTGCTGACATAAGCGATTTATTCTTATATGTAGCCGGCGACAACGTGTTTTTGATCTTTACAATAATCGTATGGGCGTCTGTCTTTTTCTCCGCGTTTATAGACAATATTCCTTATACCGCAACCATGCTGCCGGTAGTGGCGGCAATATCGACTGCGATGGGCATCGAGCCATATCTTTTATTTTTCGGTCTGCTAACCGGCGCGACTTTAGGAGGCAACATAACTCCTATCGGCGCTTCGGCAAACATAACGGCACTTGGGATTTTACGCAAGAACGGCCATGAAGTAAGCACATTTGAGTTTATGAAGTATGGCATCCCCTTTACTTTGGCAGCTGTTACCGCAGGATATCTGTTTATATGGTTTGTATGGAGTTAATGCAGTTTTTCTGCGCTCAATATATTTAAGCCGTCTTTAGGCTCAAAAGGAGGATTAGTTTTATGGAACCTACCAATATCTTATTTGCGTTTGGATTGACTCTCTTTGCAGGGTTGGCTACCGGCATCGGAAGTGCTTTGGCGTTTTTCACAAAACAGACCAATGTTAAGTTTTTATCAGTTGCATTGGGATTTTCGGCAGGCGTGATGATCTATGTTTCTTTTATAGAGATTTTCCCCAAGGGACAGGATTCGCTCGTTTCGATTCTCACCGAAAGATCAGGTACGTTCTGGACACTTGTCGCCTTCTTTGGCGGCATGTTATTGATAGGCATTATAGACAGATTTGTTCCAACCAGAGAAAACCCTCACACAATCTACAGAGTGGAAGAGTTGGACGAATCACGCAAAAAATCAGGACTTGTACGCATGGGAATATTAACCGCTACAGCAATCGCCATTCATAATTTTCCGGAAGGATTAGCCACGTTTACTGCGGCGGTCTATGACATACGTCTTGGTATTCCTATCGCGATTGCTATCGCAATCCATAACATCCCCGAAGGCATAGCGGTATCAATACCGATATATTACGGTACCGGAGATAAGAAAAAGGCATTTCTCTATTCGTTTGCTTCAGGACTATCCGAGCCGCTCGGAGCGTTAGTCGGGTATCTGCTGTTGGGACGTTTTTTCAATGAACTTACCTTCGGCATAACATTCGGAATTGTAGCCGGAATAATGATTTTCATATCGCTTGATCAGCTCCTTCCGGCTTCCGAAAAGTACGGCGAGCATCACCTCTCCATATACGGCCTTATTGCCGGTATGGTTGTCATGGCTGCAAGCCTACTTTTGGTCATGTAGCTAAAATTCGAAAGGCGGCATTCTAAGGTTGTTTATAAAAGATATTTTAAAATCAAAAAAACCAATAATATCATTTGAAGTTTTCCCACCGAAAAAGCCTTCCGGCGTAGAGCCTCTGTACTCCGCAATCGATTCATTAAGCCGATTTAGCCCCGATTTCATAAGCGTGACATATGGTGCCGGAGGCGGTACAAAAGACTTGACTGTAGAGATTGCCTCTGTGGTAAAACACCGATACAAAGTCGAGTCGTTGGCTCATCTTACATGCGTGGGTTCGACACGCGCACAAATTGACGATATTCTGACATCTTTGGAAGCTCAAAATGTTCAAAACGTGTTAGCTTTAAGAGGCGATTTCCCCGTTGATGCCGGGGGAGTAATCCAAGAGCAGGACTTTTCATTCGCCTACGAGCTTATTGAACATATAAGGAAAAGAGGCGGTTTTTGTATAGGCGGAGCTTGTTACCCTGAAGGACATACCGAATCGAAAGATAAATTAAAAGACTTGCTCTATCTTAAACAAAAAATCGGCAAGGGCCTTGATTTTCTGATCACACAGCTGTTTTTTGACAATGAGCTGTTCTATTCTTTTCTGGAGAAACTTGCCTTGCTTGAAACCAAATTGCCTGTTATTGCAGGAATTTTACCCGTTTTAAACGCCAACCAGATAAAGCGCATACAGCAGCTTTCAGGATGTAGTTTACCTAAAAAATTCATGCGTATTTTAGATAGATATCAGGACAACCCAAAAGCCCTCGAAGAAGCGGGTATAGCCTACGCTGCCGAACAGATTGTCGACCTTTTAAGCTATGGCGTTGACGGAATTCATATATACACTATGAACAGACCAGATGCGGCGCAAAGCATACTTAAAAATATAGGAAATATTAGAGAGAGTCTTAAAAGCGGGTCAAGCTAATGAATTCCAAAGAGATCACGAGAAACGAAGCTTTGCGGTATTTAGGCTACAAAAAGGCTTCAATGCACAAAGCGGACCCTAAAACTCTAAATATTCTTGAGGAAGCGTTAAGAGATCTGGAATCCCTAAATTCGTTTAAATATGCTTATAGAGCTTTTGATATAGGTATTAAGGATAATGTTACTATTAGTAATTCTGATGTAGCGTTTAAAAGTGCTTCATTAAGCAAGTTTTTAGCTGATTTTAAACGCGCTGTGTTTTTTGCGGCCACTCTCGGAGCGGCAATAGATCGCCTTATTGCTTCTCTTTCACTTTCAAGCATGGAGAAAGCTTTAATCTATGACGCTTATGCCAGCGCTTATATAGAGCAAAAGTGCGATGAAGCCCAGAAATTGATTTTCGAGAGCGAGCTTTGCGGCTATGAGAATTTATCGCGCTTCAGTCCCGGTTACGGAGATCTGTCATTGGAGTATAATGATGTGATAATCGATTTGGTTGATGCTCAAAAACTGATAGGCGTAACGGGCACTCAAACCCATTTACTTGTACCAAAAAAATCCATAGTCGCCATCTTCGGGCTAAGCGACAAAAGCAATATCAATGAATCACACAAATGTGAGAAATGCGGATTTGCTGATAATTGTATTTATAAAGATGAGAGTAGGTTCCCGACATGAATATATCGGATAAAATTCAAAATGACTTCGTTCTTTTTGACGGGGCAATGGGTACAATGCTTCAAAGATTCGGATTGCGTCCCGGCCAATTACCCGAACAACTGAACCTCACCAACGAAGAAAAGATAATAGGCATCCATGAGATGTATCTTGAGGCAGGCGCAGATATAATATCCGCCAACACATTTGGGGCAAACGCAAAAAAATTAAAAAAAGCCGGGCTTGATCAGGCCGAAATAATAAGAGCCGCACTTTTAAACGCAAAAAAAGCGATATCAAGAAGCGGTAAAGAAGCCTATATCGCATATGATGCAGGGTCAATCGGAATGCTGCTTGAGCCTTTGGGTACGCTTACATTCGAAGAAGCTTACGAAATGTTCAAGTCACAGGCTATACTTGCCCAAAGGTACGGCGCCGACATAATACTTATCGAAACTATGACGGATATAGCCGAGATGAGAGCAGCTCTTCTTGCTTTTAAGGAGAATTGTAGTCTGCCGGTCATTTGCTCCATGACCTTTGATCAAAACAAAAGGACTTTAACAGGCACCGATCCTGAAACCATGGTTCATATTTTACAGGGGCTTGGAGCTGATGCCATAGGCGCTAACTGCTCGCTTGGGCCCGCTGAGCTTTATCCGGTTATTGAGTCAATTACGAAAGTGTGCCGAGTACCTGTAATTGTTCAGCCAAACGCTGGCTTGCCTGTATATTCTAACGGTTTAACTCGATTTTCCTGCGGAGTTGAAGAGTTTGTATCTCACGTCGAGAAGTTGGTTGATTCAGGGAGCACCATTGTTGGAGGCTGTTGCGGAACCGATCCTCTATACATTGCTGAGATCAGACGAATGCTAGATAAAAAATCTTTCTCACGCAATTTTCCTGAGCATCGAGCAGCTGTATGCTCTCCGTCAAAAACCGTTTATATCGATCAGGCAGTGACAGTAATAGGTGAACGCATCAATCCAACAGGTAACAAGCAATTGAAGCTTACATTAAAGGACGGAGATCTAGACATGGCTGTTTTTGAAGCTTTGGAACAAAAAAAACACGGTGCTCAAATTCTAGATGTAAATGTTAGCATTCCGGGAACGGATGAATTATGCCTAATGAAAAAATTAGCTCTTGAACTAGCCTACATCGTAAATCTGCCTCTTCAATTTGACAGCATAAACTCTACGGTCTTAGAAGAAGCCTTGCGCATTTACCCAGGAAAAGCCATAATAAACTCTGTAAGCGGAAAGAAAACTAGTATCGAAGCGATTTTACCAATCGCAAAAAAATACGGTGCACTTTTAGTTTGTCTTTGCATGGATGATGACGGTATACCGGCAAAACATGAAGATCGTGTAAAAATAGCCGAGAAAATAATCCAAGCTGCTGATGAGCACAGCATTCATAGAGATGATCTTTTGATTGATTGCCTTGTACTTACAGCATCGGCTCAACAAAAGCAAGTGCTCGAAACAATCAAGGCCATCGCTCTTTTGAAAGCAAAGTATAATGTAAAGACAGTACTAGGAGTAAGCAATGTTTCCTACGGTTTACCTAAACGAGAACTTCTTAACTCAACATTTCTGGCTGTGGCTTTATACTCAGGACTTGACGCAGCAATTATTGACCCTACAATTTCTGCATATATGGATACAATAAGGGCCTTCAACGTTTTTAGCACAAAAGATACTGATGCTGAAACCTATATCAAACACTATGGGAAGGCTTCGATAGGCTCCCAAACTCATCAAGTTGATAATTCAAATGATCAGAACATTACAAGCTTAATACTTGAAGGTAACAAAAACGGTCTTAAAACTGCAGTAAAAGTGTTATCAGAAGAAACCAACTCGTTAGCGATAATAGAAGACCATATCGTGCCATCCCTCAAAACTATAGGAAATCTTTATGAAAAAGGTGAAATATATCTCCCGCAACTTATACGCGCAGCTGAAACCGCATCGATCGCCTTTGCTGAAGTCAGGCTTCTTCTCGCAGACAAAGCAGAAAATACGCTCCAAAAAGGGACTATTGTGCTGGCGACAGTTAAAGGTGATGTACACGACATAGGAAAAAATCTTGTAAAGGTTATTTTGGAAAGTTATGGTTACGATGTGATTGATCTTGGTAAAGACACAGATCCAAAAATGATCTCCGACACAGTTAATCTAAAAGGTATTAAACTTGTGGGATTAAGCGCCCTTATGACCACTACGTTACCCGCCATGGAGCAAACAATAAAGCTAATACGCAAAACTTCTCCTAATTGTTCCATAATGGTCGGTGGAGCTGTGCTTACCGAAAATTATGCAAAAACCATAGGAGCTGATTATTATTGCAAAGATGCTCTATCAGGCGTAAAAGTAGCAGAAGAGCTGTTCTGCTAAATATTATATAAGGATTCTCAGTTCCTATCTGATTCTATAATCTAAGAAATAACACTCCTGACAGAGTTTACATATTAGAAGTGTGTACTTAGGTAAGAATTATGTGTTGGTTTTTGCGATTGTTTTTAAATATTTCTCAACCATATCTAGATCACTGATTTTGTCAATGTCGTTAGCCAGTTCCGGATAAGGCGATATAATTGCAACAGCATTGATTTTGAGAAGCTCGGATAAACGTTTTTCAAGCCCATTAATTGTAAGCCTACCCAAAAGCAGCATCAGCAAAAATCTAAATCCAAGCAATCTCCCTGTTTTCCATGGTTTTTTTCTATTTTCTATTGCCTTTAAAAAAAAGTCTCTACATGGTTTGACTACTTCAGGATTGAAATAGAATATGTTTCCTCCTGTAAATGTACCGTCTTGAAGTTTTACATATGTTCTCTTAAATCCTGGGAAAATTCTCTCATTGTCAATTCTGTCAACTATCGGATAACACAGATCAGCTTTTATTACTTCACATCGCATAACGAAATCCGTTACACATGAGCCCGTTAGCATTGGCACGTCTGATGTCAGCACAAGAACTCGCTCGTTATTCTTGAAAGGTTCAAGCCCTAACTTCACATTTTCAAAAATGCAGTCAACAGCCTCAAAATAGTAATCCACACGGTCTTTAAAATGCTCCTTTAAGCTGGCAACAGGTCCGACTATCGAAATTTTGTCTACATGATCCGATGCCCGTAAACCATCAACCACATAATCAACCATGATCCTTCCATGAACTTTAAGAAAGGATTTATTCGATATTCCCAACTTGGCTACACCGTTTTTATCGTCTCCGGCAAGTATTATTGCGTTCATTATTTCAACTCCTCGATTATATCTATGCTATCTTTACACGTATAAGTAAGGAAGGACTGCGGATATCTCTCCTTAAACACTTTGTATAAACTTTCTGCTTGAATGTAATCATCAAATATGCCATAAACTGTAGGTCCGCTGCCGCTCATAAGACTTCCCAAAGCACCATTGTGCATCATTTCCTGTTTAATTAGCAATATTTCAGGATGCATCCTGCACACCACCTGCTCAAGAACGTTGCATAAGTTTTCGCCTACGCCTTTTAAATCTCTGCACATCAACGCATCAAGCATTTGAGGTAGATTGGGTCTTTGAGTAATTTGAGCTTGGTCAAGTATACTATAAACTTGAACAGTGGAAACAGCGAAAACAGGTTTAACCAGAAGAATAATAACATTTTCTAAAGTATTTATCGGTGTTAACCTTTCTCCAATGCCGCAGGCTATCGCAGTGCCACCTAAAGTAAAGAATGGAACATCTGCCCCCAACGACAAAGCTATTTTTGCAAGATTATCAACGCTTAACTCTAGATTCCATAGCTTGTTGAGGCCTATTAGTACGGCTGCCGCATCAGCACTGCCACCTCCTAGCCCTGCTGCTACAGGGATATTTTTATGTAAAAAAATATCTATTCCTCTTTTGATTTTCACATATTTCATAATAAGTTTGGCGGCTTTAAATGCAATGTTGGTCTCGTTCAGAGGTATGACATTACAATTTGAGTAGATTCTTATAAAACTTTCTGTCTCCTTAATAAAAATCTCATCATGAAGTCCTATAGTTTGCATTATCATCTCAACATCGTGATATCCATCTGGACGCTTTGACAATACATCAAGTATTAGGTTAATTTTGGCACGAGCTTTTAGCTTAATTCCTTTCACTAAAAATTCATCCTAATCGTCATCTTGATCTGTTATTAAATCATCATCTTCGTCCTGTTCCTCATCTAATTCGACTTTCTCCAATACTTCTATTTCCTCTTCCAAGTCTACATGAAATGTATCGATAACTTCTGGGCCAGGAGCAAGAACTCCCCACTCGCTAGTCTTTTTGAGTAATTCATCTTTATTATCTTTAGTTCTTTCAAGAAGACATTGATTACACATTTCTTCACCAGACTTTATGACATTTTCGCCGCATTCAGGGCATATATCATATTCTTCATCCTCTGTACTTAACCTTGTTGTTTTTCCGAGATCTTCCATGCAAACCATACATAAAGCATCAACATCTTTTATATAATTCAAATTACATCTCGGACACTTTTTATATGCCATATTATACCTCCGCCCAATAATTTCTCGGCCTCTTAATAGGTCTAATAAAACTGCTTAATTATCATCGATCGGGAATCCAACGATCCATGTATCCATCCAATATATTCTACATACCTGCTTAAATTCCTGCTTGCATGAAAAACAAAATACAGGCATGACGGTCATCACAGTAAGCCCGAATTACCTATTGAGTTCTAAGTTCAATTTATCCGCCACTATAGCTATGAATTCTCCATTTGTCGGTCTGTCGAAATTTCCATATACTGTATAGCCAAATGCTTGATTTATACCTTCCGCTTTCCCTCGACTCCATGCTACATCGATAGCATGCCTGATCGCCCTCTCAACTTTACTTTGAGTTGTGTTAAATTTATCAGCTACATTAGGATACAATTGTTTTGTAATTCTGTTGATGCAATCTTTATCTTCAATCACCATTTTTATAGCTTCTCTTAAATAATGATATCCCCTGATATGCGCTGGAATACCTACTAAAAGAAAAATGTCTGATATCTTACTATCGATATTTGAAGTCGTATGCGAAGAAGTATTGGCTAATAAATCAATATTTTTTTTACTTGACAGCTCTCTAATTCTTTTTAATATTACATCGAAATCAACTGGTTTCAGCATGTAATATTTGGCTCCAAGGTCAACCGCCTTTCTTATCATGTCTTCTTGGCCAACAGATGATAAGCAAATGAAAGATGGAACATATTCCGGTTTGAACGCATTCACCCTTTCAAGAACCTCCAATCCGTCCATGCGTGGAATTATCATATCCAAAATCACGATATCAGGCTTATCTTTTTCGATCAGTTCAATTCCCTTTGAACCATTTTCTGCAGTACCTACTAAATCCATATCATCTTGCATGAGTATTAAATTTTTCAATGCTTCACGCATAATTTGATTGTCCTCTATAATCGCAATTTTAGTTTTAGTCTTCATTCACTATATTCCCTTCTAAATATATGCGCTGAAACAAACTCGGGACACAAAACATTGCATTTTGTCTCTGTTTTGCACTATTTACATAGTTCCCTAAATTTTTACTAATTCTACCACACCTTATGTTAACAATAAATAGTGACATTGTTTAATTCTTAGTTTAGCCGCAGCTTTTAGTGACTAGTGAATAATGTTAAGAACAGATACATCTAATAAATCAAGTAGCTTTTTGACCAATCATATCAGATACTCGACCATATTCCACTAGTGTTAATGTCTCTCCCCGTCTACCCGGATCTATACCGCAGTTTTTAAGTATTGATAAAAGTTCCTCTTTAGTCTTCTCATTTGGGGAGATAGCAGCTAGAGCATTTAATATTTTTTTTCTTCTTTGGGCAAATGCAGCTTTTATCAAAAGAAACATAAGCTTATCATCTTTAACTTGTACAGCAGGGTCAAGCCGTCTCTCCAATACTATTATAGCCGAGTCTACTTTAGGAGCTGGCATAAACACAGTTGGCGGTACATATGCTACGATTTTCGGCGACATCCTGTATTGAACTGCTAAAGAGAGCGCTCCGAATTCATCGCTTCCGGGACTGGCAACTATCCTTTGAGCCACTTCTTTTTGAATCAAAAAGACCACTTTGCTCAAGTTAAGATCGGATTCCAAAAATAGCATCATGATAGGGGTTGAAATATAATAAGGAACATTTGCTACCACTTTAAATGCTCTTTCTCCGAAATTCTCTCTCAGCACTTCATTTATATTTTGCTTGAGAAAATCTCCCTGAATAAGATTAATGTTTGAGTGTATATTGAGTGTATCGTGTAAAAGCGGAGTCAAGGTTTTATCTATTTCAAAAGTTAAAACTTTCTCCGCTCTTTCTGCCAGTTCAACTGTCAGCGCACCTATTCCGGTTCCGACCTCTAATACGAAGTCTGATGGCTTTAGGTCAGCGGCATATATAATTTTATTCATTACATTCTTATCGATTAGGAAATTTTGTCCGAATTTTTTACTGATTTTAATATTGTACCTGCTTAAAAGTTCAGCTACAACTCTTGGAGAAGTCAGATTATACAATTATGCCTCCGAAAAAACGATGTTATATTATGATTATAAGTTCATCTATACTTTGCTGAAGAACTGTATATCATTATAACAGCAGAATAAGAAAAGGGACAGTTTTATCTGTCCCTTTGAAGATCATTCCCATTTATTATCTAACAAGGTAAACTCGTGCTTGCCTTCTCCCAAAACGCACTGCCTCTTCCTCAGTATCCATGAAAATATCAACTATATCTCCAATAATAACGCCTCCGGTATCAGTGGCTTTATAAAACCCGTCAAGATGATTCCATCGGCCGGAAAAATCTATGTATATTGTACTGTTTAACGGTATGATTCTAGGGTCTACAGCTACATGCCCTATTTTAGGCATTACTCCTGTTCTTGTTGGATTCCCGGTATGTGTGTACGCTGTTACTTCAAACACTCTCGAAAAAGCGTATCTTACAGCTTCTCCTCTCGAGGTTAATTTGTTTCCAAGAGTACCGGCCATTACTACATGATCAACAGGATTTCGCGTTATATTTTCTCCTTTGAATTCCCTGGAAATCTCTATACCATCTCGATAAACGATTTTGTACTCTTTTTGAAGCTCTCCTTGCTCACCATTCTGGACTACTCTGCGTTGTCCTTGAACCTGGGTATTGTCGTTTCTTACAATTACTTGATATGGTATAGCTTCTTTATCGATTAAAGTTTCTTTCGTTATTCTAGAAACTATTATATTCATGCCCGGTGTTAGTAAAGTTTCAAGATTTAAATTCAATTCATCAAATTCCGACAACTCTATGCCAGCCTTTGTCAAAGCATCCTCGACTTTTCCACCAAGACTATACACCTTATGTTCAATGCCATCTGCGCTTACCGTTACTTCCATAGCTCGCCTTACTGTGATTCTTAAATCATTTTTAAGCAGTTCATCCTTTCCGGGATAAACCTCGTCACCTTGTTCAAGAACTATGCCGTATTTGTTAAGTAAACCTCCCACTGAGTTTTCCATAGTTTTAAGTTCAGACTCAAACCCATTATTATCTAAGGTTACACTTATTGTTAGATTATCAACATATACTTCAAAAACTACTACAGCTATACCTAAGAGAATAATTATTGCAATTACTGCAATAAAAACCCTATTCTTCGCTGCCAGCCTTAAATCAAATTCCATCAATTGCCCTCCTTTTACTCTTACAGAACTATTGACAAATTCAATTGTAATATTTATTTAATAATTAGTCAATCATATTGTAATATTTATTATAGTTATGTCATTATTCATGTTGCTCCAGAAGCCCCTAAGATAAGGCCGAGGGCAACATAATAAAATCAAAGCATAAAATATTTATACTTTGATCTTATTTATTTATATGTTACTTTCAGTGTGAAAAGGATTTTCTAGGTCTAACAAAATGAGATTGTTAAAAATTTCGCAATCAAGAGAACCGTCCCATCGATAGAACCGTCCCCAATATTAGGAGTAGGTCCTGCACTGAAATTTCTCTTATTTCGGCTATCTTCGAAGCCACAAGTCTTACATTGCCCGGATGGTTTCTTTTCCCTCTCAAAGGGTGAGGCGACATATAGGGACAATCAGTTTCGATTAGCAATCTGTCGAGCGGTATTTTTTTAGCTATCTCAACCGGTGCAACAGCATTCTTAAAAGTTACAGGCCCTCCTATGGAGATATGCAGCCCTAAATCCATAAACTTTTTCGCCATATCCCAACTGCCTGAGAACATATGCATCATTCCGCCGTAAATCTTGTGTCTGTGCGCTTTTAGCATATCAAAGACGTCCTGATGGGCATCTCTGTCATGTACGACTATTGGAAGTTTTAGTTCATAAGCTATATTGATCTGAGCTTCAAAGACCTTTTTCTGGACATCTCTTGGAGAAAAATTGTAGTAATAATCAAGTCCGATCTCTCCATATGCCTTAACTTTCGGATTTCGAGCAGCTTCAGAAACTTTTTTTAAGACTTCGTCTGTTGCCAAGGTAGCCTCGTGCGGGTGCACACCTACTGCGGCATAAATTTGATCGTATTTTTGGGCAAGCTCCATACAGACATCTATTTTCTCAATTGATGAGCAAACATTTAATATCCCTGAGATTTCCCATTCTGACAAAGATTCGGCGACCCTATCCCGGTCGCCGTCAAACTTTTCGTCATCAAGATGCGCGTGGCTGTCAAAATACATATCGTTTCCTCAGCTTATTTTCGATCCGTCCGCAATCGGCCGATCAATAGTCAAAAGTGACAATTTGCCATCATCGTCGCTTGCAGCCATAAGCATACCTTCCGACAAAACGCCTCTTAGCTTTGCTGGTTTTAAATTTGCAAGAAGTATTATGCTTTTACCGATTATATCCTCGGGGGTGTACTCCTTGGCTATTCCGGCAACTACTTGTCGGGTTGTGCTACCAACTCTCAGTGTAAGTTTCAAAAGTTTATCGGATTTTGGAACTCTTTCAGCCTCTTGTACTAAAGCGACTCTTAAATCCAGCGCCTTAAAATATTCGATGTCAATCTCTTGTGGTCTTAACTCGATATCTGCAGAAATTTCCACTTGATTGCCCCCATTCTCTTTATTCGCGCCAAGTTCGGCAAGTTCTGCCTGTACGTCAAGCCTCGGGAATATTACCTGCTTACGCCTTATAATTGAACCATACGGCAATTTCCCAAACTCTCCTAAGCTTTTCCAAGTTGCAATGTTTGGATCGTCAATGCCAAGCTGCTCTCTTATTTTTTCCGGTGCGCGTGTCAAAACCGGACTCACCAATACAGACACAAATCTTATGCATTCTCCCAAACAATACATAACTGTAGCCAATCGTGGTTTGTTCTCACCGTCTTTGGCAAGCGCCCACGGAGCGGTTTCGTCAATGTACTTGTTGGCGCGGCCTATAAGCTTCCAGATTTCAGCCAGTGCGCTACTAAATTGAAGCTCGTCCATTAGTTTTTCAACTCTCGCAGGAGTAGCAAGCGCCATGTCGATGAGCTCCCTGTCAATCGCAACAAATTCTGATGGAGTCGGAATCACTCCATCAAAATATCTTTCTATCATAGCAACCGTTCTGTTTACAAGATTGCCAAGATCATTAACAAGATCAGAATTTATACGATTTAAAAGTGCTTCGTTTGAAAAAACGCCATCCGCTCCGAATGAAAGTTCACGCAAAAGAAAATAGCGTATCGCATCAACCCCGTATCTTTCGGACAATACTACCGGGTCAATAACATTCCCCTTGGACTTAGACATTTTGCCACCTTCAAGTATTAGCCAACCATGCCCAAAAACTTGTGTCGGAAGCGGCTCTCCCAATGCTAAAAGCATAGCAGGCCATATTATGGTGTGGAAACGAACTATTTCTTTGCCCACGAGCTGAACATTAGCAGGCCAATATCTTTCATACTTTGACACATCGGAACTCATGTATCCTAAAGCTGTTATATAATTTGAAAGTGCGTCTATCCACACGTAAATGACATGTTTATCATCAAAAGATACCGGTATGCCCCACTTAAACGAGCTTCGTGAAACACACAGATCCTCAAGTCCGGGGAGCAAAAAATTATTCAGCATTTCATTACATCTTGATTGCGGTTTTATAAAATCGCAATTAGATTTGATATGCTCTATGAGCGCATTTTGATATTTTGAAAGTCTGAAAAAATAACCCTCTTCGCTGACCAGCTCGACTTTACGGGCGCAATCCGGACAGTTTCCGTCAGCTAGCTGCCTTTGTGTCCAAAAAGATTCGCAAGGAGTGCAATACCATCCCTGATATTCGCTCTTATAAATATCACCCTGATCGTATAGTCTCTTGAATATCTTCTGAACTGCTTCCTTATGCCTTGGTTCAGTGGTTCTTATGAAATCGTCGTACGATATATCGAGCAGATCCCATAATTTCTTTATCCCGTCAACTATCCCGTCAACGTAATCTTTTGTGTCCATACCATGTTCTCTGGCAGTTCTCTCGATTTTTTGGCCGTGTTCATCCGTTCCGGTAAGAAACATCACGTCTTTTCCGGTAAGCCTTTTAAACCTTGCCATAGTATCCGCCGCGACAGTTGTATATGAGTGTCCGATATGCAGCTTATCGCTTGGGTAGTATATTGGTGTTGTTATATAAAAAGTATTGTCTTTAGCCAATTACTTCACGCTCCTAAATACGAATTCCTTTCAATGAGCTTTGGCGTTAAGCCTGATCACACCATCTTTATAAGAGGGGACAGCAGGTATGGAATTAACATCAAGGCACACATCTATATCATTTTCAAGTTTTTCAATTACTAAACGTTTGTAGTGGTTGGTACCCTTCAAAAATTCCTTTATATCGGTTCTGTATATTTCATACATATGAACACATACAAAGCCCAGATCATCAAACGTTATCTCTCTTCCCATACTTTTAAGGTTGGATAAGATCGCTCCGACTGCCAGTATATCCTCAAGCGAGAATTTCCCTTCCGTACCGGCGCATACGAAAGTCACATCATCGCTAAGTTTGGCCAAATATTCAGCTATAGCATCAACGTTTACAAAACCTGCAATCAATACCTCTTTGGCTTCGTGTGTCTTTCTCACGGCTTTGGTGCCGTTTGTCGTAGTTAACAATATTGTTCGTCCTTCAACAGTTTGCCTGGTGTACTCCGAAGGAGAATTCGAAAGATCAAAACCATCAATCTTGTGAGTGTTGCGTTCTCCTCCCAAAAGGAACGCATTTTTGTCATAATTTCGTGAAAAAGCTATAGCTTCTTCTATCCCGGCTACAGGTATGACTTCCCTGCATCCATTATGTAAAGCTGTAATTATGGTTGTTGTTGCACGAAACACATCAATTACAACAACAGTCCTGTCTTTAAGCTCTTTCTCCTGCACACTGTTATGTGCCGCATAAATGTCTATCTTCATTTCAGCCTCCATACGCCGCAGTTGCATTTAAAAGGGATTATAGCACATGCCGCGGCAAGCTGCAATTACGAATTCAGCAAATGCTTTTGAATTTTACACCAGGAAAAAATTCAAAAGCACTGTTACTCAAAATCAAATTTCCTGTTTTAATAATGCCGGATTATTAGAAAATGAAGCTTTGTCATTCAGATTATGCAAAATGAAGTTTTATGAGCATATGCGAGGAAAAACGCGGATTAATGAGGTATTGACAGAAGAAAAAGTTAAGCATATAATGCGTTTCGTTGATGAAGGGATGTGTAGGTTTGGAAAGAATAAAGAAATATCGCAACTTTTTTTTGACTTTTTTATTGATGTTCACCTTTTGGCTGCTTTTATCGGGCAGATTTGATTTGTTTCACATTTCCGCAGGAATCATATGTTCGCTTTTAGTCGCATTGTTTTCTAAAAAGCTTGTATTGGCTAATCCAACCGACAGAGGTGGTGTCGCGATAGAGGCGCTGAGAATTTTTCGTTATACGATATGGCTTATTTATCAGATCTTCATATCGGGAATCGACGTCACAAAACGCATATTTAAGCTAAAAATGGCGATAAATCCGGGAATTATAAAATGCAGACCAAAGCTTAAAAGCGATGTTGCCTTAACAGTCCTCGCTAATTCCATCACTCTTACCCCAGGCACGATGACTATGGACATATCGGATGGTGAAATTTTTATACATTGTCTGGCTATTGAGGACGAGCAAAAGCTAATGGACTCGGAAGCCGATTTTGAAGCGCATATTACAAGATTGCTTGGTTATAAGGATCAAGGAGAAGGCAAATGAACTTATTTACAGCGGTTTTATTGGGAATTTCCTTTACTTCATTTTTAAGTCTTTATAGATTGCTTAATGGTCCGACCGTATTTGACAGAATTGTGGCCGCTTCCGCAATCACCACAAAAACTATAGTGGTTGTAGCCGTGCTTTCTTTTTTATACGATCAGGATATCTACCTTGATATATCGATAACTTACGCCATTTTATCATTCCTTGCTATACTTGGCGTTGCGGCATATATCGTGAAAAAAGAGGAGAATCAATGACGCTTATAATAAACATTCTTACCGCGATACTGATGTTTTCAGGCGTGTTTTTCTTTCTGGCAGGATCGATTGCGCTTATAAGGCTGCCTGACGTTTACACAAGGCTTCACGCGACTACAAAGCTCGACACATTGGGTTTAGGCCTCATTCTTGCCGGACTTATAGTTTATGACGGCATAACTTTAGCAAGCGTCAAACTTATATTCATAGTATTTTTTGTTTTTCTCACAAGTCCTACGGCAGCCCACGCAATAGCCAGAGCAGCGTATAAATCCGGCGTTAAACTTTGGGGTAAGAATCCTATAGACAGATACGGAGAATCTCAAAATGACAATTCTTGATTTGGTTTTACTTCTTTTTTTAATCATACTTGCTTTGGCTGTAGTGTTTTCAAAGGATCTTCTGGCCGCTACGATGATATTTTCAGTTTACAGCCTAGTTATGGCGATTATATTCACCCGGCTTCAATCCCCTGACGTTGCGTTGACTGAGGCAACAGTCGGCGCAGGCATAACAACAATGCTTTTTATCGTCACAATAATTAAGACAACCAGGAGGGAAGATGATGAGAAGGATTAATACAATTCTTGTATTGCTTGTTTTATCCGCCATAGGCTTTGTAATGTCTTTAGCGGTCATAAACATGCCTGAATTCGGTGATATAAATGCGCCGATACACATGCACGTCGCCCCACGCTATATGCAGATGAGCTATGAGGAAACAGGAGTTCCTAACATGGTCACAGCCATACTCGCAGATTATCGCGGTTACGATACCTTAGGCGAGCTCACAGTCATATTTGCGGGCGGGGTAGCGGTTTTATCGGTTTCAGGGAGGAAACGCAAATGAATCCTGTTGTCATAAGAACGATAACGCGAGTACTTGTGCCGTTTATACAGCTTTTCGGCCTATATATTATAGTGCATGGCCCTGTCAGCCCCGGCGGGGGATTTCAGGGAGGTGTTGTAGTGGGTTCAAGCATAATCCTGGTCGCATTGGCTTATGGATTGGACGATGCGGAAGCAATGGTCAATCACAGAATCAGAATCATTATGGACTGTGTTGGCTCTCTCGTTTATGCCGGAATTGGGCTTTTGGGGATAGCTGCCGGCGGACTATTTTTGCAGTACGGCATCATCCCATTACCCTTCCCACCTGCTCGGATAAACAACTTAATGATATTTTTGATAGGATCCGCTATTGGTGTCCATATAATGGCACTGGTGCTTTCGTTATTCTTACACACAGCTAAGGAGGCCGAAGTCGATGATTGATCTTTTACCGCCAAACCTTCCGTATTTTGCCAGCATTGCGTTGCTTTTGATCGGACTATACGCTATGATCTCCAAGAGAAATCTTATAAAAAAAATTATGGGTCTAAACATCTTTTCAACATCTGTGCTTCTTTTTCTTATCGCCATGGGTTATCGCGAAGGCGGAGCACCGCCTATTGAAGCCGAAGGTGTGACTCATTACGTTAATCCTCTGCCACATGCGCTTGTGCTAACAGGAATTGTAGTGGCGCTAGCTTTAACAAGCTTTGCCCTGATTTTGATTATAAACATTTATAAAGAGCACAAAACGCTGGATTCGGAGAAGCTTAAAAATCTATGAATTTATCTTTACATTATCCAATACTTGTCATCGTAATACTTTTTGCCGGAGCATATCTGACACTTCTCTTAGGATTATTAAATAAGAAAATCTGTTATTATCTCGCCGTTCTATTTTCATTTGTTTCCGCATTGTTTTCGATTGGCTTGCTCCTTTTAGTTCTGGAAAACAATACTATAAGTTATTATGTAGGCGGCTGGGAACCGCCCTATGGAATAGAACTCACAGTTGATCCTCTTAGCGCATTCATGTCGCTGATTGTGGCAATCATCGGTTTTCTGGTCGCTGTTTTTTCTAAAAATTACATCGAACATGAAATTCCCTTAGAAAAACATCCTGCTTACTACTCGCTTTTACAACTGATAATCGGAGGTATGCAAGGCGCTTTGATGACGGGGGATCTTTTTAATCTCTTTGTTATGACAGAGATATTTTCCATATCAGGATACGCTCTTGTTGCGATAGCTCAGAAAAAAGGCTCTTTGCTGGCGAGTTTCCGATATCTGCTTTTAGCCTCAATCGGCACTACTTTCATACTTTTTTCTACCGGATTTATCTACATGCTGACCGGAAGCCTTAATATGGAGGATATTTCAAACCTTCTGCCTTTAATCGACAACCCGTGGGTCATGTATAGCGGACTTGTTCTGCTAATTATCGGTTTTGCCATCAAAAGCGCTCTTTTCCCTCTGCATACATGGCTTCCGGATGCTCATTCGATAGCTCCGTCTCCTGTGAGCGTGCTTTTGTCCGCTCTTGTTATAAAAATTGGGGCATACTCGATCATAAGGGTTGTTTATACGGTTTTTGGAGAACGTTTAAGCGGCGGATTTGAAATCATAGGCGTTCCATTATCGTGGATGGCTTCCATGGCGATTCTGGTGGGATCGCTTTACGCAATTTTTCAGACTGACATCAAGAGAATGCTTGCTTATTCAAGCATAGCCCATGTAGGATATATCCTGCTTGGAGTAAGCCTGGCCTCAACGCTATCTCTTACAGGCGGCATATTCCATATGCTGAATCACGCGCTCGGCAAGGCGTGCCTGTTTTTTTGCGCCGGAGCCGTTATATACAAAACCGGTAAACGCAACATTTCCGATTATGCCGGCCTGTCGTCGAAAATGCCGATTACAATGGCGGCGTTTACGATAGCGGCCTCATCGCTTATGGGAATACCGCCTGCGTCCGGGTTTATGAGCAAGTTTTATTTAGGTTTGGGAGCTTACCAGGAAAACTGGTTTTTCTTGGCCGTGATTTTAATCGGAAGCCTTTTTGGCGGCATTTACTTTTTCAGAGTACTGGCTACCGCCTACTTTTCCTCGGAGAAAGCGCTTTATGTTGACACCAAAGGACCTGAACTGCCGCTTAGCATGCTTATCCCGATAGTAATCCTAGCCATTGCATCGCTGACATTCGGGATACTTGAGGATGTGCCTGTAACCTTAATAGAACAAGCCGTAGAATTGTTACTTACCAAATAGCCTGTGAAAGGATTATGTGTATGGGAACTGTTATACCTTTTGCTATATATTTTATCGCAGCCATATTGATACTGCTTGCTAAGGGCAGATTGAAAAAAGTCTTAATAATCTTATTGCCCGCTCTGGCTTTTGTAAACATGATCTTTATTCTCCCGCAAAGAAGTCACATATTTCCTTTTTCAGGATTTGAGTTGATTCTTTTTCATGCCGATCATCTCAATCTTTTAATGGGGTATATATTCTCTCTGATAACTATTCTGATTTCTGTTTATACAATAAATATAAATGACAATAAGCATTTTGTCTTCATGTTTATTTACGTAGGCAGCGCAATGGGTATCCTTTTTTCCGGAGATTTTCTGTCATTTTTTCTTTTCTGGGAAATAATGATGGTAGCAGCCATTGTGCTCATATCCTTATCCCGCGAAAAACCGGCTTTAAGAGCCGCTTTCAAATATTTGATAATGCACCTTACGGGAGGCGGCATTCTACTTGCCGGTATACTTTTAAATTACTATTATACCGGAAGCATGGAGATAAAAGCCCTTGACAGCGGAATACCTTCCATGCTGATTTTGATCGGAATTGGCCTTAACGCTGCATTTCTACCCGTTCACACATGGTTACCTGACGCTTACTCTAAATCCCCTGTATCTTCCGCAATTGTACTGTCTGCATTTACTACAAAGATCGCTATATACGCATTGGCAAGGATCTTCCCGGGAACGGAAACGTTCATAATTATGGGTACAGCCATGGCTTTATTTGGTTCGGTGTTCGCGCTTTTTAGAACCGATACAAGACAGATCCTTTCTTATCTGATCATAAGCTCCATAGGCTTTATTCTTACCGGTATAGGAGCAGGCGGTACTGAAGGAATAAATGCCGCTATGCTTTATTCATGGAATCATATACTATACAATACTCTGCTTTTCATGTGTATAGGAGCGCTCATCCACCGCAAAGGGAAGCAGGAACTAAGCGCGCTTGGCGGTCTTTTCAAAACTATGCCTTTTACGGCTTCAGGTCTGATAATAGGTGCACTTGCGCTTGCAGGCTTCCCACTTTTCAACGGATTTATCAGCAAGACTTTCATATTCAATGCTTTATATGATTTTCCGGTTGCATATCTGTTTCTCAAGCTTGCGTCGTTTTTTGTCACACTTTCCATGATAAGATTTGTGCATAATGTGTTGTTCGGGAAATCCTCAACCGATCTTCGTGAAGCACCAAAGCATATGATTTTACCGATTATGCTTCTTGTCTTATCAATTGTTGCAGGGGGATTAGTCCCTCAGTTGTTCACCATTCCGCTATCAAACAGCCCTGCTTTAACCTTTACATTAACCTTTAAAGGAATTGCAGAAACACTCATGCTCGCTACCTTAGCGATACCTGTGTATTGGGCAGCTCAAAGAATCTTAAAAACTAAAAGTAAAAGCTTTCGCTTATATGATATCGATTATTTTTATGAATTAATTACAAAGGAAGTTCTGCTTTTTTCGAAGGATCCGATATGTGTCGCCACAAGTTGGATTGACTTTTTCCGTTCGTTCATTCGGTTTGTTTTCGCCTGTCTTTTCAAATCAAATCCGGAACAAAATCTGTTAGCGAGAGTGAGGTTAACAGAAAGCGCACGACAAAAACGCACTCAAGTATCAGTAAACCCAGCATCCATTGATCTATTGACGATAGGCTCGTCGTTGTTTTTAACTGCGCTTGTAGTAATGGTATTTCTGCTCTTTATGCTTTTTAGAAAAATATAGGAAGTGACCAAAGATGGCTTATGTTCCTCCACAGATAATCTTTTTAACAGGCGCAATTTTCGCCTTCTTTCTTAAAGGAAAATCGAGGAGTATCTCAAACGTATTTTTCACTCTTTCAGCTTTTATAATGCTTGTCTTTTTTACGCAACCTCAGGTAAGCTATGTATACTCTTTTGCGGGTTTTGAGATGATCCTGTTTAACGCAGATCGCATAAGTCTGTTTGTGGCCTATGTGTTTGCATTTATGGCCATTGTAATTTCCATATATTCAATGCATGTCAAGGAGAAGGTTTATCACGCAGTATCGATGCTGTATATCTTTAGCGCTATGGGGATGCTTTTTGCCGGAGATTTCATGACTTTTTTTCTTTTTGGCGAAATTATGCTAATTGCGGCTACGGTGCTCATATGCTACAAGAAGGAAAAGGCAGCGTTAAAGGCCGGAATGAGGTACTTCGTGATTCATCTTATAGGAAGTTCCCTCCTCCTTGCCGGTATTTTGGTCAACTATACCGCGACAGAAAGTATGAGCATAATGAACATCACGCAGGGTGTGCCTGCTATTCTTATACTTTTAGGAATAGGAGTCAATGCTGCGTTCATACCCTTTCATACATGGCTGCCCGATGCATATTCAAAAGCTCCGTTTACCGCAAGCCTTCTATTATCGGTTTTCACGACTAAAAGCGCAGTTTATGCGCTTGCGAGATTTTTTCCGGGTGTGGGTGAAGTTGCATACATGGGTGCGGCGATGGCGCTATTTGGGGTTGTGATGGCGCTTCTCCAAAGCGACGCAAGAAAGCTGCTCTCTTATCATGTCATAAGCCAGGTTGGGTTTATGGTGGCAGGTGTTGGGATGGGTACTTTTTTAGGGATAGATGGCGCTTTATATCATGCATTTAATCATATTCTTTATAAGTCTCTTCTTTTTATGTGCATTGGCGCTGTCATATACCGGACCGGTAAACAGAATCTAAGTGAATTAGGCGGTTTTGCAAGGAGCATGCCTATTACGACTCTCACATGTATAATTGCGGCTCTATCGATTTCGGGAGTTCCGCTTTTTAACGGTTACGCAAGTAAGGCAATACTCTATGAAGCTTCTTACCAGAGCATACTTCTTCTTTGGTCGCTAAAGCTGGCATCGCTTGGCACTTTCATATCTTTTTGCAAATTCACATATTATGGATTTCTTCGCTCAAAAGATACAAAGGTGCGCGAAGCTCCGCTCAGCATGACCATACCGATGGTAACTTTAGCTGTTCTATGCATAGCAGGCGGCATATATCCTAGGCTTGTAACCATTTTTCTTCCGTATTACACTGACATAATCGTGTATATACCCACAAAAGTGGCGGATGCAATGATGTTCACAATTGCAGCCGGGATTATTTTCTTCCTTGGCATGAAAAAAGTGTTTAAACCTCATGCCGCAATAACACAAGATCCGCAAACCGATGATGCCTCGAATAGATTCTCGGATTTACATGATTACACGGCAACTTCTTTAAAGCATTTTATATATGCCAGGTTTGCCAAATACTTACCATCTGAACTTTTCTCAAAGACCGGCGCAGACCACAATGTGCCGACATCTAATAAAGACACTCCGGCATTGGATTCGTCACTTACAATCTTAGCGATAACAATTGCAGCTTTGTTATTATATATAACGTTCAGATAACTTCATGAAAGAAGCTGATTGAGTAATCGCTATTAGAGTCTTAAGACCGGTCAGCATCACTTCCTCATCAAAATCAAACTTGTTGCTGTGCAATGGCTCGCAGTAGCATTTTTGCTCGTTCAGAGTTCCTAAAAGCATGAATACTCCCGGTACTTTCTGCTGAAAAAAGGAAAAGTCCTCTGCTGTCATAAACGGTCCGGCGTCAACCAGCATCTCGTCAGGAAGAATACTTCGGACTTTTTGTACCAATTCAGGATCGTTGTATAACACGGGATAATATACCGTTTCATTGTAATTCGCTTTCACATTGTATGTTTTTTCAACACCCGCTAAAACATCTTCAACTGTTTTCCTGACGCTGTCATAAACTTTTTCGTCAAAGGTGCGTATTATCCCTTCCAACAAAGCCTTTTCAGCAATTATGTTACGCCTTTCACCTGCCTGCATCTTTCCAATCGTTATGAGGAAGCGTTGCATCGGATCAAGCGTACGACTAACTGCCGAATATATCGAGTGCACAAAATGCGATGCAGCCATCAAAGCGTCGGCTCCATCCTGCGGCATAGCGCCATGCGCGCTTTTCCCGGTAAACTCAATATCAAACTCGCAGGTCTGAGCCATAAGCGCTCCTTCCCGTAAACCTATAAATCCCTGCTTTATCCCCGGAAAAAGATGAAAACCGAATATCGCGTCAACATTAGGATTCTCCAGAACCCCCTCTTTGATCATAGGCAAAGCTCCGCCTATCGATTCTTCAGCCGGCTGAAATATCAAAACAATATTTTTATTTAAAGTTTCGCGATTATTACTGAGCCACTGCGCAAATCCCAAAAGCATTGCCATGTGTGCGTCATGCCCACAAGCATGCATAATCCCTTCGGTTTGCGAGGAGAACTCAAGTCCTGTCTGCTCTTTTAGCGTAAGAGCATCCATATCAGCCCGAAAAGCCAGTGTTTCATATTCAGGATTTTTCATGATCACGGCTTTCAAACCAGTATCTGCGACCGCTTCGATGCTATCAAATCTAAGAAGTTTAAGCTGATCTACAATATACTTTTGAGTATTGTGAACGTCAAATCCTAATTCCGGATGTCTATGAAACCACCTGCGATAGGTTTTCATCAAAACCAATATTTCTTTATACATCGGGTCTTTAAGCATATTTTCGCCTCCAATTTCATATGTGCTGTAATAATATCTTTTATTTCACATGCTTTCAATAGCCAAAAGTCAACTATTATATGTTTGCTAGCGTTATTCGCAATATTCATTGAATGTCCGTCCCTTATTGGCAATTGACAATAAAAATGACAGGTGTTATCATTTTTTTGACTTATGTCATAATCGTAAATTGTCTGGAGGTATTCGTTTTAATGAGGAAAAAATATAACATGGCAGTCGTTGGAACAACAGGTATGGTAGGACGAAAAATCCTTAAAGTCCTTGAGGAACGTCAATTGCCTGTTGATAATTATTACTTGTTCGCGTCATCTCGTTCAGCAGGTAGCGATATCGAGTTTATGGATCGTACCTATACAGTAGAACAATTAACAAAGAATTGCTTTAACGAAAAAAACATAGACATAGCACTATTTTCTGCCGGTGCCTCAGTTAGCCTTGAATTTGCGCCGATTGCGGCAAGTTTAGGAGTCGTAGTAATTGATAACAGCAGCGCTTGGAGAATGCTAGACGAAATTCCGCTGGTTGTGCCCGAAGTGAACCCCCACAGTATTCTTAATCACAATGGTATCATATCTAACCCCAATTGTTCAACAATTCAGGCAGCTGTAGCTCTAAAGCCCCTTCATGACCTATATGGAATCAAAAGGATTGTTTACTCAACCTATCAATCAGTGTCTGGAGCCGGAATGGCAGGGTACGATGACTTGGCAGAAGGGGTCAAAGGCAGCACACGGACGAATAAGTTCCCATATCCTATATTTTCAAATTGTTTGCCTCATATCGACTCATTTCTTGACAACGGTTACACTAAAGAAGAAATGAAAATGATCGAGGAAACTAAAAAAATATTAGGTGACCAAAGTATAAAAATAACCGCTACAACGGTCAGAGTGCCTGTCTTTTACAGTCATAGTGAATCAATAAATGTTGAATTCACAAAACCTTTTGATATGAATGATTTAGTTGATGCCCTCTATAAAGCTCCCGGCTTAGTAGTAATGGATGATCCGGCCAACAACCAATATCCTATGCCTATACATGCCGAAGACAGAGATGAAGTTTTCGTTGGTAGAATTAGAAGGGATGAAAGCGTAGATAGCGGGATCAACATTTGGGTGGTTGCAGACAATATCAGAAAAGGTGCTGCAACAAACGCAGTCCAAATTGCTCAAAAGCTAATAGAATATTGGGAGAGCGGTAAACTTTCCCGCCAATAGTTTTTTAAGGAGGTTGTCATGAGTGTATTTATAGGGTCGTGTCCCGCATTAGTTACACCATTTACTGATGAAGGTATCAATTTCGAGGCCTTAGGAAATCTCATCGAATTTCAGATTCGCGAAGGCAGTGACGCTGTTTTAGTTTGCGGTACGACAGGCGAACCTTCGACTATGACTCATAAGGAAAAGCTCGATGCAATATCGTTTACAGTTAAAAAAGTTGCCGGCCGCGTGCCTGTTATTGCCGGAACAGGCGGCAATAATACAGTCGAAGTCATAGAATTGTCCAAAGAAGCTAAGCATTTAGGAGCGGATGCGCTTCTGATCGTTACCCCCTATTACAACAAAGCCACTCAAAAAGGTATGGTTTTACATTATGAAGCTATAGCCAAATCGGTTGATTTACCAATAATCATCTATAATGTACCCTCCCGTACCGGCCTTAATATGACCGCTTCCACTTTAAAGGAGCTGTCAAACATTAAAACAATAGTCGGAATGAAGGAAGCAAGCGGCAATATATCACAGGTTGTAGAGATGGCGCGCCTATGCAATGATGCAATAGCGCTATATTCGGGCAACGACGATATGGTTGTTCCGCTTATGTCAGTTGGCGGCAAAGGTGTTATCTCTGTTGTCGCAAACGTTGCTCCGAAAGATACTCATGACATGGTTATGAAATTCCTACAGGGTGACGTAAAGGGCAGCTATGAGCTTCAATTCAAACTAAACCCGCTGGTAGATGCGCTTTTCCTTGAGGTTAACCCAATACCGGTGAAAACCGCATTAAACCTTATGGGAATGAACGCTGGCAAGCTACGACTTCCTTTAACAGAAATGTCTGAGCCTAATCTGAAAATCCTTAAACAGCGAATGAAGGAATACGGCCTCTATTAGAATAATTACGAAAGCTGAGAAACATATGATAGATGTAATACTACACGGTAGCAACGGAAGAATGGGGCAGGTGGTCGCATCTGTAGCCGCAACAGACCCCGAAATAAGAATAGTGGCAGGAGTTGATTATACACCAAGCAGCAGGAATCCCAATTTCCCCACTTATGGTTCTTTCGAGCAGTGCACTGAGTTCGCTTCCGCTATAATAGATTTTTCATCCCCTGTCGCGATCCCAAATTTGCTGCAAAGCGCCTGTAAAAGAAAGTTACCTTTGGTGATAGCGACAACCGGACTTTCCCCTGAGGATCTTAAAGCCATAAAAACAGCTTCGGAAGTTATACCCATTTTGCGTTCAGCCAACATGTCTTTAGGAATTAACCTTATGTATGAGCTTTCTCAGAAGGCCGCATCATTTTTAGGCGATAAGTTTGATATCGAAATAATTGAAAAACACCACAACCAGAAGGTAGATTCTCCGAGCGGCACAGCATTTGCTTTAGCGGATGCCATAAATGAAGCCTTCCTTAATCCCAAAAGTTATGTACATGGAAGAAATTCAAAGCATCAGAAAAGAACCGGCGACGAGATAGGAATACACGCCATACGAGCCGGTACAATCAATGGCGAACATACAGCTTTGTTCGCAGGTAAAGACGAGGCTCTCTCAATAACTCATACTGCATACTCAAGACAGATATTTGCTTTAGGCGCGATAGCAGCAGCAAAATTTACGGTTAAAAAACCACCGGGGCTTTACAGTTTCAGTGATATGCTATCCGAGCACAGCGCAGTGACAAATATTTATGTCGTTGACGGACAATCGTTGATTACAATTAATCGTATACCGTACAAACCACAGGCAATATCGGACATTTTCGAAGCTCTCGGCAAAGAGAACATTAACATAGACATGATAAGCCAGACTGCACCTGTGAATGGTGAAGTGGATTTATCATTTACGCTTCCCCTTAAACACTTGCATCGCGCAATGGATAAAATAGCAGCTTTAAAGAAAAATTTCTCAAACATATCTCCCATTGCCTATGACAATGTGTCCAAGCTCACGGTTGAAGGAGTTGGTATGGAAATTCAATCAGGCATAGCGGCAAGAATTTTTAACATAATGGCCAAGCAAAACATTTCCATAAAGACTATCACAACTTCTGAAACAAAAATATCCTTTATAATTGAGAAAGCAGATGAGCTTTTAGCTGTAAAAGCCATAAGCGACGAGTTTGGGATCTGAAAAAAGCAAAAGAGCCGGAATTTTCCGACTCTTCGTTTTTAATATAAATCCTATTAAAGACTTTTCTTAATCATCTTATCCAGGTCACCTTTCGGACGTGCACCTATCGCCTGGTCAAAAACTTTCCCATCTTTAAACAAAGCAATGGTCGGGATGCTCATGACTTTATATGTAGCTGCAAGCTCCCTTTCTTCATCGACATTGACCTTGCCGACCTTTATCTTTCCGTTATACTCGTCCGCCAATTGGGAAATAATGGGGGCAACCATTCTGCATGGTCCGCACCATGACGCCCAAAAGTCAACGAGTACTGGTATGGATGATTTTAGCACCTCAGCATCGAAATTATCATTACTTAAAACAAGAACATTTTCAGTTGCCATCATTATCGTCTCCTTCTCCATATTTTCTAAGTTTATACACAATCTTCGGCGTAAAGCAGGCTCTTTTCCTAAAATAAGGCTCGATAAGCTTAATCCCGAAAAACGTTAGCATAGTAAACAAAATCCCTCCGGCTACCCCGGACAGTTCAGAATCCAGATTAATCTCAGGTGCAATTCTTATCCCTGTTAATACTCCTAAGATAAGGCCGACAAGAGGTATGAAATATACAATAGTCGCCGCTTGCAGTAACTTTGAAGGTTCTATATCTATCCCGACTATGTCTCCCGATTGACCGTTTACATCATTCGGAATCTTAATCAAAACATCTTCCTGGCTACCGCTTAGACATACCTTACACTTCCCGCAAGCAGTATCCCTTTTTACGCTAATTATAGCATTCCCATTATCAAGCCCGACTATCACGCCGCATTGTTCCACTTAAACCGACTCCGTCCACCATTTGATTATAATGGAATGATGATACTAATGCAATAAAATGTTAAATGCTCTCCTCTTTACTAACCTCGATTTTTAAATCCTTAAGCTGCGCGGGATCAACATATGAAGGAGCATCCACCATTGGATCTGAAGCGTTTTGTATTTTAGGAAACGCTATGACATCTCTTATGCTTTCGCTTTTTGTGAAAAGCATAGCCATTCTGTCGAATCCGTACGCTATACCTCCATGAGGCGGAGCTCCGTATTTGAACGCCTCAAGAAGAAAGCCGAATCTCTCCCAGGCTTGCTCGTTTGTAAAGCCTAACGCCCTAAACATCCTCTCCTGCAGTTGGCTACTGTGAATGCGGATACTGCCTCCCCCTATCTCCACTCCGTTTAAAATGATGTCATATGCTTTTGCCCTTACCTTTGAAGGATCAGTTTCCAGAAGGTCTATATCCTCATCCATTGGAGAAGTGAATGGATGATGCTTAGCTACATATCTTTTCGCTTCATCGTCGTATTCAAGAAGAGGAAACTCAGTTACCCACACGAATTTGAAGTCATCATCACGCAGTAATTCTAAACGTTTTGCAAATTCAAGCCTTAATTGCCCTAAAGCATATAGTGCTACCGAGTCAACGTCCGCCACAAACAATAGTAGATCACCTGGTTTTGCGTTTAACCTTTCAAGTATCGATGATACCTCGTCTTGAGTTAAAAACTTGGATATTGGTGACTTTACTCCTCCAGAATCGACAACCATCCACCCTAATCCTTTAGCGCGAAAGGTTTTTGCCAAATCAACCAGTGCATCTATATCACGTCTGGCATATTTCTCTCCACACCCTTCGGCATTCATCGCTCTGACTTTGCCACCTTTTGCGATTGAATCCCTAAAAACCTTGTATTCGCATTTGGCGACAATATCAGTAACGTCTTTAAGTTCCAAGCCAAATCTCAAGTCCGGCTTATCGCTTCCGTACCTTTCCATGGCTTCCTTGTAAGCTAGTCTTGTAATCGGCAATTGCAACGGTATTCCGAAAGCATTCTCGAAAACAAATGCGAGCATTTTTTCGTTTATCGCAATCACATCTTCTGCATCAACAAAAGACATCTCTAAATCGATCTGTGTAAATTCAGGCTGCCTGTCCGCTCTTAAATCCTCGTCCCGAAAACATTTTACTATCTGATAATACCTGTCATATCCTGCTAGCATTAAAAGTTGTTTAAAAAGCTGCGGCGATTGAGGAAGGGCATAAAAACTCCCGGGATGTACCCTACTAGGCACAAGATAATCTCTTGCTCCTTCGGGAGTACTTTTGGTTAAAACCGGTGTTTCTATTTCAAGGAAACCTTCTTTATCAAGAAAACTGCGCACCCATTTAGCAAAGTTATGCCTAAAAATCAATTTTGCCTGTAAATCAGATCTTCTTAAGTCCAAATAGCGATATTTTAGTCGAAGGTTTTCAGAAACATTGATGCCCGGCTCAATTGCAAAAGGAGGTGTAACCGACGATGACAAAATCTTAAGTTCTTTTACCTGAAGTTCAATTTGCCCTGTCGTGATTTTGGGATTCATCGTTTCTTCAGAGCGTTTAACAACTTCACCGCTAACAGCCAAAACAAATTCGTTTTTTAAGCTTTCAGCTTTTCTAAAAATATCCGGGTTTTTGCTCTCGTTAAAAACTATTTGGACTATACCTGAACGATCTCTTAAATCAACAAATATAAGTCCCCCCATATCCCTTCTTCTCTGCGTCCAACCCATCATGGTCACATTTTGCCCCACAAATGATAAATCAAGCTCCCCACACATGCAGGTTCTCTTCCATCCACCCAACTGTTCTGACATCAATATATTCCTCCTGTGAAACTTTTGTACTTTGCTTCAATGTATTCCAGAACACTATCGATAGAAATATAAATCTCTTCTCCATCGATCATGTTTCGTATCTTGATTTGTTTTCTCTCCATCTCGTCAGCACCCATAATACACACCAAATTTGCGTTGATTTTATCAGCATATTTAAACTGCGCCTTAAGGCCGCGTCCGGCATGATCCATATCTGCAGGAATTCCTTTTGCTCTTAAGTCATTCATTAAACGAAAAAGTTGAGGTCTTAACCTATCGTCTAATATTGCTATATAGGTGAAACAACCTATCAGTTTAGGTATATCGATGTTTTGGCTATCCATAACCATCAAGAGTCGCTCAAGACCCATACCGAATCCTACACCGCCAGTCGAATGTCCTCCGCAAGCGGCAACAAGGTTGTCATACCTTCCGCCTCCGCATACAGTAGATTGCGCTCCCAAATCCTCTGAGATAAATTCGAATACAGTCTTTGTATAGTAATCAAGCCCTCTTACGATCCTTGGATTTGTAAAAAATTCTATATCCGCGGCTTTAAGATATTTTTGGAGCTCACTAAAATGAGTTTGACACTCCTCACACGCAAAATCGAGCCCCTTTGGTGCTTTGCCCGCTATGCTGCCACAGACGGATTCCTTGCAATCAAGAATTCTTAAAGGGTTTTTCTCAAATCTGCCCTTGCATATACCACATAACTCGCTTATGTGTGTTTCCAAATATTTCTTAAGCACGCTGTGATAAGTCGGCCTGCACTTTTCGCATCCTATACTGTTTATATTTAGTTTTAAGCCGGAAATGCCAAGCTTCCTGAACAAAGCAACAGCAAGACAAATAATCTCGGCGTCAGCCGACGCACACTTCGTTCCAAAAACTTCCACCCCAAACTGATGATGTTCCCTGAGTCTTCCGGATTGAGGAGCTTCATACCTGAAAACAGGTGTTAGATAATACATCTTTACAGGTTGCGCCCACGAATGCATGCCTTTCTCTATATATGCCCTCACCACTCCCGCTGTACCTTCTGGTTTTAACGTAATACTTCTTCCTGCTTTGTCATTGAATGTATACATCTCTTTCTGAACGATGTCTGTTTCATTTCCGACACCTCTCTCAAAAATCTCAGTGTGTTCAAAGACAGGAGTTCTCACCTCATTAAAACCATAATAACGGGTAATCTCTCTTATTCGATTCTCAATATAAATCCACTTATACGCTTCATCCGGCAGTACATCCTTTGTGCCTTTAGGCGCAATAGCTATTCCAGCCATTTCGTTAATCTCCCTTAAAAATTTTTACTGCTGTCAATCAAAATAGTAACGGGACCGTTATTTACAAGTCCAATTTCCATATGAGCACGAAATATTCCTGTTTCAACTGGTATATTTTTATCCTTCAAAAGCTTAACGAAAATTTCGTAATACTCGCTTGCTTTTTCCTTAGTTGCCGCAGTTGTAAAACTAGGTCTTCTCCCCCGCCTTATGTCCCCACAAATCGTAAATTGTGAAACTACCATCACAGAAGCATTTCTTTGTCTCACCGACAAATTCATCTTTTGGTTTTCATCTTCAAAAATCCTTAAATCCGCAATTTTTTCAACCATATATATCAAGTCATCCGCACTATCATTTCTCTCAACACCCAAAAAAACAAGTAATCCCTCACCGATCTTTGCCGTTTCCTGAGCATCAATTATTATATTAGCCATTTTTACAAGTTGCACAACCGCTCTCAAAAAATCACCTCTTGCATCTTCGATTTGAACCTGCTAAAACTTATGCGCTCCCATAATATCACATTTTCATCCTGCTGACATCTATTATGTCGGACAGTTTTTTGAGCTGTCTCATAACTTTTTCAAGCTGAAGCGTATCGGTTATCTGCAATGTAAGGTTAATATGCGCTCGCTTATTTTTGTCAGTTTTCGCATTGACTGCAGTTATTGCTATCTTCATGTCAGCAATTGCCATAGTCACCTCAGCTAGTACTGAATGTCTGTCCCTTGCGATTACATAAATCCCAGCCTGATATGAAGCCTTAGGTTCTTCTGTCCATGAAACTTCGATAAAGCGATGGTTTTCAACCGATACATCCTTTAAACTACTACAGTCCGAACGATGTATAGAAACTCCCCTACCTCTCGTTATATAGCCAACTATATTATCGCCATGTACAGGATTACAACACTTTGCCAGACGAATCATGACATTGTCTATTCCTTTAACAGCTATTCCTTTTTCATATTGTCTTCTCGGAACAACGACTTCTTTTATAATAGGTTCAGCGAGTTCTTCCTGGTTTGCTTTTCTATACTCGTCAATAAGTTTCAATAAGACTTGATTTACCGTTATCCCGCCAAAACCTATTGCGGCGAACATATCTTCCACTGAATGCAAACCATATCTATGGAGTATAGGCTCGAGCCAATCATTTTTTATAAGACGCGAAAGCGGAATCCCCTGCTTTTTAGACTCTTTTTCAAGTAATTCCTTACCTCTGTCGATGTTCTCTTCACGTTTTTCTTTTTTAAACCACTGTTTGATTTTACTTCTGGCTTCGCTGGTTTTTACCATCTTAAGCCAGTCCCTGCTTGGTCCATGCCCTGCCGAAGCAGTCAATATTTCAACTATTTCCCCCGTTTGCAGTTCATAATCAAGAGTTACAATTTTTCCATTCACTTTTGCGCCTATGCACCTGTTACCAATAGCGCTATGAATTGCGTAAGCAAAATCAAGGGGAATAGCGCCCTTCGGAAGGTCGATCACATCACCTTTTGGAGTGAAAACAAAAACTTCATCGGTAAATAAATCTACTTTTAACGTGTCAGTAAAATCCCTGAAATCGCTAAGCTCACTCTGCCACTCAAGAAGCTGTCTTAGCCAACTTAGCTTATCGTCAAGCTCGCTTTGAGATTTACGGCCTTCCTTATATTTCCAATGTGCAGCAATTCCGTATTCAGCTGTATGATGCATTTCCCATGTTCTTATCTGTATCTCAAAAGGTTCGCCGCTATACCCGATAACCGATGTATGCAATGATCTATACATGTTCGGTTTGGCTACAGCTATATAATCCTTAAATCTGCCTGGAATAGGCTTCCATAGGGTATGAGCAATCCCAAGTACCTCGTAGCAATCCTTGATCTCGTCGACAATAATCCTTATAGCCATAAGGTCATAGATTTGATCGAAGCTCTTATGCTGCATATACATCTTTCTGTATATGCTGTAAAAATGCTTAGGTCTTCCCTCTATGTCGGCTTTTATTCCGGCCTCTTCTATCTTTTCACGCAGTATATCGATGAACAAATGTATCTGCTCTTCCCGTTCCCTGCGCTTTGTGGATATTTTTTCGACCAAATCGTAATATCCGGCAGGGTCGATGTAGCGAAGAGACAGGTCCTCAAGTTCCCATTTGATTTTGAAAATACCCAATCTGTGTGCAAGTGGAGCGTATATTTCGAGAGTTTCATATGCTTTCTCGCGTTGCTTTTCTTCCTCGATATATTCAAGCGTTCTTAAGTTATGCAGGCGATCCGCAAATTTTATAATAATAACTCTGATATCCTTACCCATCGCTAAAAACATCTTGCGTAAAGTTTCTACCTGCTGCTCTTCCTTTGTTTTAAACTCAAATTTGCCAAGCTTCGTTATACCGTCAACCAATTTTGCTACTTCAGCGCCGAATTGCCTTTCGATCTCAGAAAGCGGTATGCCCGCATCTTCAGCGATATCATGTAAAAGACCCGCAATTATCGTATTTATATCAAGCCCAAGATCAATTAAGATCAAGGCCACTTCCAGAGGATGGACTAAATATGGCTCTCCCGAAGATCTTTTTTGCCCTGTATGTGCTTTTTCGGCAAAAGCAAGAGCCTTATGGAAGATAACCAATGCTTCTTTACCGTAATTTTCCTCGATCCTCTTTTGTAAGCGATCTATTTTATTTACCGTCTCAGGTTGAACCATAATTTGCAGTCCATTTCTTTCTCGGAATAATAATTTTACAGATAAGCAGTAAAATAATGCTGCAAAAAAAATATCTTTGCAGCAACCTAGACTCAATCAATAAAAGACATTCATTAATACTTGATAAGACTCATTACGTTGTACCCATCAAGCACTTTTCTGCCATCTAAATATGATAACTCTATAACAAATATAAGTCCAACAACAATGCCTCCAAGTTTTTCAACCAGTTTAACTGTAGAAAACGCTGTCCCTCCGGTTGCCAAAAGATCGTCGGCTATCAGCACTCTCTGACCAGGTTTTATTGAATCTGTATGTATCTCGAGAGAATCCGTACCGTATTCAAGTTCATACTCATATGAAACGACTTTTGAGGGAAGTTTCCCATGTTTTCTTGCCGGTACAAACCCAGCTTTCAGTGCGTATGCCAGAGGTGCTCCGGCTACAAAACCACGGGCTTCCGGACCAACAATCAATTCAGGCTCAAGACTTCTACACTGATCGACCAATTCGTCTATCGTTTGAGCGTATGCTTTGCCATTTTTTAGAAGTGTTGTTATGTCCTTAAACAATACACCGTTCTTGGGAAAATCAGGAATAATGCGTATCAACTGTTTCAAATCCATTAAAATTGCCTCCATTCATCACCATATCAAGTCTTCTCATAATGATTATATATCCGAGATAAGTCTTACTCTCCTTAAGGTTTCGTTTTGTAGGGTTCGGAACGCACTCGATTTTCATGCATCTATGTTCGCAGTTTACGATAATAAATCCTAACTCGCTGAAAATTTCTGTGGCCATAGATATTTGAAATTCGTTTGAAGAAAATTCTGACGATTTATTGTAATCTTCCATCAAATCAGACATATCCTTCCAGATAAGCCTTCCATTCTTCTTAAGTTTGAGCCACTTGTAAAAATGTACCAAAAATTCCCTGTCAATTTTAAGGTTCTCAAAATGACTCTTTTTAAACTTAATTGCATCTTCATAGGTTCGCAATAAGAACACCTGAAGATCGTGCTCGGCTTCAAAAAAACGATCCGAATATAAAAACTCTTCCCCCTCCAACACATAGATCCTATTATAGTGCCTGAAAGGAATTTTATCAAAGTCAGGAGCCAGTATGACCGCATTTGCCGATAATTCACTTGGTTCACAAAAGCCTATGCTTAAGTTATCCGTAAGATTATGCGTAATTATACATTTCAAAAGCCACTTCGCGCCCATTATGCTACTTGCCAGAAACAAATGTCCAACCGAGGGCCTGTTTAATTGCTGTAAAACATCCTCCCAGTCCATCTTAGTTCTAACGGCTGCACTCTGCTCTCCAACCTCCGGCATCTGTTGTCTGATATCTGCCAGCTGATTTCTGACGTCCGACAGCTGACGACTGACGACTGTATTATACCTGACTTCCGATAAAAAAACATCAAAGTATTTGATGTTAAAGGGTCTTAAAGTTAGTTCAATATCATTTGGACTAATTAAAACGCGTTTTAAAGCCTTAACCATAAGTTGAATCCGGCTTACACCCATCCATTCGTTTGTTTCGAGACCTGCGAGCACATCCACAGAATCAGTGCCTGCCAAAGCAGCAAATTCATTACCCAATCCAAATCCTATGCCGTCCCATATCTTCTGGTTCATTCTAAACGTAAACTTGACATGTCGCAAGTCGTTTCCAATATATCTTCCGTCTTCCAGACTGACATTTCCAAATAAAAAAACCGGGGAAGGATTTCCCATCCCGAAAGGTGCAAGTCTATCAATTTCACTCAAAAGTTGTGGTGAGATATCAGTAAGACTAAGACAATCATCATAAACGGCTTTTTTTACAATCATCTCATCAGATATTTTTCGAGTAGCGTATTCGGAGATAAACTGCTTAAGTCTTGGAATGCTTTGTTCCGACAATGAAAACCCAGCCGCTTTTGCATGCCCACCCAATTTTTGAAACAAGTGTCTTCCTGTAGTCAAAGCTTCAAAAATGTCAAACCCGCTGATACTCCTTGCAGAACCTACTCCTTCACCATCCTGAACGGAGATAAGCAAGCATGGCCTGTTGTACTTTTCGACTATTTTTGATGCCGCAATCCCGATTACCCCTTTGTGCCAATTATCTCCTTCAACAACTATTATTCTATCATTTGATAGGTTGAGCTCTTTTTCTATTTTCTCTTTGACTTCACTAATCAGCTGCTCTTCAAGTTTTTGTCTAAGTTGATTGTTTTCATTAAGTTGCTTTGCTATTTCAAACGCTTCCTCATAGTTTACGCTTGTCAGAAGGTTAAATCCGGCCTGCGCCATAGCTATTCTGCCTGCCGCATTAAGCCTCGGCGCTAAGGCAAACGCAATCTTAGCAGTATTAACGTCTTTTATATCAAAACCAGAGACTTTTACAAGAGCTTCAATGCCAATTCTTGGATTTAATGATATCTTCTGAAGCCCTTTTGCCACAAATACGCGGTTTTCACCCAAAAGCGGAACCATGTCCGCAACGGTACCAATGGCTAATAAATCAATTATTCCATCTAATGCTTCCACCCCGCCCATAGCTTGTATGAGTTTAGCTGCAATACCGGCTCCGCAAAGATCCTTAAAAGGATATGTTTCAGATTCTTCTGATGTGGCGATAACAGCGTAAGCATCGGGTTTTTGTTGAGCGCATATATGGTGATCAGTAATTATCACGTCCATACCAAGCGATTTAGCTTTCTCTACTTCTTGAAAAGCAACTATTCCGCAATCAACAGTTATAATAAGGGTTGTTCCATTTTTTGCTATAGAATCGATAGCTTCAGAATTAAGTCCATATCCTTCCGAATGCCTGCTAGGTATATATACATGTACATAAGCATTCTTATCGCTTAAGTATGTGTACACAATCGCAGCAGCGGTTATTCCGTCGACATCATAATCTCCGTATACTGTTATTCGTTCGCCACACGATATTGCTTGGTTTATTCTTTTAACAGCCTTTGCCATATCCCGAAACAAAAAAGGGTTGTGTAAATTCTCAAGTGATGGGTTAAGAAACTCTTTAGCCGCTTTTGGATCTGTGATTGAACGGTTTACTAAAAGTTTTGATAAAGTTTCAGTGACTCCAAGATTTTGCGAAAGCTTGGTTATAGCTATTTGGGAATCTAAAATCCCATTTCGCCTATGTTCAAATGAAGGCATGATAACTCCCCAATTACGCAGCCGTCTCCGCTCTGGGTTTTTTTGATCTCTCATCCCATACAGCCCAAAGTGGCGCAGCTATAAATATCGATGAATATGCGCCGCCGATTATCCCTACCATTAAAGGCATGGCAAATTCCCTCACTGCCTCAACGCCGAATACATACAAAGCCACGACGACTATTAAGGTTGTAAGAGCGGTATTAATCGATCTGGTTAAAGTTTCGGCCGTGCTTTTGTTAACAATTTCAGCTTTTGACATCTTTCTACCAAATCGCTTGTTGTTCTCTCGTATTCTGTCAAAAACAACAATCGTATCGTTAATCGAATAACCGACTATTGTAAGCATAACCGCTACAAATGGGCTGTTTATCTGTATATTTAGCAAAGAAACAGTCGCAACCATTATCATAACATCATGAACTAGCGCTAAGACTGCGACAACCGCCGATCTGAACTCGAATCTGAACCAAATATACACAAGGATCAAGCCGGACGCGATAATCAAAGCCCATATCGCGTTCATTGTAAGCTCGCGCCCTATCACAGGACCTACTGTGTCAACGCTGAATTGGCCAGGTTCAAGTCCGTATTTCTCTTGAATCGCCGCTTTAAGCTCGTCCAGCTTTTCATCGAGTCCTTCCATATGTCTTATTCGCAAAACGGCATCCTCATTGTTTACTCCCGCATAAGCAACAGTGGCAATTATTCCCTTATCGGCAACCAAATCCCTTAGTTCTTCGACATCGTAAGGTTGTCCGACATTAATATACATGAAACTGCCGCCCGCAAAATCAACTCCAAGATTCAAGCCTCTAATGGGTATCAATAAAACACCTGCCAGAATGAATACTGCGGATATGAGAATCCACAACTTATATTTGCCCGCAAAATCTATCTTCATCATATCCTCCTCATACGCCGTACAGCCTGTTGCTGTAAATATTTAAATTGATAAGGTTTTTCATCACAAATTTAGTAAATATCAAAGCTGTAAACATACTTGCGCCGATTCCTATAATAAGCGTTATGGCAAATCCCTGAATAGGTCCGGTACCATAATAATAAAGAACTATCGCTGCGATAAGCGTAGTGACGTTGCCATCAAGGATTGCGGATAACGCCTTTGAAAAACCGGTATCCACCGAGACTCTAATTGTTTTCCCTAGCCTCAGTTCTTCTCTTATCCTTTCAAAAATGATGACATTAGCGTCAACAGCCATACCAACCGAAAGAATAAGACCGCCTATTCCGGGAAGAGTAAGAGTTACCTGCGAAGCTACTATTATCACCATCGTGATTAAAAGATATACAATTAATCCAATATTTGCTACCAATCCTGGTAATCTATAGAATAAAAGCATAAAAACGAGTACGATCGCAATACCGACTATCCCCGAAAGCAATCCCATCTCAAGGGCATTAGCGCCCAAAGTAGCGCCGATTGTCCTTGTTTCAAGCTGTGTAAGGTTAACAGGTAAAGCGCCGCTTTCAATTAGATTTGCGAGTCTTGTCGCCGCTTCCATGTTTTCCATTCCGTCGATAAATCCTCTGCCTCCCAAAATCGCGTCTCTTACCTGAGGCTCAGATATTGTGACGCCATCGAGAACTATTCTAATCGCCTGTCCCACATACCTCGTGGTAGCGTCAGCAAATTTTTGCGCTCCTTCAGGATGTAATTCAAAATTGACGACAGCCCTTTGAGCGTCGCCAAATCCAGGTTCTGCAACACTGACATCCCTTCCGGTTATAATGACATCGCCTTCGGGTCCTATAAACTCAAGAACCGCAGGTTCAGCTAAAATATCCGCCAACTCAGCGGGATCGTCAACTCCCGGAATCTCGACCACAATTCGCCTTTCGCCCTGTCTTGCAATGGTTGCTTCGTGTTGATTTGCTCCGTCAAGGCGATTTCGCATAACTCTCATAGCTCCATCGATTTGTCTATCCGCCTCGGGATCACCAGGCTCTGTTTGCGCTTCATAAACTACGTACAGTCCACCGCGCAGATCAAGTCCCTGACGCACTTCGTTTCCAAGCGGAACTATCTCATACAGTCCAATCTGCAGGCCAAATAAAGCCACATAACCCAGAATGATTATCGCAACCAATACCAACGATAATTTTACAGCGCTTTTTGTTCTCAACCTCGTTTTACCTCCTTAAAATCTATTTTATTCTATCTGATTAAAATCGCAATACCATGGTTTATCTGTTACATTCTATCCAAAGAATTAAGCATAAGAGCATATTCAAGTCTCTTTTTTTCAATTGCGCATCCTAATGCGTAAGGTTTTGCTATATCGCCGCTAAAATGATGGGCGTTAGCCGGACAACCACCACCGCAGTAGAATCTAGCCCAGCATTTCCCGCAGTCTTCTTTCGCAAGTATATTGTTTTTGCCGAATCTTTCCTGCATCGAAGAATCGAAAGTGTTGAGCATCACGTTACCCATACTAAAACTTAAGTCTCCCGCAAACTGGTGGCAGGGATATATATCGCCTTCCGGTGTTATCGCAACATACTCGTTTCCTGCCCCGCAACCTGTAACCCTCTTGGCTACGCATGGACCCTGGTCAAGATCAACCTGAAAATGAAAAAAGTTAAAGCCGTGACCGTTTGACTTTTGATTCAGATATTCTCGCGCCAAACGATCATACGAGTCAAATATCGCGGGCAAATCCTCTTCCCTCAGGCTATAATCAGTATCATTAACCAAAACCACTGGCTCTAATGAGATGTGCTTAAACCCACACTCGGCAAGATGAATCGCATCCGCATCAAAGTCAAGGTTGTACCGGGTAAAAGTACCTCTGATATAATAACTGCGATCCCCTCTTGAACTGACCAGTTTTCGCGTGTTATCGAGTATCCTGTCATAACTTCCTGATTGATCAGGTAGTCTTCGCATCGCATCATGCACTTTTCGGCGACCGTCGATGCTAATAACAACATTTTCAATTTCAGAGTTGATAAATTCAATAACGTCGTCGTCCAGTAAAAGTCCATTAGTAGTTATGGTAAACTTAAACTTTTTCCCGCTTTGTTTCTCGAGCAAACGCCCATAACTCACAACATCCTTTATTGTATCTGTGTTTAGAAGGGGCTCTCCCCCAAAAAAATCTACTTCAAGATTCCTGCGATTTCCCGACTTTGATACCAAAAAATCCAATGCTCTTTTTCCAACATCACCGTCAAGCAATGCCTTCTGCTTAACTTTGGGCGTGTCTTCAAACAAAAAACAATACCTGCAGTTTAAGTTGCATACCCCTGAAGCAAATAGGCATATCGCCTTTATGACCGGCTCGCCGTGCGATTGTATTGCTCCATTAAATGAGGAATACAAGCTTTCGTTTTCTATAAGCTGATTGACTTCAAAAAGTCCTTCTTTCAGATTGGCATCCGAATACTTGTCAGCTAATCCAGACTTGACCTTGTCCCAGCCGAACCTTTCCCCATAATCCAATATGTCCCATACCAGATCGTCTATCGCAAAGATTGAACCGCTATTGACGTCAAGGGCAAGCTTAATACCGCCTGCTTCAAATCTGTGAACCATTCTATCCATTTGAAACGTCACCTCTTAAAGCATCCGCCCACGAAGCCAGATTAAAGGTCTCAACTATTTCTGACAAATTTGATTCCCCACGGTGCAAGAGGTTTTGCATGCTGATTGGCACGAAGCCTGACACTCTCCGCAACCGCCCTTTTCTATGCTTGCTTTTAAATTTCCCTTAAAAACCACTTTGATATGCTTCATTATGTTTTCTCTCCTTCTGATATATAGCGACTATTTTAAACCCAACAAAATATTAGCCTAAACAAAAAAAATACCGCAGCGATGACAATCCTCAAAGCTGCGGTTTGTCTTATATAATTATATCATATCCGAACTATTCAAGACAACGCTTTTTAGCGCGACCAGTCGATATTTACACCAATGACCGCTCCTACGTCACCCGAATATCCATCAATCCATTATAGGTTTCTCCACATTTTTAACCGCCCAACGTTCAATCACAAGCTTGACTTTATCTGAGCCCACTTCTATAGTAAATACATCATCTTGTACTTTTACAATTTTACCGCATATCCCGCCGATAGTCGTTATATTGTCCCCCACTGTTAAAGCAGAAAGCATCTGTTTTGTTTCTCTTTCACGTTTCTTCTGCGGGCGAATCAAAAGAAAATAGAATACAAGTATCATTAAAGCAAAAGGCAGTATTTGCGCGAGAAGCGCTGTCATATCATTCATTGTGTTTCTTCCCTTCTTTTTTTTGGCGTATTTATCAATATACGCTTTTTAGCACGAAAACCATTCGCATAATATTATGCCTAATCATCTCATGCCAATATACAATTCAACAGTGAAAATAAAAATCCTTCAAACAAAATTCTATTTATAGAAATTTTGTTTGAACTCAACAAAGCGATCCTCAAGAATGGCTTTTCTGATTTTTTTCATCAGATCGATAAGGAATTTTAGGTTATGTATGCTGGTCAGCATTGAGGCAAGAATTTCATCCGCTTTAATAAGATGTCTGATGTATGCTCTGGAAAAATTACTGCAAGCATAACAATCGCATTCGGGATCGATCGGATTATAATCCCTGCTATACGTGGCATTCCTAAGCACAAGCTTTCCCTTCGTAGTCATAACAGTACCATGCCTTGCTTCCCTTGTGGGCAGCACACAATCAAACATATCTACACCATGCATTACTCCTTCAATCAATGAGTCAGCAGATCCTACCCCCATCAAATATCTTGGTTTATCTCGTGGAAGCAGAGGAACAGTATAGTCAAGCACTTCATACATCTTATCCTTTGGCTCTCCGACACTCAGTCCTCCGATCGCATAGCCCGGAAAATCCAACTCAACAAGATCCGCAACGCTTTTAAGCCTCAACTCCTTATAAACACTGCCTTGAATAATTCCAAATAGCGCTTGATCATGGCGTTTATGAGCATTCTTGCATCGTTTTGCCCATTGCGTAGTCCTATCAACCGCACTTTTAGCCTGCGAATAATCGCATGGATATTGGACGCATTCATCAAACGACATAATGATATCTGCACCCAAAGCGTTTTGTATCTCAGTTGCCTTCTCAGGACTTATAAAATGCTCCGACCCATCAAGATGAGACTTGAAAACCACTCCATCGTCGGTTATTTTTCTTAAGCTTCCCAAACTGAAAACCTGAAAGCCTCCGCTGTCGGTAAGTATGGGAGAATTCCAGCCCATAAACTCATGAAGCCCCCCTGCTTCTTTTACAACATCAAAGCCAGGCCTTAAATACAGATGGTAAGTGTTTGAAAGTATTATCGAAGCTCCGATTTCTTTAAGATCTCTTGGTAAAACAGCCTTCACGGTGGCTTGCGTGCCAACCGGCATAAATACAGGAGTGTCGATTACGCCATGTGGGGTATGTATCCTCCCTACTCTTGCCCCTGTTTGCGAACACTCCTTGATCAATTCAAATCTAAAACCCATCATTAACCTCATTCGTCATTACATTACTATTCTTCCGCAATAATATCATCAAACCGTATCTGCTGTTGCGTTGAAAGGCCGAAGTGCTCGTACGCAAGCGGCATTACAATTCTTCCCCTGGCAGTTCTTGATATGAATCCCAGTTGCAAAAGAAACGGCTCATACACGTCCTCTATGGTGACGTTTTCCTCTCCTATTGAAGCAGCCAATGTATCCAAACCAACCGGACCTCCGCCAAATTTATTGATCATAGCAAGGATCATTTTGCGATCCACCTCGTCCAGTCCGATTCTGTCCACTTCAAGCATATCAAGCGCCTGAGCCGCCACATCCGTTGTTATCCTGCCTTGAGCTTTTACTTGGGCGTAATCCCTTACTCGCTTAAGAAGCCTGTTTGCAATTCTTGGCGTGCCGCGTGAACGACGTGCTACCTCAAGCGCCGCTTCGATATCCACGGGTATTTTTAGTATGTCCGCGGAACGCAGCACAATCCGCATAAGATCTTCAGGTTGATACAGATTTAACCGGTTTATCACACCAAATCTGTCCCTTAAAGGTGAAGTCAACATACCTGCCCTAGTTGTGGCACCAATTAGTGTGAACTTCGGCAAATCAAGCCGAAGCGACCTTGCAGCCGGCCCTTTACCTATTATTATATCCAATACATAGTCTTCCATCGCCGGATAAAGCACCTCTTCAACCGTACTGCTTAACCTATGGATTTCGTCCACAAACAAAACATCTTTGTCGGATAGGTTTGTTAAAATCGCAGCCATGTCTCCGGGTCTTTCAATGGCAGGGCCTGAAGTGATTCTTATATTCACTCCCAACTCATTTGCTATAATACCTGCAAGCGTTGTCTTACCAAGACCTGGCGGGCCGTAAAGTAGCACGTGATCTAATGATTCGTTTCTATCTTTTGCGGCTTTGATAAATATTCCAAGTCTTTCCTTGACATTGTCCTGCCCTATGTAATCTTTAAGGCTTTTTGGCCTTAAGCCCGGATCGGCGTCCACATCTTCAACCAAAACTGAGTTGGCCAGAATTCTGTTTTCCATCCTAAGTGATTCCTCCATATAAGTTTGTTGTTGCAAACTTTCTCGCTGAAATTGCAGTACTAACGCCTGTCAAGCGTTTTCAACGCACGCTTAACAAGCTGAGACAAGTCAAGTTTTGAATCATCAATAGCTTTAACCGCGGTAAAAGCTTCTGAAGCCTCATATCCTAAGGCAAGCAGCGCTTGCACGGCGTCGGTTTCAACCGAACCCGTATCATTAGCAGACTTTAAATTTGTCGCACCTTCATTTTTAACTTGGATATGCATTTTATCCTTGAGCTCCAGAACTATCCTTTGTGCAGTCTTTTTACCGATACCCGGAACTGTGGCAAGCAATTTTTCGTCTGCCGCCGCAATGGCCAACACAAGCCTCTCGGGTGAAATGATTGACAATGCCGATAACGCAGCCTTAGGTCCTACTCCGGAAACAGTCAGCAGTTTCTCAAACACAGACTTGCCCGATTTGTCAATAAACCCATACAAATCCCTCGCGTCTTCCCTAACAGCCAAATAAACATACAGCTTAAGCTGCCCTCCTATGGCAGGTAAGCATGATAAGTCCGATGAAGGAATATTTACGTGGTAACCCAATCCATTTACATCTATAACGATAAAACCTGTTCCAATCTCAGCCAAAATTCCTTTCAAATAGTTAAACATATCATGTCGCCCCTTTTATTTTGCCTAATTTACTATTAAAAGCATGGCTTTGCGCATGGCAGATTGCCACAGCCAAAGCATCGGCCGCATCGTCTGGCTTTGGTAATTCTTTTAAATTCAAAAGTAATTTGACCATCTGCTGCATTTGCTGTTTTGGGGCGCGGCCATATCCGGTAATAGCTTGTTTTACCTGAAGCGGTGTATATTCATACACGGGAATGCCTGCAATAGAAGGCGCAAGCATCACAACACCCCGGGCATGGCTTATGGAAATTGCGGTTTTGACATTTTTGTTAAAAAAGATCTCTTCAATAGCAACCGCGTCCGGCTTGTATTTGTCGATCAAAAAAGTTACATCTTCAAAAAGCTTTACCAGTCTGCCCGGCATTTCCTCACACGCTTGGGTAGTAATAACACCATGGTCTATAGCTTTAAGATTGTAGCCAACCTGTTTTATAAGTCCATATCCTAAAATAGCTATACCGGGATCAAATCCTAATACGAGCAACCCGATACCTCCCTGAAATTCATCCGCGCACCTGTCCATTACCGAAAATCACATATTTTATAGTCGTCAGCTCTTTTAATCCCATAGGACCGCGAGCATGCATCTTTTGAGTGCTAATGCCGATTTCAGCCCCGAATCCAAATTCGAATCCGTCAGTAAAACGAGTCGATGCATTCACATAAACCGCAGCGGCATCAACTTTTTCCTGAAATGACCTTGCATTAGAGTAATTATTTGTGACTATGGCTTCCGAGTGCTTTGTCCCATATTTATTAATGTGAGCGATGGCATGGTCAAGGCCATTTACCACTTTAACAGCTATAATCAAATCCAGATACTCGGTATACCAATCCTCTTCCGTCGCAGGCATGCAGTCAGGAACAATCGTCAAAGTTTTAGGGCATCCTCTCACGACTACGCCCTTTTCCTTCAATTCAGCAATAACAAGCGGCAGAAAATCGCACGAGATAACACTGTCAACGAGAAGGGTTTCAGCGGCATTACAAACCCCCGGTCTTTGGGTTTTTGCGTTTATCACTATATTAATCGCCATAGCCTGATCGCTTTCGCCGTCCACATATATATGACAATTCCCAACACCGGTTTCAATGACCGGTACGCTTGCCTGTTCCATCACAGTTTTTATAAGCCCTGCGCCGCCTCTCGGAATAAGAAGATCCACTAAACTGTTAAGTCGCATAAGCTCTAAAGCCCCCTCGCGGCTTGTATCCTCCATAAACTGGATAGAACCACGCGGTATACCCTCTTTATATGCAGCCTCAGCCAAAATATCCGAAATAGCCTTATTCGAACGAACCGCCTCGGAACCACCGCGTAAAATCACCGCATTGCCGCTTTTTATACATAAAGCAATAGCGTCCGCCGTAACATTCGGCCTTGATTCGTATATTATTCCTATTACTCCTATCGGAACTCTGCGTTGTCCAATCTCTAAACCGTTTGGCCTTCTCCACATCGCAATTGTCTCCCCGACAGGATCAGAAAGGCTTTCTATCGTTTTTATTCCATCCGCCATGTCTTTAATTCTTTTTTCGGTGAGGGTAAGCCGGTCGATGAATGCACCCGTTTTACCTGATTTTACGGCAGATTCAACGTCAATTGCATTCTGACTAAGTATTGCCTCAATGTTTGATTGCAATGTGTCAGCCATACAACCAAGCGCTTGATTCTTCAAAACAGTAGAAAGTGTCATAAGTTCAAAACTCGCAGCCTTTGCCTCTTTTGCTTTTCTAATTACTTCGCTCAAAAGAAATCTCCCTTTCATAAGGCATAAACAGTGTGCCTATTTCTTCTCCGTTTGAAGCTTTTCTAATGTTGTCAGGATCTTCGCCGTTAGTTATCACCATGGGAATATTGTTTGTCATGCAAATTCTTGCTGCCGCAATTTTTGTTTTCATTCCGCCTGTCCCAAATCCATTGAGAGTTCCGCATGACATTTCTTCAATCGCAGATGTTATTTCATTTACATAAAAAATTAGCTTTGCATCTTTGGATATCTTGGGGTCTTTATCATAAAGCCCGTCAATATCAGATAGAAGTATAAGTAAGTCGGCGGAAACAAGAGACGCAACTATAGCTGACAGCGTGTCGTTGTCGCCAAACTCGATTTCTTCGGTAGCTATGGTATCATTTTCGTTTACTATCGGTATGCTGCCATACTTAAAAAGTGTAATAAATGTATTGCAGGCGTTTTTTTCTCTTGTCCCACCATCTAAAACGTCCTTTGTTAGCAGTACCTGCGCTGCTGTTTGTCCGTATTCAGCAAAGAGCTTAGAGTAAATGTGCATAAGATTACCCTGCCCAATTGCAGCAAGCGCCTGCTTTTCAGGAACAGAATCCGGTCTTTTTTTAAAACCCATTCTGCTCACCCCTGCTGCTATAGCTCCTGATGTGACCAATACAACATTTCTTCCTTGATTTTTCAAATCGGCAAGCACTCTTACAAGTTTTTCAATGGCAGAAAAGTTGATGCTGCCGTTTGCGTAGGTAATAGTGGATGTACCAACCTTTATTACGACAGTTTTTGCCGTTGAAACTCTTTTCCTTAAACTCTCCATATATGACCTGCGAAACTCCCTTCGAAGCTAGAATAAAGTTGTAGCCGAAAAAACATCGGCTACAAAATCTAATGGCATCAATATATCACAAAATTGATTTTTTTGCATTTAATCCTTCAAAAACAACTCGGCACCGGGTATTTTTTCAAAATGATTATCGAAGGTAAATATCTTCATTAATGGTTGTTTCTATCTACTATATTGCTTTTGATTTCCGCTCTCTTATTTTTTTAATTTCATTAAACATAGTATAGGACTTCTTCTTAAAATACTCTTTTACCTGATCTGCGTTCATATCCCTTATTTCTTCTGAAATTCTATCCCTTGTTTCACGAAGTTCCTTCATAACCTTTGATTCTGTCATCTATCATCCCTCCTCTGAAACAACTTCAGGAGATACTATTTCCAATTCCATATATCCTTCTTGACGATTAACTCCATTCACCAGAAGCATTGAAGTCAGTTTAACAATATGTCTAAAGTTCCAAGATACAACAGCATTGCATGTGTTTACGGAAGCGCAAGCAACATGAAGAGCATCTTCTAAATGCTTATCAGTAAAAGCCCCAGCTCGAATATACCTATGAGCCAGCTCAATAACTTCGTTACTTATCTCGTAAAACTCAAAATCGATTTCAGAAATCTTCTCAAGCAAATATTGTCTTTTTTCCTCATAGCAGTTTGATAGCTCCTGCAATACCATTTCTGAGATACACGCCTTGTAACACCCTGTCTGTATTTGCTTCCATAAAGCATGTGTAAGTGTCATTCTTTCAGGCACATCCTCAGCATACAAGTAGCTTATTACCGATGTATCAAGGTAGATTTTCAGTTTTTTCACTTAAAATCTCCAATCTTCATTCACTCACCCTATTATAACGCAAAATACGAATCGGTGAAAGTAGTTTAAATTACGATATGAACACTCAAGAGCGATACTAAAATCGACAATTCATCCTCTAAGCAATGAGCCATAAATATCTTTGTCCCTCACTGGGCATCCCGATTCCTTTCCGGACCTCATAAGCATGCTGCATTTGCTGCAAGTTATACAGCATTTATTTCTGTCCATACTACCCTTCTCCAGTATATCGGCAGCGAAATCCGGATAAGCAAAAGCTTGTCTGCCAAATCCGGCTATTTTAAACCATTTATCTCGTATGCCTCCGGAAGCTACGTTTGCAGCAAGATCTCTTAACCAACTGAATCCTGTTGCCACCACAGCAATATTTGGGAAATTTTCCTGTACAACTCTTGTGCATGCTAGAAGTCTTGCCACAGCTTCTAGCGGATGCTCCGGCGGAATATAAGAGCCATTATCGTAAGGACGATTAACGTGAGGATTATAGTATGGATTTCCTGCTGTTATATTTATAAAACGCACATTTTTTTCCGTTAGTTTTTTTATGAGTTTCAAAGGCTCGTCCAGATCAGGAAGCTTATAATCATCCCTATTAACCCCCCATCCAGACGGGAACGGAACGGCATCGTAAGCATTCAGCCTTAAGGTAATGTCCAATGATTTTGCAGTCTGCTTTATCTTTTCTGTCACATTCAGCAAAAATCTTGTGCGATTCTCAAAACTTCCGCCGTAGTTGCCATATCTTTCATGCGCTGAAAGCATATCTGAGATTAGATATCCATGACAGCTTTTAATGTCGACCGCATCAAAACCTATTTCCTGAGCTAATAGCGCAGCCCTAAGAAAGCTTTCCTCCAAAACTTCCAGCCTACTATCCGTAATAATCTCAGGTTCGACCGTGAGCTTCTTATCAAGATATGGGTTTTTTACCGCAGCAAGTGGCTGTGCATTTGCACTCGGTCTGCTATACCTCCCCGAGTGCGTAAGCTGAATAACCGTATAAGGTTTAAAATTCTGACCAAACCTTTCCTGAGCCACTTTCATGCTGTCATCAAATAGCTTTTTGAATGAGCCGGCATTTTCATGAGAAAGGAGCAGTTGTTTCGGGTTTGCCCTTCCATCGTTTTCAACCGCACTGGCTTCAAACCAGATAAGTCCCGCACCTCCTGATGCAAAACGCCGATATCTGCGAAATGTCAGCTCTCCGGGTTCACCGTTCGATGTGCCGTCGCACCCTTCCATAGGATGTATCGCCATGGAATTGGGTATTTTTTTGTTGCCTATATTAACTTCACCTGTTAAAACCTTTATATCAGCAGAGCATGGTATCTCCAGATTCATGCTTTTAGCTTCTTTTTCCAAGTCATCAAGCGTTTTTATTTTAAAAATGTCATGTTTTGCCATTTAGCCTAAATACTCCTTTAGCATTCATTTTATTATTTCATCTTTTCTGTACTCATTCCATACATTTTCAAACCAATCATCACATTTAGGTATGGGTCTGGCTTTTCTCCACTCACAAATACATTCCCCATCAAGGTATGAAAGCACCTGAATCGGATTCTCCTCATGATTCTTTTCCCTGAGCATAAATCTGAAATCGTCAGGTAAAGAATTTAGCGGCAGCTCTCCGTCTTCTGCCTGTACCAAATACGAACCTCTGCTTTTGCCACCTTTTTCTATATAATCAGCGATAGCTGACAATAAAGCTTTTTGAGCAATTAGCAAATCCCTGTTTTGGAAAGCTTTCGAAATCTGAGCCAAATCTGATGACTTCGTGTCATTTACTATAGTCTCAAGTTCGCTTTTTACTTCTTCAAGCGCTATCCTTACACCTCCACTAGAGCGGATATGCGCACCATATTTCGAGGTCCGTTCCCCTATTCTTGATCGGATCTCAGATACATTCTCAACATCGCTTAAATTACCGGCAAAAGATTCTCCGATCGCAATTTTTTCTTCAACTGATACTTTAATCTGTTGCACAAATTCATCGACTTGCATAGGCTTCTGACTGTATCTTGAGGCAATGTATTGCGCCGCACGGAAACTTCCAACTTGTCCTGAGTTTAATGCACTTCCTCCCGGACGGTAAACACCATGCGTTCCGTTTACTTCACCTACTGGGAAAAAGTGTCTAAGATTACTTTCCCACCAGCTATTTCCTTCTAATCCTCCGTTGTTGTGCTGTGCACAGACAGCAATCTCCAGATACTCCTTCGCTAAATCGATACCATTGTTCTTATATAGCTCAATAGCCGGAACATTCATATGAGCAAGTCTTTCGATGGGAGTACCAAAAAGCGCGTTTGATCTCTCAAGATATAAATATGCTTCCTTGCCAAGCTTTCTAAAATCAAGGCCTCCATCAGGATTTGACGCAGGATTATGAATAAAATCAAGAAATACCCGTCTGTCTTTTAAAACAGTTTCGTTATAAACCAAGATATCAATCAAAGAAGAGCCAAAATTTAATACTTTTCGCGGATCAAATGGCCATTGGTATCCTTTAAGAAATATAGCGTCAAACATGCCTCCGACAGTATCGAAATATTCAGTTAAAAATTCTTTTTCGTCATTCAAATCCTTATCTGCCGAAACATATCTTGGCAATACTTGCTGGTAAGTGCCGGAAAGATTCCAGCGGAATTTCACAGACGCCAGTCCATATTGCCATTCGGTCAGATTCTTTGCCTTTACTCCTGCCTCAAGAGCTATACCGGTGCTACCCGTTTGGCTTTCTGGGTACACCGAATAGTTGTAAAGCCCGGCCGGACCGCCTGTGGCATAGATTATATTGGTGCAATTAAAAAGAGCATAACGGGTATTGTGTTCCTTTATACCATTAAGATCAAGAGCAAGTAACCCTAATGCATTTTGTCGCGATTCGTCAGTCAAAATCCCTATGACCTGAAACCCATCGAAGATATGAATGCCCTTTGCTTTTACTTGCTGCTCAAGCTTCTCGGTCATGAATTTCGATGTGAGCGGTCCAACTGAAGTCGCCCTCTGTCTTGGGTCATGATCGGTTTTATAACCTATGTATTCGCCAAATCGGTTATGAGGGAAAGGAACGCCAATCTCAACCAAGTGATAAAAGCACTGTGACGAGAGCGCAGCTTCAACCAACGCAATATCACCGTCCATACTCCCGCCTTCATATAGCGTATTTGCCATCTGCTGAACCGAATCAGGAGTATCCCCCGCTAGTGTCATCTTGTAGTATGTCTGTTTGTCTGATCCCGTATTTCTGGATGTGCCCATATTTATGCCTTCCGTTATGATGGCAACATCCTTTTGTCCAAATGTAAAAAGCCTTTCCGCAGCGTTTAATCCTGCCGCGCCAGACCCTACAACAGCTGTATTCATGCTGTATACAGGAATTGATATGCCTGCAATGATTACTTTTAAAGCTTCCACCCTATAACCTCCTTAAATGAAATCCGCCGTCTATATCAAGTACCTGTCCTTGAGAATATCGAAGCTTGCCGGAACACAGTACTGAAACAGCATCAGCTATGTCCTGCGGCGTTCCCCAGCGTTTTACAGGCAGCAACCCTTCTTCTATAAGACGGTCGTATTTTAACGTAACGGTTTTTGTCATATCTGTCTTAATAATTCCCGGTCTTAGTCCATAGACATAAATACCTTCGGGAGCAAGACGGTCGGCAAACAACTTGGTAAGCATACCTATACCCGCTTTTGACAGGCAGTATTCACCCCTATTCGGAGATGAAGTGTATTCGGAGATCGAAGAAATGCTGATTATAACCGGCTGCCTGTCGTTATGCTCCTTAATCTCTTTTATCATCTCTTTCGCTACGATCTGAGTCAAGAAAAATGTGCCTTTTAAGTTTATGTCCATGACAAAATCATAGCTCTCTTGGGTCGTTTCGATTATATCAAGCCTTTCTTTAGGCGCAACGCCCGCATTGTTAATCAAAATATCGATTCTTCCGAATTCTTTTATAATACTTTGAACAAATGATTCCCGATCTTGTGAATCAGCCAAGTTCCCCCTGCAATAAAGAACGCGACTTGCATAATCGCGCAACTCACAAAGATTTTTTTCCGCTTCTTCCTCATATAAAACATCCATTATGGCTATCGAATAGCCTTCCTTAGCCATTTGCAGCGCTATACTGTTTCCGATGCCCCGGACTGCGCCGGTTATGGCCACTACCTTTAAATTATCCATTTATTCCACTCCTGTCATAATTGCTATTCTAATAAAATCGACGTTATATACAATTTTTAGTCATATTGTATAAAACGTCTCGAACTTCACCTGATCCAATAATTGGAATAAAAGTATTTATATCCTTCTCAATTTTCTTATGTTGACTCCGCTAAGCATTTTTCTGCAACAGCTCACGAATCCCCTCAAGTATACACTACATCACCTGCTTGCGCCCAATAAATGTTCGTTTCCGATGGGAGACTTGAATTCGAATAACATTGAAGCAGCAGATCGCTTAAGCCTTCAACCCAAGTAATTTCACTTTTAATATCAAAACGTTTTACAGACAATGGAAATTCTCTCGGAATCGCAGAACGATGTATCCCTTCGATACATATTACATGAGGAATTGCCGCTTCAATGGGACAAGTTATTTTTGATTCTCCTCTTATGGCGGAAATAGATACCCATAGTTTTTGCATAGGTTCTTCGTATGGATTACCATAATCTATAACTTCTCCGTTATTTAGTTTAGCCTTGATATTACAATTACGCATACTTCCATCGTATGACACAACGCCGTTTTCAAAAACATACTCAAAAATCGGGCCATGACTTTCTAAGATGGCATGTGAGGCATAAAAATAGATATCAGCACCATTTTTCGATTTGATATGTAAAGCAGCCGTATCAAAATTCTCAATGTCATTTACCTTGTAGAGCTCAGCTTTTACTCGAACGGGGATATCGCTTCTATCAATCTCGCTTCCTAAAATAAAAAACATATTGTGTAGGTAGTGTGCAGTTGCATTGTTTACAACACTGTCAAGAACTAACCTGCCCTCATCGTCTTTTATTTTTCCTGCCCACTTTCTTGAGAAATAGGATTTATTTCTCGGCCACAAAACTATAGTTTTTAAGCTTTCCGGTTTTCCAAACCTTCCAGAAATGATATCTTTTTTTAGTTTTAAAATTGATTTGCTATATGACCATTGATAACCTATTGATAAAAACTTCCCGCTTTTTTCTTTGGCGTAAAGCATTTCATTGGCCTCAACAACAGATGCCGCAACAGGCTTCTCGCACAAAACATTACTTCCTCTCGAAAGAGCAAGGCATGATTGATCTTTATGAAAGTGTATCGGAGAAGATATTACAGCCAAATCAGCATGTTTTGTTCTGTAGAATTCATCCAGGGTGTTAAAAACCTGAATTCCATTGCTCTTTATCTCGTGCAACCTTCTTGAGCCTTCCGGAAAAGGATCAACAACTCCTGCAATCGTTAGCCCTTTCAATTCTGAATTGTCTAGCAGTGCATTAACATATTCATTCCCATAACCGCCTATGCCAACAAGTACAATCGAAACTTTTCTTTCCAAAATATTTCCTCTTCCACTATTAAATTTATCTGAAAAGTCATGAAGATTCCTTCATATCCTTGAATCTGCCGGGAGTAATCCCCTGATATTTTTTAAATGCTCGTATGAACACATTGCTGTTGCAGTATCCTACCTTTTGCGCTACATCAAAGATTGTAGCATTATCCTCCCTTAATAATTGTATAGCCTCATCGATCCTGACCTTATTAATATAGTCAGGAAGGCTCTCTTTAGTCTGTTCCTTGAACAATTTCGAGATATATGAGGGAGTAAGACTGAATTTCTCCCCTATCAACGATACTCCCAGATTCATGTCAACATAGTTGTGAGCAATATACTCTTTTACTCTGCCACTTATCATATCATTTTTGCCGGACTTGCTGATCTCATAATATCCGCAAACTCTTTTCAGAATATCTGCAAGTGCATATTTCATTTCCATGATCGTCCTGCACTCGGACAACCTTTTTACCGGCTGCAGCTCTTCGAGAAAAGAAGCATCGTTCATATCCTCCGCCGTTTTCATTATTGTACTCACAATATCAAACATCAAACACTTTGCCATATCAGGAGAGAAAGCGTCCTTTGATAAATTATCCGTAAATATACTCATCAACACTGATGTTGTTTTTTCAAAATCGCCTGTCTTTATACAATTAGTAAACTTCTGTTCGGTATCCAATGAGTAATGGTAATCGGAGCACTTGGATCTTTTTATATCCCTATAACAAATTATTTCTCCTATCCCGGAGACAGCTCTGTACTCCATGGCCTCTAGCGCCTCGTGATACGCAAATGAGATAGAAGGAGAGCCTTCGTAAATATTGCTTACAGCCGCAGTGAAAGTAATGCCAAAATTGCGTGTGACGAAGCTTTTGGCTTCTTGCATAACTTCTTTAATATACACATGATTAGATTCGGGATCATCTTCCTTGAAGTTCACTATTAAAGCAATCATCCCTTGCTCTTCCTCAAGTAAAATACTTTGACTTTTCATGCTTATCAGTTCCTCAACCGATCTCGCCGCAACAAATCCTGCTTGCTTCAACGTGCCTAAATCAAATGGCATACTGTCATCGGGGCATAAAGCCAAATCCCTTTCAACGTTCAGCAATATGACAGCAAAGTGGTTTGCATGGAAATTTATTCCGTAAGTTGAAAAGTCCTGTGTATCGTTTGTAGACCCATCCAATTTTCCTTTAAGCAGCTTAAGCAGAAAATTATCCTTAAGAGTAACGTTTTGGTCCTCTAGTCTTTTGCTTATCTTTTCGTTTTCCGCTATCATTAACGAAATATTCTCCTGTATAAACTGATATTCGTTATTCACACCCAATATACTGGTCTTCGATTTGCCATTCAGATTCCTGACAATCTTCTCAACAGGAGAGTAATTCTTTCTAGCTAAAAGGTACGAACCCGCACCGCCTATAAAAACAGTAAGTAGTACTCCTATCCATGCCAGATATCTTAAATGGCCGGCTTTTTCCCAAAATACGCTGTAGGGAATAATCGACACATATTTCCAATCGGCAACTTGAGAAGCGGAGTAAGTTATGACTGATATTTCATCATTCAAACGACTATAAAATATACCGCTCTTGTTTTCTTCCATCGCACGAAACTCATCGCTTAGTTGCTCAAGAACATCCCGCTCTATTGTATCTCGGGATGTTGCAACGATTCTTCCCTCATCGCTTATAATAAAAGCATAACCTTGGTCTATCCACTTGACATCTCGAATAACATTCGCGAATTTACTTTCGTCAATTATTATAGCTATCGTGGCTAATGGATTTCGAATACTCTCAATAGGTATAGATTGAGCGTGAACTATCATACGTCTTGGCTGCCCAACAGAATTCTCTCCGTAGAACACAAGATAATTGCTCCTGTGCGAATCCTTCATACTATATTTCCATTCTTCAAAGCTAGTTTTCCCTCCGCCAAAAGTAAAATCAAAAAATATACCCGAGTCTATATAAGTACTTGACGTAATGATAGAATCAGTGTCATGCAGGAAAATATATATGCTCGAAACAAAACCACTTGAAACCATATAGTGCCTTAAATCCTCTACGGTTCTATATAGGTTTAATTGGTCCTTCGGTCCGAAATCTCCCTTAACTCTGATAGTGTTTAAAACTCTTGGATTAAACGCAATTTGCATTGCTAACCGTTCAATATCCATCATCCTATTGTCCATCGTTTGTCTGGCCTGATCAAGCATGGAAATATTGGCCCGGCTAATCTCCCCTTCAATAATTCTGCCGGCTTCTAGATATATTCCAAAGCTAATGGAAACAGAAACCAGAAAGATTAAAAAATAAGATAATAGCAACATGATAAAGAGTTTTCGCATTTTAAAGATGTTTCTAATTTTCACTTTTCACCTGCAATTAATGTATTATAACTTCAATAAAAACGTGCAAATAAGCCGTATCTGTATAGTTCAAGGTTGTTTATGAGTGATTATACCAAAGTACTGATTGACTTGTCAATCCACGCAAAAAAACTTGTGATTTTCAGTATACGACAGGACGGGGTTAGTGTCACACTTGCGCGGCACTAACCCCGTCCTGTCGTGTTCCTCCGTTAACTATTTTTCTGCTGAAGATCGTAATTTAGATCAAATATTCCAATAACTCATCGTAAGCCTTGCCAAAAGCTTTTAGCGTAACAGCTACAGGAAAGTAATTATCGAAATCATCCGTCGATAGCCCATTGGGTTCATAAGCCTGTGTAAAAATTTTACTCTTGTAAAGCTTTCTAAGCATTTCAGCTGGTATATCCTCACTAATCCTTGGTCTTATGTCTCTTGACACTTTATCATATTCTTGAGCTTTATCCGGAAATACGGTTATAAAGACAGTATATTCTTCATCCGTCACCAACTCGTCTATATGCCACGGCCCACGCAAAGACGCCTGAAGCAAGAAAGATTTCTTAAAGTCCTTCTGTCTGTATACTAAATCATACACCCTTCTTCCCACAGCAATTCCACCCCATTTGGAAACTTCAACTGCATCCTCGATGCCTGCCTTTAACAATTCATCTCTTATTGGATCATCGAGTCTACCGCTCATAAGTGTCAAAAATGAAGTTTTAGCATTGCCTTTTTCAATCGCTTCGGCAAAAACAAGTTCTTGAGAAACCGTAAAATTCACAGTAACATTGACTCCAATACCTTGCGCCGTCAGTCTTTCAACCACTTCAATGCCTGCTTTTGTGGCAGGAACTTTGAAAACAACATTCGGTATCCCCCCAAGTTCCTCTTTAAGCTGCACATAGAGCGATTCAGCTTCATCAATCATGCCTTGCGAGTCGGTATAGTTTTTAGGATTAACCTGTAAACTTACATAGCCATATTTGCCAAGTGTAGCATCATAAATTGGCCTTATTTCTCTGCAATTTTCAAGCACAACCTGCATCGTCATCAGCGAACAAAGTTTTTCTGTTTTCATCATTGGATTTTCAGCTTTCAGCCTATCACGTACCGGATTCCACATTTCAGGATTGCTCTTTCTGGCTACATCAATAAGCGGCGGATTTGTAGTAACTAAAACCGCTCCTCGTCTTAGCGCATGAGTTAGTCCTGTGGCATAGTCATTTCCCCATCTCGTGTTTATTTTCCCATTATCAGACATCTCCGACAACTTTATTAGAGAGCTTTTATCCATATCACTTATCTCTTTAGCAATGTAATTTACTGCATCTACAGCTCCCCACTCATTGAGAATACGAATATTCTTGCTTGATTCATAATCCATTGTATCCTTAGTAACTTTAGTGCCATCCTTCAACAAGTGCCAATTGGGTAAGTACGATTTCATATCTATGGTCAATTCTTTTACTAACTCAATTGTTTGCAGTTTTTGATCTTGTGAACCTACTTCAAAACGTATCTGCCACTCTTTTCTGACATTTTCCATTTCTTTCTCAAAATGATCAGGTTCAGTTTTAAAAAGTAATTTATCCCTGAGTTTCATCCATTCATTTTGCATTAAATTCATCCTTTCATAATATAAAGTTCTATAATCGAGCATTAACAGCTAATTCTGCAATTTATTATCTTATGTAACTTATTCTTCTTTAGTAATAAACTACACTGCCAGCCTTAGCCCATCCGACGCCAATCCCAGATGGAAAACTTAAATCATCATAACATTGAAGCAATAGATCGCTCAACTCTTTAACCCAAATGATTTGGTTATTTATATCAAAGTGTTTTATTGATGCAGGAAACTCTATTACATCCGCGGAACGATGCATTCCATCAATACAGAAAACGTGAGACATAGCCGCTTCAATGGGACAAGTTATTTTTGACTCTCCTCTTATGGCGGATATAGATGCCCAAAGCTTGTTCAAAGGTTCTTCGTTTGGATCACCGTAATCAATGATTGTGCCATCATTCAGTTTAGCTCTTATACTGCCCTTATGCATACTCTCATCATATGAAACAGTACCGTTTTCAAAAACATACTCAAAAACAGGACCATGACTCTCTAAAATGGCATGTGACGCATAATAATAGATATCTGCCCCATTTTTCGTCTTAACATATAACGCAGTCGTATCAAAATTCTCAATGTCATTAGCTCTGTAAAGCTCAGCTTCCACTTTAAGGGGAACATCGCTTTTATCGATCTCTTCACCTAGAACAAAAAACATATTATGTAGGTAGTGCGCAGTTGCATTGCTTGCAACGCTATCAAGGATTAGCCTGCCTTCTTCATCTTTTATTTTTCCTGCCCATCTTCTTGCGTAATAAGCCTTATCTCTCGGCCACAAAACAATGGTTTTTAGGATTTTGGGTTTTCCAAATTTGCCTGCCATGATATCTTTTTTAAGGTTAAGAATTGAATGGCTATAAGACCATTGGTAGCCTATCGCCAAAAATTTGCCGTATTTCTCTTTGGCTATAATCATTTGATTGCCTTCAATAACAGATGCCGCAACTGGTTTTTCGCACAAAACATTGCTTCCTTTTGAAAGAGCAAGACATGATTGATCTTTGTGAAAGTGAATCGGTGACGATATTACAGCCAAATCCGCATGTTTAGTTTTATAGAACGAGTTCATAGTATCAAAAATCGGAATACCCTTCTCCTTTAACTCAGTTAATCTTCTGCAGCCTTCAGGAAATGGATCAACAGCCGCGATAAAATTCAGGCCTTTCACTTCTAAATTCTCAAGTAGGGCATCCACATAAAGATTCCCATAACCGCCTATTCCAGCAAGTACAATTGAAACTACTCTCTCCATAATTTTCCCTCTTTCAATATTAAATTTATACGAAGAGTCAGGATTACTCTTTCATCTCTTTGAATCTGCCCGGAGTAATTCCTTGATATTTCTTAAATGCTCTTATAAAAACATTTTCTTTAGAAGATAATCTTTTTTCTTTCTTTTCCTGACTGATAAATCGCACATATCATCTGTTGGGTCTTTCTAGCCTCATTCCCATCTATAGTAAGTGATTTACCATCAGTTAACGACCCGTAAAATTCTTTGATTTGCTTAAAATGACTTGCACCCCAATAACTCTTTATACCTTCGCCATAATTCATTTGCATTCTAGGGTCGCGATCTGCGGATATTTCTCTACCGTCATTAAATCGAATAGTCGCCTTATCAGATACGAGCTTTGCTAAACCATTTTCACAGTCTATCTCTATCTCAACCGGAGCGTCATACGAATAATAATTGACAGTGTAAAAGCCGGTAACAACTCCATTTTTATATTTAATCACACCTTCTGCACTGTCTTCAACCTCAATACGCTCATGTGTCCTGTTACTTATATTTGCATCGATGTACTCGATTGGGGAATCAACAAACCATCTTAAAAGGTCTAGCGTATGTATGGCCTGGTTAATTAAAACACCTCCGCCTTCCATCTCCCAGGTGCCTCTCCAGTCACTATTGCTGTAATAGTCGTCCGAACGATCCCAAGTCACCATCAATTTGGCAGACTGAATTTTCCCCAAAGCTCCGGACATTAATGTGTCTTTTATGAGATTTGATCCTGAGTTGTATCTGTTTTGGAAAATAACTCCTAATTTCACATTGTTAGAATTGCATGCATCTATCATATTATCAGCATCCTGAAGCGAAATGGACATTGGCTTTTCGGTAAGTACGTTAACACCCTTGTTGGCAGCATATATGGTCATAGGCGCATGTAGGTAGTGGGGCGTACATACGTGCACTACATCCAAACCTTCCTTGTCCAACATTTCTTTGTAATCGGTGTAGTAATTACATTTATACTGTTTAGCCTTGTCCTGTGCGCGATCTTCTTTGTTATCGCAAACAGCAACAATCTTAGGAGCATGGAGCATCTGGATGGATTTCAAATGCATCGGAGCGATGTCCCCACATCCAATTACAGCTACTTTAAAATCCTTGATCATATTTCTAATCTTCTCCTGATTTATCTTATTCTGTCATTATCTGCATAGTCAATTACATAATATTTTACGCGAAATACAAAATACACTACTTAAAACCCTTTGTTAGTATATTTTATAGCATTATATCTTTCTTTTTAATGCCGAGAAAATTCCATTCTATAAAATTTGATTGCACTGTAAAAACACGAGCTTAGCAGTGCCTGAACCTTGATAACTTAATGAAAATTATTAATTATCAGAAACTCTTAAAGGCTTTTTTCTATTCCAGATCATAAATCAACTGGAATTCAAGCTGTCTGCGCCGGATAACATCTATTTTTTCAGCTAAATCATGCATTTTACTCATTTTAAGCGCAATTAGGCATAGTAATCCCGTTAAGCTTTTTTGTAGCAATTTTTGGTTTGTAACCCCCCTTGTAAAAACTTGACAAAGCGCTTTATGTTCTGCGCTGTCACTCTAAGTCCACACACAATCGTACTTTTCACTTTCTCACGAACTCTAAATTTCTTAAGACCTTTGCTCTTCAAAGCGGAGTTGCTTCTTTCAATGTCTGAACGCTTACTTACATTCTCTTTTTTGTTTGCTTCCATTTCTGAGTGAAACCCACCGTCTACATACATATCCATACAGCCCGTGTTTTCTTTTATGTCATCAAGTCTGCCCTGTAATATTTCCGAACCGCTTACGTTATTCGCTTCAACTGCATAATCGGCAATAAGCTGAAAAGGATTTTCCTTGTCGCATATCTCGGATATTTCAAGTACATATCCGCTTTGCCCAACAGCTCCTTTAGTGCGATATGTAGCGTCTTCGTCATGCGCTGACTGAAGAGAGCCAGATTCAATTTCACCCTTTGGCTTTGGGAGCAACTTTCCGCTTTCTTCATGAGTTATAGACTGCTCTTTTAGAAATCTATTGAGTATCCGTACTTCCTCTGATTGAAGCATTTCAGGCTGCGATTCAAGTATTAAAAGGGCTTCATTACAAAGCTGTAAAAGCAATGTCAGCTTGCTGTCTCCATCTTGTGATTTAATATGGTACTAAACATTCGTTTTGAACTTGTCCTCCAACACAGCGATAAGTTTGGCGGTGCGCTTTTCTTACGGTATAGCTTTTACAGCTTTTACAAGAACATCGTACGCCAAAGAGATCCGCCCGGCCTTCTTGATAATGCTAATAAAAAGAGTGGTATTCGTCCTTTGTTCGCCGAATGAAATTGCGGCCTTCTGCGCCAAATCTTTCAGTAAACTGATAAACTGATTAAACAACAGGTCGCATTTATCTGGATTATTTATAAAATATTGGTAAAGTCTTTCTCTGAAATAATATAATGTTCTTGGAGCTAGATCCATTTCGCCAAGTGCTCGGATACCAACGGCATGACTAACGAGGACATCAAACCGAAAATAGTCTAAAAGCTTTAAATCGTTGCAGTTTTTTATATACTTCACATACTCAAGAGATAACAGAATGTTCACCGGGGAATTGGGTTTTCCTGTGTCCCCATACAATACAGCAAAAGGTTCTTCGTCTATGTTGCAAAACACATGCTCATAAAACAGCGGCGCCCATGATTCCTCCAGTTTTTAACGCACTCTTGGATTCATCCAGCGAGAAGTTTCGAAGAGGCTTTGCTGTTAGTGTTTATCGTTTATTCTGAACATTCGTCATCTCCTTTGTATACCATATTTGCTATTATATGCCACATATAGTATACATCAATAAAGCCTTTAAGTCTAGTGTTTTCAACATTTTTCAGCATTATATGAAGTTTTCAAAGTGCAAAATTCCATTATTTAGGTTGCGGAATCGGAAGTTATTGCAGTGGGATCAAATTTTACTGTAATTGTATTTTATTCCTTCAATGCGCCAATCATAACGCCTTGTATAAAATACTTTTGTAAGAACGGGTAAATAAACAATACCGGTACTGTTGCAACCACTATAACAGCATATCTTATAGTTGCCGCAATAAGCGATCTATCAGCCACTTCTGTACCTGCGGTCATAACACCTAGATCGTTAGCTATCAAAATCTCTCGTAGAATAAGTTGTAACGGAAACAAAGTTCTGTCTCTAAGAAATATTGAAGCCCAAAACCAAGCATTCCACCTGTCAACACTATAGAATAACAGCATTACAGCAATAACAGGCATTGAAAGCGGAAGAATAACCCTGAACAATATGTGAAAGTCGTTTGCACCGTCAATACGAGCTGATTCTTCCAAACTATCAGGTATAGTCGCAAAAGCAGTTCTCATTATAATCATATGAAAAGTAGTTATAGAAAAAGGTATTAGGAGTGCCCAAAGCGTATTGGTCAAACCGATATTATTCACATTAAGAAAAAAAGGAATCATTCCACCACTAAAAAACATTGTAAAAACTATCAAAAACATAATATGTTTTTTCCATAATATGTTTTTGCGAGACAAAAAGTACGCACCTAATGAAGTCATAAATACGCTGTATAAAGAACCCACAAAAATAAGAAAAGCAGTATTTCTATATCCTAATAGTATCATGGGATTTCTCAATACAGCACGATAAGCGCCTAAATCAAAACCTAGTGGAGAAAATAAAAATCCTGTATGCGCTAAAATGCTTTTCCCATCGCTAAATGAGGACATAACTACATGAATCATGGGGTATAGCGTGACCAGACCTACAATGGCTAACACCAACACATTTGTATAGTCTAGCATTCTATCGTTCAAACTCTTATCTTTAACCATATAACTAACTCCTTACCACAAACTTGTTTCATTGACCCTGCGGCTTAACCAGTTGGCCATGACCAGCAACGAAAAATTTACTGCCGAGTTAAATAGTCCAACAGCAGCGCTGTAGCTCCAGTCAAATTCCAATAATCCTCTTCTGAATACAAAAGAAGCAATTACATCAGCAGTCTCAAACGTTATCGGATTATAAAGCAATATTACCCTTTCAAATCCTACGTTTACCATGTTGCCCATTCTAAGAATCAATAGTATAACTATCGTTGGCATTATACCCGGAATATTGATGTACCAAATCCTTTTCAATCTGCCACAACCATCAAGGGTTGCCGCCTCATGTAGCTGTGGGTCTATCCCGCTCAACGCAGCAAGATAAATAATAGAACCCCATCCCATGGACTGCCATATTAAAGAAGAGACAAAAATGGATCTGAATAATCCTGCTCTTTGCAACATCGGAGTACGTTCTCCGCCGAAAAACTCTACTACATAATTCGCTATTCCATCAATTGCAGTAAATTCTCTAATCAAACCAGCTACGACTACCAAAGAAATAAAATGAGGCATAAACACTACAGTCTGGGTAACTCTTTTATAAAATTTGTTTTTAAGTTCATTTATGAGTAAAGCCAATATTATCGGAGCAGGAAATCCAAATATAATGTCATAGACATTCAACAAAACTCCATTTCTCAAAAGTCTCCAAAAATAAGCACTTTGGAAAAACTCTATAAAATTCGTTAATCCAACCCAAGGGCTTCCCCAAATTCCTCTGGCAGGCGAAAAATCTCTAAAAGCTATTGTAGCTCCAAACATAGGAACATAATGAAATACAATGTAAAATACGACCACAGGCAAAACCATCAAGTATGCGTATTTATTTCGTGAAAAATCCTTCACTACTACGTTCCAGTATGAACTTTTTTTTAGCGTACCAATAGTTTCCCTAGGTTTTGTAGCAACAGCTGTTTCCTCCACTTAGCTCTTCCCCCTTTAACATATCGATATGTTCGGGAGAAATGCAAACCGCACTTCTCCCGAACATCCAATCAACGAATTATACTGCGGCTAATTTATCTAGCATTAAATCTCTGAATAGCTGCTTCATGAATTTCAATAGCTCTGGCTATGTCATCGCTGACATCCGCCACAAACGTGTCCCATTCCTCCAATCCGGCTTCTCCTACCAAAATCCTTAAGAAAACTTCATCCCTTTTAGTATTGGCATCAGCCATAATAGAAGCTAATTCGCTGGCTTCTTCGGGTGACGGAGTAAATCCTGGAGGCAACATATGCAGTCTTTCGTCGGTTTCACGCCACCTCAAATATGCTTCTTCCTGCTGCGGATGAAATGCGTACTGCCAAATGTATCTTTGATCCTGCACAAAAGGTCCATGTGTCGTTGATCTTACATATTGGGATAACGATTCGACAATTGGCCATCCTTCAGGATGGTTGTAAATATGATCCATATAAGTCGGTTTTCCGTCAACCCAAGTAAACGACTCATTTTCTCTGCCAAAGTTAAAGAGAATATGCCCTTGCTCTCCATATGCAAAATCGGCAAACCTAGTTATAATTTCTAACTCATGTTCTTCCGCTCTTGTAGTTATACCAATGCCAGCACCCGCATGAATATCTCTCGCTCTGTGGCCGAACATGGGTCTGTCGCCTAGTGTGACTACCGGTTTTGTAGTGCCAACCAAATCAAAGTTTGGATCATCTCTCATTAGTTCTAACCAATAACCTAATCTGCCGACTTTGGTCCCGATCACCGCACCGGCTTGTCCTGTTATAATCTTAGCCTCAACGCCTAGTCTGTCCACAACCCCTATTTCTTGATCTATCAAGCCCTCTGCATACCATCTGCTAAATAGTTCCAAGAAATCCCTGAATCCAGGTTCGATAGGTCCCCACTTTACTTCACCGTCTACATGAAAGAAAGTCATCCGAGCATCGAAAGCAGATAAGAAAGTGCTAGTTGCATCAAGAGCCCATCTTTCATAAGTTAGAGGAGCAACTGCACCTTTCTCGTCCCTAAATGCTGTCAGCATCGCTTCCCAATCAGCAATAGTTTCCGGAACTGAAAGCCCTAAATCATCCAGCCAATCCCTTCTCACCATTGGTCCTACATGCACTAGAAGTCTGAAATCGTCCCCTCTGGTATCTCTTATAAACGGGAATGTATAGTAAATTCCAAGATCAGTTTTTGCAGCTCTGTCCCAAGAAGGAACTTCATCAAGAAGTGCTCTGAAATTAGGAGCATAGCTTTCAATAAGATCATTTAGAGGTATTATAATCTCATCATCTAAAGCTTTCTGAGGTCCACCAGGGAAGTCAAGCCAATTCCATTCCATGACGTCGGGAAGATCGCCTGATGCTATCATCAGGTTAAATTGCTCAACAGCTTGCCCTTCCGGAGGATGCAAGAATTCGATTTGTACGCCAGTTTCTTCCATTACCCACTTGTAAAAAGGTGTTTCCGCATAATTTGTAAAGTTCGCAGAAACGTGCGGTGCAGGTAAACCTAACCAATAAGTTATCACCACATCCGTGTCAAGCGGATATATTTCACCTGGTTCCTCTGCAACAGGTTCTTCAGCAGCCGGTTCCTCAACGGCCGGTTCCTCAACGGCCGGTTCCTCAACGGCCGGTTCTTCGGCGACAGGTTCTTCGGCAGGCGGACGTCCCACAACAAACCAAATGCCTAACACTAGAACCAATACCACCACCAGACCAACGATTATTTTTGTGTTGTTCTTCATAAGATAAAGCTCCTCCTCTTATTAATTTGATCAGGAATTTATCTGATCTATAAAATTATTTTATCAATTCTATTCTCTATATGAAATATCCACTATGCAAAACTGATATTCAGAAAATGAAAATATTGATATTACTTTACTAAAATGCTGTTCCTGTCCAATATTTGTTTTTAATATCTTGTATTCAAGCTGAAATTTCCCGGTCCCCGACCCAGTGGCAAGTAAACGTAAATAAGTTAGTTTTCAGATTTTTTTTGAAGAAATCTTATATTTTTGACATCCAGCCAAATTCTTTTATCTGTCGGGTCTAATCTTTTTATCGCACCTTCTATACTCTCGGAATATATTCAATTTTTGGCGATTTACAGGATGGATAAAAAACTGATCATCTTATAAACATCTTGAAGCATTTTCCCAAGCGCTAATGACATCTACCCGTTCATCCAAACTGCATGAAAATTGGAGAAGAAGCATGTATCTATTGCACTGCTTTGAAGCATTCAGGTATTTTTTGAAATATTCCTCATTTGAAAACCCATCTTCTTTATTGATTGCACCATAGAATATTTTATTATTCTGCGCGCATCTTTTGAGTATATTTTCCATATCATGTTTTTCAGGATTCCCAAAATTCAGGCCATAAGCCAAAGGTTCGTCCATTATTGCTTCAAACAAATGCGGATTATATCCGCAATAATGGATATATCCACCTCCGAAATAATTAAGTATTTTTTTTATATATGGAGCTACAAATTCATCTATTTGACTTTTAGACAATAATGTTGATGTGTCCTCACTTAACTTTATGCCTCCCTTAATTCTTGGCATAACAAGAGAATTGTAATGTGCAACTTTTATGGATGAATCAGGCATTATCTTCAGACATTCATCCATACCTATACAAATGGCGTGACAGCTAAGTTCCAGAAGATGGTGGACAAAATACGGATCATCATACATATCATAAAAGATTTGATCCTCATAAACAATATGCGCCGTATCATAAACACCCTGGAGGTCCATAGGGAAAACCATGCAGCCAGTGTCTTTGAGTAAATCTGCAAAAAAAGACATATGATCAAGTCCTGCTCTGAATTCTTCTCCGATTTTAATATCTTCAGGAGACATTTTAGCTAATATTTCTTTTGATAGGTGCTCTTTTACCCAAGGCATCTTATCATCAAAAAGCTGCTGCTTCAATCCGAATAGGGTCGAAAAGATACCGCAGCCCATATTCGCTCTCATTGACGGAACTGCTTCACGTCCTCCGTTTACAACCGTCATAATGTCTCTTAGCCCGGTTAAGAACATTTTTTCGCTATCATAATGTGTTTGTTTTGTGTTAAAGCTTGGAATCTTCTCATCCTGTACTTTGTCAAGAGGACAAGTAAGAAGAAGCGGATGCTTTTCAGGCTGATTTCCGTTCCAAAGTGCCATTTGAATGCTTGCCGAGTAATCGAATTTTTTCCTGTGCTGTTTTAGAATGTCGATAGATTCACTGATGTTTTCTTTCATATACATCCTTCGATTCCATTAAAGCAATAGACCTTTTTCTAAAGTAAAACTCATTCCATTTTATATTAAAATGCCATTCTTGCCCAACCTTTGTCTCTAATATCTTGTGGTAAACCTAAAATTTCCCTGCCAAGCTCTACGTAATATTTATAGTTTTCCAGTGGTGTCCCGTTTGGGATTCGGTGATCAAGTGCAAATATCATCCCCCCTGCTTTCATGAGAGGCTGCATTTTATATTCCAACTCGTCTCTGATATCTTGCTTGTTCATCCTCAACACATGCTTATCTATACCACCTTTTAAGGCCAGTCTCTTTCCATATTTTTTTCTTAATTCAACCACATCCATTCCTGCAGCAGGCTCCATTGGATACATCTGTGTCACGCCGCATTCCAAAAATGCATCTACTATCGGAGACATATTTCCGTCACTATCCTGACTGAAGATTTTGGTACCCTTAGATGATAACATTTCCCAGAACTTTTTATAGTAGGGCTTAATGTATTCGATGACAAGATCCGGTCCTATCAGAGGTCCATTTTTCCCTGCCATATCCTCGTGCACATGAAGCACATCAACAATAAGCTCATCACTTATTCTATCCAAGACTCTATAAGCAGTGTTACCTACTGTATCGAGTATATCATCCATCAATTCGGGTTGATCATAATAGCAAAAACATAATACTTCCTCTCCCATTAGAGTTCTCGGCAGATCAAATCCTCCTGGAATATTTGCTATAATCAAAACGCCTTCTTTCTGACTTTTTTTTGCTGCTGCAACTTTATCCCAATCTATTCTTTTTTCATTATATTCGTATTGAGATTTAATATTTACCCAATCATCCATATTTCGAACTGGATATTCTAATGGGTGGAAAACAGATGCCGACTTTTTATATAATTTTTCTTTTTTTCCGAATTCATTAGTTCTTACCATAAACTCCGGTGTATCCTCTAAAATTACATGTTTTTTGGGATTTATGATGCCGGTATTTCCCCCGCACTCCATCGTGGGAACATAGTCCCAATCAAATGCTATTAGTTCGACTTCTTCGCGACTTGCTCCTTGAGCAAACCATTCTTCTTCCAGTCCTACAAGAGGGCCAAATAGCTCCGAAAACATCTGTCGTTCAACTTTACCAAAGGTCATTAATTCGATGTATTCTTCTCTATGCCATATCATAAACTCCACCTGCCTTTTAGCTATTTCATGAATCGACAATCCCTCATCATAACCCAATATTTTTTGCTACACTTTTTAACAAATCACAACTTCTTTTAGCATCAGTTTCCAAATCTTTTGTTACTCCTTCAACGCTTACTCTTCCCGCATATGCAATGCTATATAGTTTCTCGAAAAACATCTCATAATCATCTTCACTTATATCGGAAGGAAATGCTCTTC
>Ga0209616_1000011_pt1 | contig 59079 bp, 55 predicted proteins | sample FlocCalmetaG_FD_184153 | JGI IMG/M metagenome (GOLD analysis project Ga0209616, IMG submission 184153) | Freshwater bacterial and archeal communities from Indian Creek, Illinois, USA - Floc-Cal metaG (SPAdes) (version 2) | ecosystem: Environmental > Aquatic > Freshwater > Unclassified ...
TGCCTAACACACAAGCATTTTTGGCAATCAGCATGGCCAACTTTGCGCGAATCATCGCCTAGTAGACTGCCAAAGTCCTTTTTTTCCTGGTTGACGGCCTCTCGAAAAATCTCATGCGTCAGCTCTGACACAGAAAATTTTCTATTGACAGACATAATGCCGCTATGCTATGATGTGGACAGGCACAAAGAGGTGCCACGATTGCGCTAGAGCAATGAAGCTCGTGGAGTCATATAGTGACGACTACGAGTTTTTTGTATATGGGGAGAGATCTATGCTAAATTATGGGCCAGAGAGGCAGAGGGTCATTCAGGAGTACGTTCCTGGCAAGCAGATTACCCTCGCTCATCTCATTGCTAATCCCCGCCGCGACATATGCAAGAAACTTGGACTAAACGAGGAAACCACTGGTGCGATCGGTATCCTCACTATTACACCTAGTGAGGCGGCCATTATCGCGGCCGATGTGGCTACAAAGTCTGCAGAAGTGTCAATTGGTTTTCTTGACCGTTTCAGTGGGTCGCTCGTAATTGTCGGCGATGTGGCCAGCGTGCATGAGGGATTGAAGGAGATCGTTAAGGTGCTTGGCGAGAAACTCAAATTTGCCTTGCCAGAGATAACTTCTTCGTGAGGGAGCGCATGATTGTCGTCGGCAAGACAAATTCCGGAAAGACCACCTTGGTGCAAGCATTGCTAGGTCAAAAGTTAATTGATTGCAAGACTCAGAGTGCCGAGTACTACGAGGGAATAATTGACTTGCCAGGAGAATATTTAGAGAATCCACGCTATTACGGGGCTATCATTACCCTGTCCCAGGAGGCAAGTTGTATAATTTTGGTGCATGACGTCACGAGTGAGGAGAGCTGTTTTCCGCCAAATTTTGGTTGCATGTTTAATGCTCGCATAGTTGGCGTAATTACCAAACTTGATCTCCACCATACTGCGCAGGAATTGACGAACGCGGAGCAGATATTAGGCCAAGCCGGTGCTAGTGAAGTTGTCGCAGTAAGTGCAATGACCGATGAAGGTCTTTGTTCGCTAAAAAAATTGCTAAATGTATAGCAGTTGGAGGCGCGGCTATGCGGAAGAGGGTAGTGATTGCCGATGACGAACCGATTACGCGGATCAATGTGGCAGAGATACTTGAAGACGCTGGTTACGAGGTGGTGGGACAGGCAGTAGATGGCTTTGATGCCGTCGAGTTTTGCCGGAAATTTCGTCCCGATTTGGTCATTCTAGACGTAAAGATGCCTCTTCTAGATGGGCTTATGTCAGCTAAGATTATCAATGACGAGGGTTTAGCGTCTGGAATTATGTTACTTACCGCTTACAGCAGTAAAGAGTTTATTGATAAAGCGAAGGAGCACGGGGTACTCAACTACCTTGTTAAGCCAGTGACGGAGAAAGCTATCTTGCCGGCAGTGGCTATTAGCATACACAGGGCGGAAGAGCTTTCGCGCATTAGGCTAGATATGCATAAGGCGAATGAGAGATTAGAAGCGCGCACTCTAATCGATCGTGCCAAGAGTAAGCTCATGCAGAGAGACAGCATGACGGAAGATGATGCCTACAAATATATCCGCAATCTCAGTATGGACAAGCGGTGTTCGATGAAGGAGATCTCCAAGGTCATACTCATGGGCGATTCGGTCGTTTAATGTGCTAGAGCAATTGTGCAGAAAGTACACTAATTTAGACAGCAAGGACATCGATATTCTAAAGTCGATTTGCGATCATCTGCCATTAATGGCTAATATCATGCAGGCGGATGTGTTTATTGACTGCGCGACACGAGAGTCGGGTGTGGCAATTGTTGTGGCGGAGGCAAAGCCGAGCATGTACAGATCAATGTATAAGGAGTCTGTCGTCGGTCAGTATGCGTACAGGAGGAACGAGCCTGCGGCGCTACGAACGCTAGAGCTCGGGATGCCGACACGGGATCTGCGAGCCATCACGCAAGAGCATCAGCTAGTTAAACAGAATGTCGTGCCGATTAAGAATGATGCAGGTAGGATCATTGGCTGCCTGATTGTCGAAACTGATGTCTATGAAGAGGAGCAAGGTAAAGCGAGGATGCAACTTCTTTCTGAAACGACAGAGCAATTGACGGAGACACTAATGGAGTCTATGAATGACAACGTGCACATTCATTCCTATCTTAACGATGGGATTGTCATTTTCGACCGACGAGGGGTGTCACAGAGTCTCAATCCCGTCGCCGCACAGCTCTATAGGAAACTCGGTTATCTAGAAACGCTAGTGGGCATTCCTTTTGATAATTTAGTGCTAGACGGTAATAGATTTGCAGACTTGCTTACTAGTCACGTGACGAAACAGTCTGAGGTGACGATTGGTGACCTGACGCTAAAGGTCAAGTATGCAAACATGATGCTCAACGATTCTGAGCTTGCCGGCATCATCATGGTTATTAAGGACATCACAGACGAAAAGGCGATTGAGAAGGAGCTCATCACTAAATCTGTCGCCATTCGCGAGATACATCACCGCGTCAAGAACAATCTTCAGACCATCGCTAGTCTGCTAAGGTTGCAATCAAGACGGGTAGAGAGTGAAACGGCCAAGCGTGCCTTTGAAGAGGGTATAAATCGTGTTATCAGCATTGCGGTTACGCATGAAATCCTCGCACAGAAAGGCGTTGACAATGTCGACATCAAAACCATTCTAGACCGCATTATCCTAAATGTTATGTCTATTCCGCACGAGGATACGTCGGTTGCGGTGGAGATCACCGGCGACACCTTTAATATAAGTTCAGACCTAGCCACATCTATTGCATTAGTGGTCAATGAACTCGTGCAAAATTGCATGCAGTATGCTTTTGTCGGTAGGAAAAGAGGTCGAGTAGAGGTCAGGATACAAAAAGGCATACAATATTCGAGCATTCTTATTACAGATGACGGCATTGGATACAACATTGAAAAAGTGCGTCAGGGAAGTATGGGGATGACAATCGTTAAGAGCATCATAAAGGACAAGCTCAAAGGTTGTTACACTATTGAGTCAGATGGAGGGGGCACTAAAGTCAGCTTTGATTTTTGTATGAAGACAGAGACAAGTGAATAGCGCTATACAGTGTGGTATGGCGAAAAACGATTAACGATGACGTTAAGAGTCCTTGAGAGAGGTTCTTAACGTTGTTTTTTTGTCGGAGGGAATCATGAAACAATCATTGATGAGTGTAGGCATCGACATAGGAACATCGACCACTCACTTAGTTTTTTGCCGAATCGACATGGAGAATTTAGCCGCCGCCAGTGCCGTTCCTGCGATTCGGATTGTGGGTGCAAGGATCATTTTCAGAAGTGCTGTGCATCTTACGCCCATGCTAAACGAGAGCACTTTAGACACATTGGGCATTCGAAACATTGTAGCGGGGGAGTTCGCAAAGGCAGGCATTTCGCCGGACGAGGTTAACACGGGTGCAGTCATAATCACGGGGGAGGCGGCACGTAAACGCAACGCTGAAGAAATGGTAAAGCTGCTCAGTGACATGGCCGGCACTTTTGTCGTAGCTGTCGCAGGGCCCGATTTAGAGGGCATTTTAGCGGGCAAGGGCTCAGGGGCCTGTGCCTACTCTAAAGAGCATTGCCGCACCGTGATGAATTTTGATATTGGCGGGGGTACTACCAATGTCGTAGTTTACAGGAACGGAGAAGTAATTGATGTTGCCTGTTTTGACATTGGGGGGAGGTTGATCAAGTTTGACCAAGGGCGACGGGTCACCTATGTATCAAAGAAGATGCAAGAGTTACTAGCTGCCTTGCGGATCGACTTGAAAGTCAATGATCGATACGAACAAAAAAATGTCCAAAAAGTTGTCGACGTGATGGCTGAAACTATGTTTAACATCGCTAGTGGGACTTACGGCGATCCTGTACTGAAACTTCTCATCACTGACCATGGGTTGTCGGCACAACACCAAGTAGATTATATCTGTCTGTCAGGTGGCGTAGCGGACTGCCTAGAGGCACTAGAAGACGACGAACTTAAGTATGGTGACATAGGTGTTCTTCTGGGACGCAGCTGTAATCATGTATTTAAGAGGTCTGGACTCAAGTTGCTAACTGCCAAAGAGACCATTCGGGCTACGGTTATTGGTGCGGGCATGCATACCACCAGTATTAGTGGAAGCACGATTAATTTTGATCCTAAAGACTTGCCTTTGAAGAATGTTTTAGTTGTCCGACTAACCACTGAAGAAGAAAAATCTTCAGGGAGAGCTCGTATTGATGCTATTCGAAGACGTGTGGATTGGACAATTCACAGTGGGGAAATCCCCTTCGTGGCTCTGTCTTTGCGGGGGAGTAGGGACATAGGCTTCGATGAGCTGCAATCCCTCGCGCATGACATCGTGCATGGCATGGTGCGCGTTACCAGCTCGGAACAACCTCTTATCTTGATTGTGGAGCATGACATCGGTAAGTCGTTAGGCCTCAGCATTAGGGATAGATTACCTGCAAGCAAGCCTGTGGTTTGCATTGACTCGGTCGTAGTAGACAATGGCGATTACATTGACATAGGACCACCGGTTGTCGGGGGGCAGGTGCTCCCAGTAGTCGTCAAGACCCTGTTGCTCGGGGACTAAATGCGAGAGGGGTGTAGAAATGTTGTTGCGTACACTGTTATTCGGACAGGCCTATGAGTTCAAGACAATAAAGGAAGTTCTTGCTAAGTCAAACGAAGAGAAGTCAGGCGATCAACTGGCAGGCATTGCTGCGGCAAGCTTGACGGAGAGAGTAGCTGCGAAAGAGGTGCTCAGTAGGCTAACTCTAGAAGACATCTACAACAATCCAGTTGTACCCTATGATGAAGATGATGTGACGCGTGTTATCTATGATGACCTTAACGTCGTAATTTACGGTGAAATTAAGCATTGGACAGTGGGACATTTCAGAGAGTGGCTTTTAGACGAGCGCACAACCGGAGACATGATTCGGCGTGTGTCAAGAGGACTGACTTCAGAAATGGTTGCAGCTGTTACTAAGTTGATGTCAAACTTAGACCTTGTTTACAGCGCAAAAAAGATTCGGGTGACGGCACATTGCAATACAACTATCGGCGAAGAAGGGGTCCTTGGCATACGACTCCAGCCCAATCATACTACGGATAATCTAGAAGGAATTATGGTATCCCTGATGGAGGGACTGACATATGGCGTCGGGGACGCAGTAATAGGTCTCAACCCTGTTAGCGATACGGTGGAGAACGTTATGAATGTGCTTAAAATGTTTGATGACTTCAAGCGCAAGTGGCGCGTTCCTACGCAGCAGTGTGTACTAGCGCATGTGACCACGCAAATGGAAGCTATTCGCCGGGGTGCACCGACGGACCTTGTGTTTCAGTCCATCGCTGGTTCCGAAAAGGGCAATCAAGCATTTGGCATAAACACCGCGATGCTGGCTGAGGCGCGCGAACTTGTCCTTAAGCATGGCACGAGTACGGGCCCGAATGTGATGTACTTTGAGACAGGACAAGGATCAGAGCTTTCTAGTGATTCGCACCATGGCGCTGACCAAGTCACCATGGAGGCGCGTTGTTACGGCTATGCCAAGCGGTTTCAGCCATTTTTAGTGAATACCGTAGTTGGATTTATTGGGCCAGAATACCTCTACGATAGCAAGCAAGTCATCAGAGCTGGTCTCGAAGACCATTTTATGGGTAAGCTCACGGGCATCCCGATGGGTGTAGATGCTTGCTATACAAACCACATGAAGGCCGATCAGAACGACATAGAAAATCTAGCCGTGCTTCTGGCATCGGCGGGATGCAATTACTTCATGGGCATACCTGCTGGGGATGACATTATGTTGAACTACCAGTGCACAGGCTACCATGAGGCACATACCCTGAGAAGTCTGCTGAGATTAAGGCCAGTTAGAGCATTTGAGGAGTGGCTCTGCGAGATGGATCTTCTAAAAGATGGCAGGCTCACTGAGAGAGCCGGTGACGCTTCTATTTTCATGAAGTAGGGGGGAAGGGCATGTCAAGCACACACCTGAGGGCAATTATTGAGCAAGTGATCAACGAATATTATCAAGCGCGGAGCAGTCAGACAGAGGTAGCGCGAGAGGTTGTGCCGCCTAATTGCGAACTCACAGATATAACGCGATGCAAGATGGAGGACTATTTCAGGGTCCCTAGTGCGGAGAACAAAGACGCATACCTACACTATAAGAAGCATACGCCGGCGCGAGTGGGAATTTGGCGGGCCGGACCTAGGTATACAACAGAGACGCTATTGAGATTTAGAGCAGACCATGCTATAGCGCAGGACGCAGTGTTTAGCGACGTAGCGGGAGAGTGCGCTCGAGAGAAGGGGTGGCTACTTCTCCAGACTAAGATTGCAAACAAGGATCAATTTTTAACAAGACCAGACCTAGGGAGAATTCTTAGTGACGAAGCAATCAAGGCGATTAAGGAAAACTACCCTGTTCCTCCCCAGGTGCTTGTTTACGTCTCGGATGGGTTGTCTTCCATCGCAGCGGCAACAAATGCCTTTGACACGTTTAGGTCTATTGAGCATGCGCTTAAGCGGCAAGGTGTTGATGTAGCGAGACCGTTTTTTCTTAAGTACGGTCGTGTGCCAGCCATGGATCATGTCGCAGAGATAACAGGTGCCGCAGTTACAGCAGTGCTGATTGGGGAGAGACCAGGACTTGCGACTAGTGAATCACTTAGCTGCTACATGATTTATGGAGGTAAAGTAGGCAATCAAGAATCACTGCGCACTGTAGTTAGCAACATTCACAGGGGAGGAACGCCTGCGGTTGAGGCGGGTGCCTACATTGCAGACATTATCAGGAGCATGTTGCAGAAAAAGACAAGTGGAGTCGATCTAAAGTTGTAGGAGGTGTCGCATGAGAAACGACCCAATTAAAGTAAAGGTACTCAGCGTCAAGCTTATTCCGAATCTAGACGAGAGCCTAGGGCAACGATTAGAGCTTCCAAAAGGTCACCGCTCCATTGGCCTCATCACTACGGACTGCGATGATGTTGGCTACACGGCTATTGACGAAGCAACCAAAAAAGCAGAGGTGGCCGTTGTGTACGCGAAATCGTTCTATGGCGGCGCGTCAAATGCCAGCACCAAGTTGGCGGGTGAGTTCATCGGGGTGTTGTCTGGGCCGACACCCGCTGAAGTCCGCAGCGGACTCAGTGCGGCGATCGATTTCATCGAGAACTCAGCGTGTTTCTACAGTGCTAATGATGATAACTCCATTGCGTACTACGCACACTGTGTTTCGCGTTCCGGGAGCTATCTTTCGCGTATTGCGGGGGTGCCCGAAGGTGAAGCAATCGCCTACCTCATAGCCCCACCCATAGAGGCAGTATATGCTCTGGACGCTGCGCTTAAAGCGGCAGATGTGAGGATGGCTGCTTTCTACGGCCCTCCATCAGAGACTAATTTTGGTGGCGGCCTTCTCACTGGCAGTCAATCCGCCTGTAAGGCTGCCTGCGATGCCTTTGCAGATGCGGTAAAGTTTGTCGCCGATAATCCAACCAAGTATTAGTCAGGGCCATGCAAACGGCATTCGGACTTATTGAAACGCAGGGCCTTGTCAGCGCTATAGCCGCACTCGATGCGGCACTCAAATCTGCACCGATTCGGTTCGCTGCAAAGGAAAAGGCGACCGGAGGATTGGTAACTATCATCATCACCGGCGACGTTAGTGCGGTGGAAGCTGCTGTAAAGGTGGGCTCAGAGGCCGCGGAGAAAGTCGGTCGACTAGTCGCTTCGCATGTAATTCCTAGGTTAACCCGAGAAGTTATTGCTATGGTGGGCGAGGAGCCCGTTGAAGAACTTAGCCCTCGGTGTATGCCGTTAGAAGCAGAGTTGCCGGGAGATGATTTGGGATATTACAGGGTGCCCGAACTGCGTCAACTTGCGCGGACCCTGGGCGTAAGTACTTTGAACCACAATAAGATCAGGTATGCAAACAAGGTTCAGTTGCTTGAGGCGATACGCAAACATCGCAAAGGGGGTGAAACATGATTTCAGTCTTGGATAAAGATCTGGCTTCCCTGCAGGAGGTGCGTAATCTCGTCGCGGCTTCTAAGGGGGCACAGCATGTTTACGCTAGGCTCGATCAAAAGGAGATGGACTCAGTCGTTTTTGGCCTCTCTAAGCGGGTAGCGCAAGCCGCTGAAACTTTAGCAAAGTTAGCATGCGAAGAAACAGGTTTCGGCAAGTGGCAAGATAAAGCACAGAAAAATATTCTCGCGAGCGAAACTCTATGGGCCTCTATGAAAGATATGAAGACCATTGGTATTTTACACGAGGACCATGTCAAAAAGGTGATCCAAATTGGCACGCCTATGGGCGTCATTGCGGGCATCATTCCGTCCACCAACCCTACTTCTACCGTGATATACAAAGCCTTGATCGCGTTGAAGTCGGGCAATAGCATCGTCTTTAGCCCTCATCCGGCTGCAGTGAAGTGTATTTTAGCGACCGTATCAATTTTGCGGGCGGGATGCTCCGAATTGGGTGTAGATGCAAATTTGATCGGGTGCATAACTATGCCCACACTTGAGGCCAGTAATGAATTGATGAAACATCGCGATGTAGCATTGATTTTGGCTACGGGTGGCTCGGCTATGGTCAAGGCGGCATATAGTTCAGGCACTCCTGCGCTCGGAGTTGGGCCAGGTAATGTGCCAGTATACATCGAACGCTCAGCGCGTGTGGAAGACGCAGTAGAAAAGATTTTTCGTTCTAAGGGTTTTGACAATGGCACTGTCTGTGCCTCGGAGCAAGCTATCGTCGTAGATAGATGCATCGATACGCAAGTGCGCCAGGCAATTCTGCGCCATGGCGGAATGTTCTTGGTGGGCGACAACTTAGAGAAAGTAAAGAAGATCATGGAAGGGTCCGGAGGTGGTATGAACCCAAGAATTGTGGGGCAGTCGGCACAGTACATTGCCAAATTAGCGGGCATTGAAATTCCGCCGCAGGTGACGCTGCTAGTCGGTGAGGAGCCGGGCATAGGTCCTGAATATCCTTTTTCAAAAGAGAAATTAACTCAGTTGATTGGGTATTATGTGGTCGAAGATTGGCAGGAAGCCTGCCAGACTTGTCTGGCGTTGCTAAATAACGGAGGCTTGGGTCACACTCTCGCCATTCACTCACACAATGAGAGCGTGATTAGGGAATTTGCGATGGCAAAGACGGTGTCAAGATTTCTTGTGAACACTCCTTCTACACATGGTGCCGTAGGACTCACCACCGGACTTGCCCCGTCCCTGACCTTAGGTTGTGGCACTATGGGCGGTAGCTCAACTGGCGATAACATAACTCCTCTGCATTTAATAAATACGCGTTGGATGGCCTATGACCTAGAGCAGCCCAAGGCAACCGCCGAACAAAGAAAAGTTTCCGAACTAGACGTCGATATGATTTACAATTTGGTCCTTGAGTATCTAGACAAGGCCAAACAAAAATAACTAGAGGAGGGTTTATAATGGCAACTGCTAACGCATTAGGCATGATTGAAACAAAGGGATTGGTGGGGGCAATTGAAGCTGCGGATGCTATGGTCAAAGCGGCAAATGTTACTTTACTCGGGAAAGAGAAATCAGGCGGCGGTCTCGTGACGGTACTAGTACGAGGGGATGTCGGAGCGGTGAAGGCGGCGACAGATGCAGGCGCAGCAGCAGCAGAGCGCGTAGGGGAATTAATCTCGGTTCATGTCATTCCTAGGCCACATGCTGAAGTAGAGATGATTTTGCCGAAGGGGAATGTCCGTTCCGAAGACTAGCGTGGGGACAGAGGTCACCTGAATTAGACTTGGGTGACCTTTGCCGCCTGGCGTGGGGAGGTTTGTTATGAGCGTAGTCACTGAAGCTACTCTGCGTGCGATGTTCAAAAAAAGTACCCCCAAGACCTTCACCCTCACAAAGGGTGACATACTAACGCCTAACGCTCGGCAATTTTTGAAGGAGCGCCGGATAACTATTGTGGAGGGACAAGTTGCCATGCCAGAGAGAGGGCATGGACAGGCGAATGATATTCTCTGTCGGGAGCGAGTTCCGACGGAGGCAGCTTTTCAGCCACGCTTTGTATCCGACTTCGACGGCGGTAGATTCGAGTCCAAACCAGAGTATATGACGCAAGTCTTTGGAAACAAACTCGTAGGCAAGGACGATCCAAGGATTATGCTAAGGGGAAGGCTAGACAGTCTGCAGAGTACAGTCCTAGAGATTCAGCTTCAATTTGTCGGTCAGGTGTCTCCGAGCTTGATGAAGTCGCTTGATGAAATACTCTTGCTGATTCGTGCGACGCTGAGGGCTGAAGTTATGGGGGAACTTTTGTCTATTGAACTACTGCTCGGACTTGATGACGCTAGCTTGAGGGAACATTCGCACCACCCTCAGAAACACTATGGAATACCCCATTTTGTGCCAGATGTGTCGATGGGCCGTGAGGTGGTGTTGCTCAACAAACTAAGAACAACGATCAGGGAAGTAGAAGTAGTGGCCACGCAAACCTTTAAACATCAAGCTCAGGTCTCGCGTATCGACATCATCCAGATACTTAATCGGCTTAGTAGTGCAGCCTACATTTTGATGTGTCGCGTGCGCAGCGGCTACTATAAAAGGGATTTCTGAACATGGAAAAACAAATGCATGAAGAAATTGTGAGTTTGGTGCTTGCGAAACTGATGTCAAGAATTGGCGTCGAAGCATCAGGAAGACACATACATCTGTGTGAAAGTGATGCTATCTTGCTCTTTGGTACCACCGAGCTCCCAGTCAAGAGGGAATTATCACAGCCTGGGCAGTATGTTTACAAAGAAAGGGTAACCCTCATCGGCCCCAAGAGCATGATCAAGGAGGTAGCCATACTAGGGCCCTGTCGTGGGAAGACACAAGTTGAATTGTCCGTAACCGACATGCTTACCCTTGGACTTGTGCCTGTGTTGCGAGATTCCGGCGACCTGCATGGCGCGGGGGATATCGTAGTCGTGTCCGGCAGCAATGTGCTGGTGGCCAAGGAGGCCGCGATAGTGGCCAAGAGGCATCTTCATATGTCGCCGAGCGATGCGGCCCGCCTCGGCGTTAAGGATGGTCAAGTTGTCGCTGTGCGCGTGCACGGCAGTCGGACAGTTATTTTCGAGGGGGCTGTCGTTCGCGTTAGCCACCACTTTCGCCTAGTGATGCATCTTGATTATGATGAAGCTAATGCTGTGGGGCTTACGTCCACGAGCTATGGTGAGATTGTACGGCTAGAAAGGGATTCGCAGTATCAATACGGCCGTTGTTGATAGCATCGTTGAGAAACGTAATGCTGCTACAACAGTTAGGAGGCAGCCATGGGACAAAACCATGAGCAAGTTGTTCGGGATGTGCTCCTGGGCATGAGCCATATCCGAGAGGCGGCATTGATTGAGGGGGTCGACTACCCTGAACACTTGACTCTTAAGCTTCTCGATCACTTTCGGCTACACAGGGTCGTCGCTGGGAAGGTGATAACTTTGGGCCCTGAGGTGTCGGTTTGGTTGCCAGGGTTAAGCTTGGGTCAGGTCATGTCTATTCACGCGGGAGTCCCCTGTGATGTCGTGTCGGCTGTTGCTGTTGCGCTCCTAGTGCAAGGTCGGCGGGTGCATGTGTTGGCGGATACGGTAGAAATGCGAACCCTATCATTGGCCAGGAACTCATACGCCAAGCGCTTCAAAGACGCGTACAAGGTGTTGCTGGGCGTGGGCTTGACTGTCCATGAGGATATTATGAGTGCACATTCTTCTGTCGACTGGAAAGGTAGAGTGTTTTTAGAAGACGATGCCAGAAAGTGGTTGAAAAGTGGCAGAAAGAAAATTGTTCTGTCAAAAGCAACGATTGTCACGCCCCTAGCGCAGGACTACGCCCGCCACAACAACCTGACGATTGAGAGGTTATAATTAGATGATAGTGGGAAGAGTTGTCGGCAATGTTTGGGCAACGCGCAAGGACCCAGCCCTAAATGGCATGAAGCTGCTAGTGGTGAAGCCCATCGATCATTATTCCGAGCGCGGACGTCCCGAAATGATAGCTGCAGACTCAGTAGGGGCAGGCATAGGTGAGCTCGTCCTTGTTGTTACAGGTAGCTCAGCTAGGCGAAGTTTAGGCAAAGAATTGTGCCCCATCGACGCTATGATCGTGGGCATTGTAGACAAGATCGAAGTCGACACCAACCTCGATGTATAAGGCCTGTATATGGACTGGCTAACACGCATTAAAGACGCTGGGGTTGTGGGTGCTGGGGGGGCAGGTTTTCCAGCTCATGTCAAGTTGAACACTAAGCAGCCCATGCTGATTGCAAATGGCATAGAATGCGAACCCTTACTGCAAACAGATAAGTACCTCATGCGTACATATGCCGATGCTCTCGTGGAGGTCATCGATTTCGTCAGGGCCCAAATTGGTGCCGATAGGGCTGTAATCGGCATTAAAGACAAGAACCTGAGGGAGTTCCAAGCACTACAAAAGGCTATTCGCGCTGCAGGCAGTTCAATTGAGATTAAAGTCGTGCAGAACTACTACCCCGCCGGAGATGAACACATGCTCGTGCAAGAGGTGACAGGTCGTTCTACTCCCCCAGGTGGTATTCCATTGGAAGTCGGCGCGGTAGTTACAAATGTGGCCACTCTACTTGATATAAAAAACGCTCTGCATGGACAGCCGGTTACCTCGCGTGTCATCACAGTCGCCGGCGCGGTTCGGCAGCCTAAGCTCATCCGCGTCCCTATTGGTACGTCCATTGCAGAGTGCTTAGCACTAGCTGAAGGAACATCGGTTGCTAGTTATGCGGTCTTCGTAGGGGGCCCTCTTATGGGGGATGAATGCACTAGGGAGGCAGCAACAAGTACATATGTAACCAAGACTACGAGCGGGCTAGTAGTCTTGAGCGAGGACAGCTACCTTGTTCGCATGCGTAGGCTCCCCCTAAGCCACATTGTGCGTCGAACTGCAAGTGCGTGTATTCAATGCCAAATGTGTACTGATCTATGTCCTCGCTACTTAAATGGGCATCCACTTTTTCCGCACAAGGTTATGAGGGCTATTGGTAATAATCAGACCGCGGTGGAAGCGTTGAAGTCAGCACTTCTTTGTTGTGAGTGCGGCATATGTGAGTTTTACGCATGCCCAATGGGGCTTTCGCCCAAAGCCGTCAATCAAATTGTAAAGAAGCAGTTGTCCGCCCAAGGAGTTAGGTTCAAGCGTGAGCTAGGAGTAACTTGTCGGCCGCGGGAGATGTTGTCTTACCGCAAAATCGATACAACACGGATTATGGCTCGCACGGGTCTCTTGAAGTACCTGGGGGGAGAAATAGAAACTATCCAAAATTATGAACCTAAACAGGTGACCATACCCCTGAAGCAGCATGTAGGGTTGGCGGCGAAACCAGTGGTTCAGGATGGGGCATTTGTTTCCAAGGGCGTGCCTATTGCCAAGATGGAGGACGGCGTTCTCGGTGCTGATGTCCATGCATCTATCTCTGGCTGGGTTACGTTGCATGTGGAGTGCATTGATATAGATTCGCGGGAGGAACGACATGGTTAAGGCGCTGGGGATGGTGGAACTAAGCAGTATTGCTAAGGGATATGAGGTGGCTGACGCTATGCTCAAGGTGGCGGCAGTCGACCTTATCAAGGCGCACCCAATTTGTCCAGGCAAATTTATTGTTATGGTGGCAGGCGATGTTGGCGCAGTAAAAACTTCGGTTCAAGTGGGTAAAGATATAGGGGGTGATGCAGCCGTAGATTACCTGGTGCTCCCAAATCTTAGTGCTCAGATAATTCCAGCGATCGGTGGCGCAACCGTGGTGACAAATTATGACGCTGTAGGATGTATGGAGTTTTTTAGCATAGCCGCGGCGATAGTCGCGGCAGATGCGGCAGTGAAAGCGGCGAATATTGCTCTTATCGATCTTAGATTAGGATTCGCGATTGGCGGCAAGGCTATTGTCACCCTTACGGGTGATGTCAGTTCGGTATCATCTGCCGTAGAAGCTGGAACACGAGCGGCTGCGGAGAGCGGCCTTGTCGTGGGGAAGGTGATTATACCAAGGCCGCATCCGTCCCTTATAGATGCGTTTTTGTAGCCTAGAAAGGTGGTAAGTACAATCGGCCGGAAACTGTTAACGCGAAGAAATGTTGAAGAAGCCCTGATGCCTGCGGATGGCGTATTTTTCGTGGCGTCCGACATGATTATCACGGCTAGTGCGCTGGACACATTGAGGAGCAGGGGCATTTTCGTCCACTACGGTAGCGATCCTCGCTCTGTTGCTGAGAGCGTCTCTCAGATCGAGCCAGATTGGCGAAGCGAGGTAGAAAAAATTGTGCGTAGCGAGTATGGCATTGAAGATGCGGAAGTGATTGCAACAATTAAACAGCGCGTAGCTCGCATCTATGATCAGAAAATGCGTAGTCGCAAGTGAAAACTACTGATTCCAACGTTTAATCTCCAACACCTAGGTCGGTGTTTTCCTAAAAGCTCTTCTCTACCTCGTCAACCAGCCATCCCACGTAGGCTACGGCCTGCTGGATGGCTTCTTTTTTTGTCATGTCGACGCCGGCCATTTTGGCTAGGGCGAGGGGTTTCTCTGTGCCGCCAGCTTTAAGCACATTAACCCAGCGCTCGGCTGCCGTTGTGCCTTCGCTTTGGATGGCCTTGGCGACGGCGGTACCGATGGTGAGCCCTGCGGCATAGCTGTAGGGGTAGAGCCCGCGGTAGTAATGAGCTTGTCGCATCCATACCATCTCTGCGCCTTCGTCAAGTGTGACTTCGTCGCCCCAGAACTCGGCCAGTATTTCGCCTTGCACTTTGTTAAGGACGGTGGCGGTGATGGGCTGCCCTGCCTCTGCTAGGCCGTAAGTGCGGCGCTGCAGCTCGCCTTCAATGAGGTGGCGCACAAAGTTATGGTAGTAGGTCATGAGTAGCTGCATCATAAGCCAGCGGCGCATCTCATTGCTCGTGCTTAAAGCCAGAATATGATCCGCGACGAGGAGCTCGTTAATGGTTGACGGTGCCTCGATAAAGAACATGGTGGGGCGGGTATTAGCAAGCCTTTGGTAGCGCTGCGCTAGGACGCCCTGCCCAGCATGGCCTAGTTCATGCGCTAGCGTTAGGGCATTGCGCATGCGGTTGCCCCAGCTCATGCTGATGTAGGGGTGCACGCCATACACAGAATTGCAGAAGGCTCCTGTTCGCTTGCCGACGTTGTCAGCCCTGTCTATCCAGCGGTTTTGCAGTCCGTCTGCCATGATTTGTGCGTACTCTGGCCCCAGCACGCGGAGGCCCTCTAGCACGAGTTGGCAAGCTTCTTCGTAGGTAGTCTCGGGGTTGTAGCTAGGGTCAAGGGGGGCCTCGATGTCGCAGTAAAGCAGTTGGTCAAGCCCGAGCACCCGCTTGCGCAAGTTTGCATAGCGGCGCATATGGGGGGCTAACTCCGTCAAGATGACATCATGGATGTTATTATAAATATCTATAGTCACTTCTTGCTGGTCTAGGAGCATGTGCACAGCAGAATCATACCCCCTCAGCTTGGCGGCGACGACATTCTTTTTTACTTCTGTGCCCCAAGCGGTGCCATAGGTGTGGAGGTATCTTTTCAGCCCCTTGTTCAGCTCGGCGTAGGCATTGCGGCGCAGGGTGGTGTCTGCCGCCGTTTCATGCCTACCCAGTGACATGGGGTAGAGCTTGCCGGTGCTGTCTGCCACCGCATCAAAGGTGAGGTCTGCCGTGCGTGAGCTCTCATAGACTTCTGCCGGAGCATTAAGAACCTGCCCGAAGGCCGCGAGTGCCATCTCTGTCTCGGGGCTAAGCATGTGGGGTCTTTTTTCTAGCCACTTTTCTATGGTAATACGAAAAGGGTCTAGGGCGGGTTCGTCTTCTAGATATTGCTCGAGTCGTCCCGCAGGAAGTGACAGGGCTTCAGAGAGCACGAAAGAGGTTTGCGCCTGAAGATGTGCCATGGCGGCTCCGGCTTTACTGGCCATCACCTGGAACGAGGGGTTGGTGCCGTCGCTAGAAATACTTAGAGAGGCGTAAGCAAAGACTTTGGTAGCACGTTTCTGCAAGGCCTCGTGAGCCAGAAGACAGTCGAGAAGTGTCAGTGCGCCTCTATCTAGGAGGCCTTTGTACTGTGTGACAGCAGAAATGAGGGGCGGCAAAGCGGCCATTTCGGCCTCCCACTCCTCTACAGAAGAAAAAATGTCGTTTAAGTTCCAGGTTTCCTGCTCCCGTATCTCGGCTCGTGTCAGTTGTTTAGACAAAGTAGCTCCCCCTTACCTGTACTTGGTGGTGACTTCTAAATCAGAGTATTTCGCCACGCGAATAACTTAGTCCTGCAAGAATTGTGGAGCTGAAACTATGGGCAGAACGCTGCGTAGTAGGTTTATAACCATACAAGGGGGGATTAGCGTGTTTAATGTGTTCCTAATCATGCTGCTGGGCCTGATTAATCTGCGGTTTGACTTGTTGCTTGGTAATATGAAGCGCTACCTGCATGGGCAGGTCTGGCGCTTAGTTGTTGGTGCGCCGCTTTGTCTGTTGTGGGTGTACTTAACTTTGCCCGCCCTTGTGCCGAACGTGGGCTACACTGTGGTGCTACTGCCACTGGCCCTCAATATTACTGCCACCATGCTTGAAGTATGGACGGGGAAAAAGAAGCCAGCAAAGAGGGTTGGCTGGCTACTGTCGCTGCTCTTTGTTGGTACCCTAGGAGTGTCATTCTATCTCAATGTACTGGTGGTGCCGTTTCACGCTACCGAGCTTAGAGACACACCGGTGGTCAGGCTAGCCACAGAGCCCTTGCCCGTCATGCACCTTGAGCATATCAGGCTGGTGCCTATTGAGAACGCCAGATGGCGCGCGGACAAAATCCTAGGCGGCATGGGCGCAGGCTTTGAAATAGGGCACTTAAATATACAGATGGTAGATGGGGAGCTCTACTGGGTCGCGCCGCTAGACTTTCGCGGCCTGATGCGCTGGTGGAGCTTTCGCGAGGCGCCGGGCTTTGTCATGGTAGACGCTGTGGATGCGGGTGCGCCAGCCGAGTTTGTGCCCGCACCACTAAAGTACACCCGTGGGGCCTTCTTTGCCAGCGACCTCTTCCGTCACGTCTATGGGCAGCATGGAGACGTGCTGCTACTTGGCCCTAGTTTTGAGTTGGACGACGAACGCAATCCTAGGTGGGTCATGAGCATTGGGCGTCCTACAGTTGGTAAGACGGGCACAGTGGTGACAGGCGTAGTAATTGTTGACCCCGCCACGGGAGAAATGCGTGAATATGCTCTGGCTGAGGTGCCCACTTGGGTTGACCAAGTAATCCCCGAACAAGTTGCCGAAGCGCACAATTCTTGGTTTGGCCGATTTGTACATGGTTACTGGAACTCTGTCATTGGTCAGCGCGATGTGCATCTGCCGACCGCGTGGGAGGGCGAGGTAGATGTCTTTGGTGTGGTGGGCCCAGACGGGCGGTTTTACTGGTTTACCGGGCATACTTCACCGGGTGAAGACGACTCGCTCATGGGTTACACCATGATGGATGGTCGCACAGGTGAAATTGTTTACTACAAAGATGCCGTGGGCATATTTAATGAGGCCGCAGCGGTAGCCTCGGTCAATGCAGCAGTGGCAGACTTCGTGGGGTGGAGGGGGGCGCAGCCTCTGCTCTACAACCTCTACGGCGCGGAGTCCTACGTAGTGCCTGTCTTGTCAGAAACAAATATCTTAAAGGCAATCGGTATCGTCAACGCCCGTACTGGGCGCACCGTCGTGGAACCGACCATGTTGCAAGCAGTGATGGCCTACAAGCAGTACCTAGGGCAGGGCATTGGCGGCATCGTACCGACTGGCATAGCCGCGTTACAGACGCTAGAGGGCGAAGTTTCGCGCCTTGGCTCGGCAACTGCCGACGGGCAAACGGTGTTCTATCTGCGGATCGCAGGCTCAGAGCGCATCTTTACCGCCACAGCCGCACTAAGCGCGGAAATCGCGGTGACGGCGGTGGGCGACCGCGTATCGCTTTCTTATCTAGACACAAATGAAGCAGTGGTGCCTCTAGCAGCCTTCGACAACCTCGGTTTTTAGCAGAACAGTCCCTTTTGCTTCGTTGCTTCGGAAATTTTACGTGCAGTTAACACTTGTCAAACTACTGTGTTATCGCTTATCGTGTAAGCTGTAGTTAAGCTGAACGCGAAAGAGGGTGCGAGTTTTGCTCAAGGGTTTCTCGCTCGAAGAACGCAGTTGGATGATGTATGACTGGGCCAATTCCGTATACTCAGCGGTGGTGACGGCCGCGATTTTGCCGCTGTTTTTTACTTCGCTGACTGGCGCCGCTGGGATTTCTTCTACTACGTCAAGTGTCTACTGGGGATATGCTACCGCAGCCGCCTCTCTGATTATTGCAATGATGGCGCCTTTACTCGGGGCTCTCGGGGACTACAAGGGCATGAAGATGCGTCTTTTCAAAGTATTCTTGGCCATTGGGGTGCTCTCGACTGCTGCTCTCGCTTTGTCCACGCAGTGGCAAATTGTTTTAGGCATTTCGATTGTCACTGCCATTGGGTTCGCCGGTGCTTCCATCTTCTATGATGCGTCTCTCGTGGATGTCACTACTTCTGAGCGTATGGATAAGGTCTCGAGCTACGGTTTTGCCCTAGGTTACATTGGGGGCAGCACGATTCCCTTTGTTGGCTCTATTGCCTTGATTATGTTTGGCGAGCGCATAGGTGTGCCACGCCTCTTAGCTACCCAGATTTCTTTTATAATTACGGCTCTCTGGTGGGCAGTGTTTTCTCTGCCACTCTTACGCAACGTCAAGCAAGTGCATTTTCTTGAACCAGTGGCTGACCCCATCGCTGCCAGCTTTCGCCGTATAAAGGCCACCCTAAGTAACGCCAAGGAGCATCGGCGGGTGTTCTTGTTCCTTGCGGCGTACTTCTTCTATATTGACGGCGTCGGTACGATTATCCGCATGGCCACTATTTACGGCGCGAGCGTGGGCATCGGCACGGAGACCATGCTAGCTGCGTTAGTAGTCATTCAAATAGTAGCCTTTCCCTGCGCTATTATCTTTGGGCGTCTAGCCGAAAAACTCGGCAGTGCGACTATGATTTTAGCAGGTATCGGCATCTACATGGTCATCAGCATCCTCGGTTTTCGCATGACGACAGCGGCGGATTTTTGGGGCATCGCCCTGCTCGTGGCCACCGCACAGGGAGGCATCCAGGCCATCTCTCGCTCGCATTTTGGCAAAATGATCCCTAAGAATCGCTCTAATGAGTTTTTTGGTATGTACGATATTTTCGCTCGATTCTCCGCAATTCTTGGTCCCGCGATGTTCGCCATGCTTACTCAGGCTACGGGCAACCCACGCTTTGGGGTGCTGAGCGTCATGTTTCAGTTTACTGTGGGGGCCATCCTTTTCTGGTGGTCGGAGAGAGGTACAGCTGCCGTAAAAGTAGCTATGTAGAGGAGGGCATATGTCTAAACGCTTAGTCGTCATATCTGTAGATGCTCTGTCAGTCGACAACTGGGAGCAAGTGAATAGCCTCCCCACTTTTCGTGCCCTGCTGGAACAAGGTGCTTTTAGCCGAGAGCTGCGCAGTGTCTTTCCTACGCTTACTTATGCGGTACACACGACCATGGTCACAGGGGTGCACCCCGCGACACACGGTATTTTGCACAACAATCCCCTGCAGCCTTTAGTGCCAGAGAAAGAAAAGGCCTGGTATTGGTATAGCCGCGTTATAAGGGCACAGACCATCTACGAGGTAGCCTCTGTGCATGGCTTACGTACTGCAGCGCTACTGTGGCCGGTCACGGGCGGTGCTAACATCAATTACAATTTGCCAGAAATTGCGGCACTACCAGGAGAAAACCAAGCGCTCAAAGTAATGCGCCATGGGAGCCCCTTGTTTTGCCTTGAGCTAGAGCTACGTTTTGGACGTTTGCGCTCGGGGGCAAGTCAGCCTGCGCTCGACAACTTTGTCACCGCAAGCGCTGTGCATACCCTAAGGACTAAGCGGCCGGACCTGATGCTCATACACTTAATCGATCTTGACGACAAAAAGCACTACTTCGGAACAGACAGCCTTGAAGCCAGGCAGGCCTTAGAGCGCATGGATAGCCGCTTGGCCGCCATTATCGGGGCGACAAAGGCGGCCGGTACTTTTGCGGAGACCGCTTTCTTGGTCATTGGCGACCACGGCCAACTAAATGTCGACTACCGAGTGCGACCCAACAATTTGCTGCGTGAGCAGGGCCTAATTAATCTTGATGGCGGGAAGAGCGAATGGCGCGCCTATGTGCAATGTTCGGGTGGCAGTGCCTACCTCTATGTGCGTGAGGGTGACTTGGCAGCGCATGAAAAAGCTATGGCGATACTCTTAGAAGCTGCGGGCGAAGACAAGTATGGTATAGAGGCAGTGCACGGTCCGGCAGCTTTTCCCGACCTGTGTGGGGCACATGGTATTGCGGCAGTGATAGAAGCGCGCCAAGGTTACTACTTCGACGAAGCCATCGCCGAACCAACTGTGCACTACATTACTGCGCCCGGCAAGCAGTATGCCACCCATGGGTACTCGCCACACAAACCGGACTATACTTGTCTCTTTATAGCTGCGGGCAATGGCGTGTTAAGGCGTGGCGATTTAGGCGCTTTAGAGATGGTGGATATCGCACCCACCATGGCCAACTTGCTAGGGCTGCCTTTTTCCCGTAGGGATGGGCGACCGATTGCCGGGCTGGGCTAAGTTTATGATAAATCCCCCTGGCTAAAGGCCAGGGGGATTTGGTGGTTTTGTCGGTCAAAGTATTAGGCGCTTTCCGCGGAAATGTGCTCTTCCTTTATGCCGCGAGTCATAAGAGCTTTCGTAGTCGCTGTGACCATGCCTTTTGAGCCGCACATGTAGATCCTGTGATCAGTTAAGTCTAGCTCGGCCAGTAGATCGGTGACTAGACCTTTGCGTTCGGTGTAATTGGGAGTAGGAGAAGCCACAACCTTCAGGTAGCGCAAGTTGCCCGATTTCTGTGCCGCGCTGGCTAGAATCTCATCGTAGATGAACTCGTCAGGGGTGTTCACGCCGTAAATAAGTGTGACCTGCTTGTTTGCTGCCAAGAGTTGATCGACTATGGGGATGAAGGGTGTAATGCCGATACCGCCGGCCACTAAGAGGAATTTCTTCGCCGTAAGGTCAACGAGTAACGCATTCCCCATAGGACCCTCGAGTTGGTGCGATTGACCCACCTTAAATTCGTCAAATATTTTGCTCGTGCCGTACCCGCCAGGCATGTACTTAATGCTGAGGCGCACACTCTGGTTGTTTTCTCCGCTGGCGGCAGAGTAGGCGCGATAGACCTCAGGCCTATCCTCTACTTTGACTACGAAGTACTGGCCAGGCAGGTAGGCGACAGTGGGCGGCTCTACGAAAGAGAAGGTAAACTCGCGCACATCCTTAGACAATTGTTCGATGCGTGTAATCGTCGCCGTGATTTTCAGACGTCCTTTGTAGCCCGTAGTGTTGCTCTGTCCCACCACAAGGCGTGCTTCATCTGTCGTAGAGAGCGTGAGCGCTTTCGCAGGGCAGTTCTCTACACATGTCAGGCAGCGGATGCAGTTTTCGTCGTTAAACTGTCCCTCTGCCGAAAAGGCTGTGTGCGGCATGAGCTGCATGGGGCAGACGCGTCCACACTTAGCGCACTTGTGGCACTTGACCGCGGCTTCGAGCGTAATTTTGCGGTCGTTCCTCTTAGTCCAGCCCAAAATCTTGCCAAGTTTGTACATGAGCACTTGCATGGTGCCCATGGGGCAGAACTGACACCAACTGCGTGGCGCAAATAAAAGGCCCAGCGTGCCGCCCACAATGGTCACCATGAGGTAGCTCATGACAAAAACAAACCCTAGGCGATCCCAAAAGTGTAGCTCGCCCCAGAGACCGGCCACGCGCACAAAACGCGAGCCTAGGTTGTACATAAACCAAGTCATGACGGCCGCTTGTACGTACACTGATTTAAGCGCATTAGGTATCTTACGATTTCGACTGAGTGGCAGCAAAATTTGGTCAAAAAGACTGCCGTGGGCACAGTAGTTGCCGCACCAGTAGCGGCCCTTAAACAGCGACATAACCGCTAACGAAAATATTACACCGAAAACCAAGAGGCCAAGTCGGGGGTACCATAGGCCGCCAAAAGCCACGGTCAGCGTGAATAACCACCCATACTGGCGAAGAGCAGAAAACGTGCGCTTTGTTTTGATATTGAATGTACGCATAGCAGCCTCCTTTATTGCTTTTTTGGACATACCTGTGCAAAGAGGTTATCGCTCCTCGGTGGCGAAGTGAGGAGGGAGAAGATTAAGGGGGATGTTACTTGACTAAAACAACGCAGGCAACGCAGAAATTGGCAGGGCAAGGCAAGATGTGGGTGGTAGTAGGGGCGGCAGCGGCCATCTTTTTCCCAGGGTCACTGGTGTTCGGGCTGCCAGGGCTGATGTCCACCGTGTGGGGTAGTAGCCTAGGGGTAAGTGCAGGTGCTCTGAGTTATGTGATGTTCTTTCTCTTAGCCGCACTTGGCATTTTCATGTTTGTCGTCGGTAAGTGGACGAACAGGCTAGGCGCTAAGTCCTTGATTATGCTCGGTACAGTGCTCGCCGCGTTGGCTGCAGCCATGACGGCGGTGGTTACAAATGTCTGGATGATTTACGGCTGGGCGTTTCTTATCGGGACGGCAACCTGCTTCATCTACTCTCCGGGTATCGGCATTGTGCAGCGGTGTTATCCTCATATTAAAGGAACGGTCTCAGGCATCGTCAATCTGACCTTTGGCATATCTTCGGCCCTACTAGTGCCTCTATATCGTCTGTGGCTCGATACTTATGGGCACGCTACTCTTGGTCTTGCTATTAGCGCTTTCACCTTGGTCATCGGTCTACTGGCCGCGCAGCTTATTTCGGAGCCCGCATCGAGCGAGGGCCGTAGCCCGTCTAGTGCAGCAGCGAGCCAAGCCGAGGCCATTAACCTAACTTTGACCCCGGCGCAAGCCGTACGCACGAAGGATTTTTGGCTACTATGGCTGGTGTGGTCGTTTATGGGTGCCGCTGGCATTACCATGGTCACGCAATCGGTGCGCTATGGACTCTACCTCGGGCTTGGCCTCGCGGGTGCGTCTAGTATTTTGGCCGCCTTCAATCTAACGAATGGACTGAGTCGCTTAGTTTCGGGGGCACTCTCTGATGTTTTGGGGCGGAAGTTAACTTTAGCGCTTAGTTTTGTGCTAGCTGGTGTGGCCTACTTGATGCTAGCCTCCGTTAGTTCTCTAAGCCTGATATTGTTTCTCGCCGCAGCCATTGGCTTTGGCTACGGCACACTGTTTGCCTGTTCTGCGCCGCTTATCGCCGAATGTTTCGGCCTCAAGCACTTCGGCGTCATCTTTGGCTTAGTTTTTACGTCTTTCGGCTTTGTTTCTGGCCTGCTAGGTCCCGTAGCAACTGGGCTTATTTTGCAAACGACAAATAATAATTACGCAGCTGCTTTCGTCTTTCTCGGGCTGCTCTGCTTTGTTTCCGCAGGGCTCATGTTCTTCGTGTCACAGCCTGATAAAGCTAAACAGGGTACCGTCTAGGACAGAGGGCTGGTTCGCAGGTTACTATGACACAGTGCTAGACAATGGGTCTTAACTGGAGAGTGTCTTATCAAGCAATTGTTTCAGTGCGGCTTCTGGCATGACACCAGGGATACGGTGCATTTCTTGGCCATTTTTGAAAATTAGCACGGTCGGAATGGCCATAATATTGTACTTGCCCGCAGTGACTTGGTTCTCATCGACATTGACTTTTGTTACTTTGGCTTTGCCGGTATAGGACTCGGCCAGACGATCAATGATGGGGCCGAGCATGCGACAGGGCATGCACCATGGCGCCCAAAAATCCACCACAGTCACGCCTTGAGCGGCGAGTACTTCTTCGGTAAAATTTTTGTCAGTTACATGCAACATGGAAAACTCCTCCTTCAGATACCCCCTAGGGTATGCTACTAACTAGTTTAGGTGATGTACCGTCTCTTGTCAATACTGGTGCGCCGGCCTTGAAATAGCCTCGGTAGCGGCAGTACCTTAAGAAAAAAGAAGGTGTGAAAATGCAGGATGTTACGGCGGCGATTGTGTTGAATGAGGCGGGAGAGGTGCTGCTGGCGCGCCGCGCCCCTAGTGAAAAGCATGCCGGTAGCTGGGAATTCCCCGGTGGAAAAGTGGAGGCCCGTGAGACGCCCGAAGAGTGTTTGGTGAGAGAAATGATGGAAGAATGTGGCGTTCGTGTTGGCATTAAGTCTTTTGTAGCCGAAAGTGTTTACCTGACCGCTGGTGGCGCTATTCGCCTACTGGCCTATAGGTGCGAGATTATAGCCGGCCATCTCACTATGTCTGTGCACGACGCCTATAGATGGGTAAGGCCGAGCGAGCTGCTTACGTACAGCCTGCTTCCGGCCGATGTTCCTATCGCCAAGCGCTGCCAGCAAGGTTTTGGCGAGTAAGTCACGCCGTTGGCCTGGGAGTAGGTCCTGCAAGTAGAAGAGGCGTAAGTAGGCTCCCTCATGTGAAAAAAGCATAAAATATGTTAGTATGAGCATAGGTAATGAGTGCTAGGACACAGGGCTTGGACACTAGGAAGAGGACCTAGGGCGGGGGGTATTGTGTTGCAGTTGTCTCGTATTGCCGCTCCGGTGAATAGGAGTGATCTCTGCTGGGCTATTGGGCTACTGCCGGTGGCCACTTTGCTCTTTGACGGCAGCAAAGTTGTCGCGCTGAATGAAAAGTGCCGGCAGCTACTAAGCATGGACAAAACCATAGCCGATTGCGCGGAAAATGCAGCAGAAGCAAACGATGCTCTACGGGAGCTGCCACTTGATGTTCTCTGGTCGGGGGCGCTAGAGGAGGGTGAGTCTTTCGCCGAGGGCAGGCTTTGGCGTGACGGCACACAGGAGTTGTGGTTAGAGTGCCGGTGTAGGAGTGTATCCTCAGAGGGGATAACCCTGGCACTAATTCACTTGTTCGATGTAACAGCGAAAAAATCCACCGAACGAAAACTGAGGCGTTTCTCTCGGCTACGCGAACTGATGCTCGAGGTTACGCAGACGGTGCTCGAGGTGGAAGACTTTAAGAAGCTGTGCCAGGTTATTTTGACTAAAGCGCTACAGGCGATTCCGAGGGCTGCCATTGGCTCGGTGCTGCTCAAGGAAGGCGAATACTTTGTTTTTGGAGCCGGGGCCGGCTTTACGGACGATTTGAGATCCTTTAAAGTGCCGATTAAGGAGTCTTTTCTTTACCGCGCCACACGCGGCAAGATGGATCGCGTCGTCAATGTGCCTGATCTGCGTCTGATTGACACATTTTACTTTGTCAACACGGAAGACAAAGGCGGGCGGTGCATCTGTTCTACCGTCATCGCGCCTATATATGTTCAAGGAGAACTTATCGGCTGTGTAAGTGTGGACTCGGTTGAATTGGCCGCTTTTGATGATGATGATTTACAGTCCATGATCTTTATTCGCGACAATATAGAGATCGCGGTCACCAACCACTTTCTCTATCAAGAGAAAGCCTACCTCGCTAGGCACGACCAGCTGACCGGACTCAATAATAGGTGGTACTTTGATGGGCAAGCGGGGGCCCTGCTCGAGCGGGCGCGGAGGTATAAAGAGAGTTTTCATATCGTGCTTTTCGACGTAGATAGGCTTAAGTATGTTAATGACGCCTATGGACACTTAGTGGGTGACCAAGTGCTAAGAAAAATTGCCGCGGCCCTGTTTGCCGAAACTCGCAAGAGCGATGTCTTGGCTAGATTGGGCGGTGATGAGTTTATCGGTATATTCTTCAACGCTTCCGCGGAGGCCTTGTGCGAAAAATTCAGGCAAAGTCTTGTCGCCTTGCTAACCGACCCCCTTTTAGAGGGGGGCAGCGTGGTCCCCTGCACCTATAGTTACGGTGTAGCTAGTTTTCCTGACGATGGAGAGACAATCGAAACGCTCATCGCCGTCGCCGATAGCCGCATGTTTAGTGATAAGGGTAGATCTAGCTAAGAAGACGAACCTAGGCCTACCTCTTCTGCAGGGAGGTGCACCGTGAGTGAAGATAGATCATTAGAGTCCGTGCTGCGCTGGCATGTTGCGCGCTACCCTTTAATGCAGGCCTGTGACGCCGTCAAACTTCTTTACCAAAACGAATTTGGCAGCGGGCACTTAGTGAAAGACCCGCAGAGTTCGTTGCAGTTTTTGTGCCAAGAATATGCCGCAATTGCGAAGGGTGCAGGGGCTGAACTATATGAAGACATAGGCAATGGGTATGTGCGGCTATACTTAGCCGCCCTTGACAACGCTTGTTACACGCTCGAGGAAGTAAATAACATGTTTGTTGCTACAGCCGCCGCGAGAACGGGCAGCACAAGCAATTTCTTGGTGAAGTTAGAGTTACTTAAAACGCTGACGCATGAAGGGATTTTCTCCTTTACCGAACAAGAGCTCGGGCGATATCTTGTGGGGTATAGGGAGCAGGGCTACCCGGCCGCACGCCACAGCGCAGAGTATCGGCAGGCATATTCGCCTGCTTACAGGGTGATTTTGCAGAGCCTACTAGGAGGGGGAGCTTCTCGTACAGGCATAAGTCCGCAGCACTAGTACGCGGGGCTGAAAGTGCTGCGCCTTGAAACAAAAAGAACCTTCCCCTTTGTCGCTGTCGCTGCTCTCTGCATTAAATGGTATTTATTGCAGAGAATAAAAGCGGTGGTGATTAAAGTGGCAGAGTGGTGGGACAAAATCAGGGCCTGGCTTACCGGTGGGGACAAGCTAGTGTCAGAGACAAGCCGTATTCCCCTGCAAGGTTATGAGCATGACGTACTGTACCTACAGGAGCAGCTAGGGCATGCCCCTGATTTCGCGGCGCGCGAGTTTCGTCTCGGAGTTAACGGTAGTAGAGTTGCGGCCCTCTATCTGCGGAGTTTGGCGGATGAAAAGAGCATCGCGAACTCTATTATTATGCCGCTTTCCAGCATAGCGGCCTTAGTAGACATTGCCACGCGTAACACCAGTGTAGACGCGGTCCGCAACCTCTTATCGTCAGCTTCAGTCGCCGACTTGTCTGACCTAGGCGTAGCCATGGAGCGCATACTGCTTGGCGAAACGGTACTACTTGCAGAAGGACTTAAGGTAGCCTTAGTGGTCGGCACACGCGCCAGTATTGGCCGCACTACTTCCACTCCCGAAATAGAGACGACGGTGTTTGGCCCAAAAGTGGCTTTTGTGGAGTCTCTAGAGACCAATCTCGCCTTAATTCGGCAACAGGTGCCAGCACCCACTCTGCGTATTGAGACTTTTGACCTCGGCCGCAGGAACCCTAGGCGAGTGATGATGTTCTACCTTACCGATCTAGCGACGCGCGAGACGGTCGCCGAGTTGCGCCAGAAAATCAAGGACATAGATGTCGGCAGCCTGCTAGAGACAGAGTACTTGCATACGCTCATTGGCAAAAGCCCTTGGTCGCCCTTTCCGCAAGCCATTCACACCGAGCGCCCCGACCGCGTTTCAGGCAACCTCCTGGAGGGTCGTATCGCTCTCCTGCTCGATGGCTCACCAGAGGCCATGATCCTGCCTACGGGGTTTAGCGACCTTTTCCAAAGCCCGGGAGACTACTATGAGCATCACCTCGTGACCACGCTAATGCGGGCGCTGCGCATGGTGGCCTTTCTTTTATCTACCACTCTTCCCGCCTTCTATGTGGCTATCACCACTTTTAACTACGAAGTGCTGCCAACCGATCTCCTTTTTGCCGTGGCTTCCGCTAGGGCGGGCATTCCCTTCCCGCCTGTCATTGAGACTGTGCTGATGTTGGTGCTAGTCGATATCCTGCAAGAGGGCGCTTTGCGGATACCGGCCAAGATTGGTCAGACTGTCGGTGTGGTAGGGGGCTTTGTGTTGGGGCAAGCTGTTATTCTCGCTCGACTCGTGAGCCCGCTCTTAGTTATTGTGGTGTCGGTCTCCGTCATTAGCTCTTTTGCGACACCCGACTACCGTGTCGTTGGCCTAGCGAGGCTCTTGCGCTACACCTTGCTAGCGGCGGCGGGAGCCCTTTCGGGGATAGGCATTGCAGCCGTATGGGTAGGGGTGGTTATCCACATGGCCTCACTAGAAATTTTGGGCGTACCCTACTTGCGCCCTCTGGCCCCGCTACGCCTTAGCAGTCTTTCTGACTTTGTCTTTCGTAAGCCCTACCGCAGTGCTGACCCCCGCCAAGCTAAGCGCCTGCGATAGGAGTCATGAACTCATGCGGGTGAGAAATCGGCTCACATCGTTCCAGCATGGCGTACTCATTATCGGTGCCTTAATTGCCAATGGCATTTTTTCCTTGCCGCGCGTGGCGGCACAAGATGCGGGACGCTCCGCTTGGGTGGTCGTGGCCTTTGCCGGGCTGGTGCTCCTCATAGTGGCGCTCCTTTCTAACCGACTAGCCAGTTACTTTCCGGAGGAAGACCCAGCAGGCTGGGGGCTAAGGCTTATGGGGCCCATCGTGGGGCGCGTGTGGCTGCTGCTCTACTTTCTAAAATGCTGCTTCTTTATAGTGTTAACAATGCGTATTTTTGCCGCCATTATTACTAACCGCATGCTCATGCATACGCCAAGCAGCGTCTTGGCGGGCATAGTGCTGCTCTTGTCAGTGCTGGCCGCTGTAATAGGCATAAGCGGCCTAGCTCGCTTTGCAGAAATTAGCTTTATGGTGTGGTTGCCCTTCATGCTACTGGTTGTAGCCACCCTTTTGCGGGGGCATCTCTTTCATCTTCAACCAGTAATTGGGGACACAGATCTTAGCGCCCTCCTCGCCGGCGCCAAGTCGGCTTCCTTTAGCTTCGCAGGTTTTGACATACTGCTGTTTAGCTACCCGCATCTCGAAAAACCCCAGAATTCTGCCCGCGCAGTGTTTTGGGCCATGGTCTTTGTCACCGCTATTTACACCCTGACTACCGTGGCGGCACTCGCGTTTTTTGGCGTAGAACATCTGACTCGCCTTCTAGTGCCGACGCTAGTGATGCTAAGTATCGCCGAGACCTCGGTCATAGAGCGGTTTGATAGCTTGGCCCTCTTTATGTGGCTCGGCATGGTCGTGGTAACGTCGGGAACACAGCTCTACATGGGCACGCGGCTCATTCAGGGGTTAATCCCCAAGGCGAACTTTGAGAAAACAGCAGTGTTTCTGGGCGCCTTTCTTCTCGTATCCACTTGGGGAGAGACACCACTAAGGAGGCTAATCACCTTCGCCGATTATTTTGGCACCTTCGACATTTTGTTTGTCACACTAAGCGCGGTGCTTTTGCTGCCCCTCGCCTACTTCGTCAACAAGAGAGAGCGCAGGCTCGGGCGATGATTACGGCTAGGCGGCTGCTGGTGCTGACTTTAACAATTTGCTCCCTGCTCATGACCGGTTGCTGGGATGCCCTGCCCGTAGAAAAGCGAATTTTTGCCACTGCTATAGGGCTAGACTGGGTGCCCGAACAACCACACCTTACAGTGACTGTAATACACCCGTTAATGGAAGAAAAGCGCGCCCGAGAGAATCGCGTGCTGACCTTTCGCGCTCATAGTTTTGGTGAAGCTCTGGCCATGTTGCACCACAGCAGTGGGCAGCAGTTGTCTCTCGGCGTCCTTTCGGTCATCGTCATAGGTCGGCAAGCGGCCGAGCAGCCTCTCTCCTCGTTTGTGAACGACCTCATGGCTCACCCCGACCTGCGTCTTGGTGCCTATGTCCTCGTGGCCAGTGGCACAGCGCAGGAATTACTAGCTGTTACTCCGCCCGATCATCAGCGCATCGCTGTGCACCTGAGAGATGTTCTGCACAGAGCTGTGCGGCGGAGCGACGCACCAGCCACGACTCTGTACGACTTTGTCACACATGTCATGACGCCAGGCGCAGATGCCATCACCGCTCTCCTTAGTCCCATAGGCACTCTCGAGCATCGTCCTCCGCCGGGGCAAGGCGCAGAGGGCGCGGGGGGCGGTGGCCAGCAGGCCGAGGGCGGTGGCAAAAATGCCTTGCCAAGTCCCCCTCCTGAAGATGTTCAGGTGGTGGGGGCAGCCCTGTGGCAAGGCGATACCATGGTAGGGGAACTGACCTTGCCCATGGCACAGCATGTCTTCGTAGCAATGGGGATTGCTGACGCCATGCTCATGAAGGTCTTGTTTGCCCCAGACGAGAGATTTTTCCCCGGGGGCAGCGTCATGACCCTTAGTATAGAGGGCGCTCGCGCCGATTGGAGTCTCGACCTAGCCGAGGGACGGCCACATTACACTTTACGACTAGATGTGAGGCTCAGTCTGCACAACTATGCCGGCACTGTAGACCTGAGTAAGCAGGAGAATAGCGAGCTTTTTGAAAAGATCATCGCGAGCACGTTTGAGCAAAACATGCTGGAGGCCCTGTAAAGACTGGTTTCTACCGGCAGCGACGCCTTAAGTCTGGGCCAATTGATGCGCCTAAAATACCCCGCAGAGTGGGACAGCAAGGGGTGGCGCGACCAGCTTAAGACGGCGACCTTTGACGTGCAGACAAAGGTAGAGATCCGCAACATGGGTCTGCAGCTGCTGAGACTCGAACCTGTAGACAAGTGAGACCCTAGTACAGGCTATGCTTGGCGCGTGTGTGAGGTTATAATAGGGCAGAAGAAAGTTTAAAGGAGTGTGTTCCACATGATTCCGACGCCACATATCGGGGTGCGCGAAAAGGGCATTATTGCCGAGACGGTGCTCTTGCCCGGCGACCCATTGCGCGCAAAGTTTATTGCCGATAATTTCCTTGCGGATGCGGTGCAATTTAATACGGTGCGTAATATGTTCGGGTATACAGGCACTTACCAGGGTAAGAAGATTTCCGTTATGGGAAGCGGCATGGGCATGCCTTCCATAGGTATTTACTCCTATGAGTTGATTCACTTTTATGGGGTCAAGAACTTAATTAGAGTGGGGTCATGCGGTTCATTTCTCGAAGACGTCAAGGTGCGCGACATTGTCATCGCCATGGCGGCGTCGACTAACTCTAACTACGCTAGTCAGTATGCCTTGCCCGGTACTTATGCGCCAACCGCATCTTGGGCTTTGCTGAAAAAGGCAGTCGCTACAGCGGAGCAGAAGGGCATTGCCGTCAAGGTGGGCAATGTGTTCTCCTCAGATATTTTCTACGACGACAACCCAACTTCATGGCAGAAGTGGGCAAAAATGGGCGTAATGGCTGTGGAGATGGAAGCGGCCGCGCTCTACATGAATGCGGCAAGGGCCGGTGTGCAAGCGCTGTGTATTTTAACGGTCTCAGACTCCCTGGTCACGCACGAGGCGCTTTCGGCCGAGGAGCGGCAGAACACCTTTACGCAGATGATGGAGATTGCTCTCGAACTGGCGTAACTAAGGAGTGATGGGGAAATGACCGTGAAAATAGTGGATTTACGCGACGTTTATACGGAAAACCGTGCCGAGCAGTTAGCTACTCTCATCCACATGGCTTTTCCGGGTGCAGATGGGTATCCGACGATGGAGTCCGCCCGCACCGAGGTGGTCGAGGCCTGCGAAGAGGGCAGAATTAACTTTGTGGCTTTAAATGAACTGGGCGATATTGTGGGTTGGATTGGCGGTATAGAGACATATAATGGCAATGTCTACGAGCTGCATCCGCTAGTCATCAGGGAGGATAGCCGCGGGCACAATTTAGGCACCCTGCTTGTCGAGAAGCTTGAACAGCGAGTGCGCGAGCTTGGCGCCCTGACCATTTATCTTGGCACCGACGATGTCAGTAACGGGACTAATATTTTTGGCCTTGACGTTTATCCCGACCCCCTGCTGCATGCTCAGAACCTCGAGAGTATCAACAATCACCCCCTGGCCTTCTACCGTAAACTTGGCTACGTGGTGGTCGGCATAATGCCCGACGCCAACGGCTTTGGCCAGCCGGACATCATCATGGCCAAGAGGATTGGGCGCGTGGTGTAAGTTGTAGGTAAATTGGCCTAGCATGCGCTAGGCCTTTCTTTTCGTTAGAGAAAGTATTGTTGCTAAAGCGAGCAACAGGCTTGACTTTGTGCTATTATTAAAAGGTATGTCTAAAACATGTAAGGGGCGGTAGACCATTCTTAACGTGAGCAATGTTAGCCTGCATTTTGGCGGGCAGAAGTTATTTGCCGATGTCAATCTTAAGTTCACGCCAGGCAACTGCTATGGCGTTATTGGGGCGAACGGTGCGGGTAAGAGCACTTTCTTGCGCATTCTCTCGGGCGATCTCGAGCCTAGTACAGGCGAGGTTAGCGTGGGTCGTGGCGTGCGCATGTCGGTACTCAAGCAAGACCAGTACCAGTATGACAACAAAGCAGTGCTGGAGACGGTGATCATGGGTAACCCCAGAATTTTTGAGAACATTACGGCTAGGAACGACCTCTATGCCAAGCCTGATTTTACCGATGCAGATGGTATAAAGGCGGCCGAGCTAGAGTGCGAATTTGCCGAAATGAACGGTTGGGAAGCCGAGTCAGACGCGGCGTCGCTCTTGCAGGGCCTAGGCATAGGCGTGGACCTGCATCAGGCCTTGATGAAAGAACTCCAAGGCGCTGATAAGGTGAAAGTGCTCTTGGCGCAAGCGCTTTTTGGCAACCCGGGAATTCTTGTTCTAGATGAGCCTACTAACAACCTTGACGCGCGGTCAATACGGTGGTTAGAGAACTTTTTTGCCGACTACGAGGGCACGATTATTGTCGTCTCCCATGATAGGCACTTTTTGAATGAAGTCTGTACGCATATGGCAGATGTGGATCACGGCAAAATTAAGCTGTATGTTGGTAATTACGATTTCTGGTACGAGTCTAGCCAACTTGCCCTACGCATGATGAAGGACGAAAACAAGAAAAAAGAAGAGCACATCAAGCATCTGCAGGAGTTTATAGCGCGTTTTAGCGCTAATGCTTCTAAGTCTAAACAGGCCACTTCACGTAAGCGCCTGCTCGAGAAGATTACCCTTGATGACATCACTCCCTCCACCCGCCGCTATCCATACCTAGGCTTTAAGCCCGAGAGAGAGCCCGGCAAGGACATACTCACTGTTAAGGGACTCACCAAGACGGTAGATGGAGTCAAGGTGCTCGACAATATTAGCTTCACCATGACCAAGGGAGACAAGATTGCGCTTGTCGGCATGAACGAAGCGGCCAACTCCACCCTGCTTAAAATTCTTTCCGGGGAGATGGAGGCCGACTCTGGTTATTACAAGTGGGGTATTACCATCTCTAAGGCCTACTTTCCCAAGGACAATTCAGCTCTGTTTGAAGGTGTCACCACTAATTTGGTGGACTGGCTGCGTGAGTATTCGCCTATTAAGACCGACAATCATGTGCGTAGCTTCCTCGGTAGGGTGTTGTTTTCTGGCGAGGACGGCGAGAAGCAGGTTAAGGTGCTGTCGGGGGGCGAGAAGGTGCGCCTGATGCTGGCTAAGATGATGATAATTAATCCGAACTTGCTGCTGTTTGACCACCCGACCAATCACCTTGATCTAGAAGCCATCACGGCCTTAAATAATGGCTTGACAGATTATAACGGCAACATTCTTATGACTTCGCATGATCATCAGCTCTTGCAAACCATTGCCAATCGCATTCTAGAGATTACACCGCAAGGCCTTTTGGATTTACGCGGTACCTACGATGAGTACCTACAAAAAGTTACTGCCTAAAGAACTAGAGCAACATCCTCCCTACGGGAGGATGTTGCTTTTTTAATGAGGCGAAGGATTTTGCCCCCCTAGTCTAGAACTAGTTGGTCGTCTGAATATTGCGCAAGGGCGCCAAGCACAAGAGTGGGAGGTCGCTACATGCCTGTATATCTAAAAGTGTTGCGAAATGAGTACTTCGATTCAGTGACCCTGATGTCTGTCGCTGCCAAAGTAAAAGAGGAGACTGGGGCCGAACTGGTAGTCATGCTCATGGCCACAGCGATGAATAAAACCATGCTAGTGGAGAGGGGTTTTGACTCGACTGAGCTTCGTGCCGCCTCAGCTAACGACTGCGTTATCGGTGTTACCACCAAGGTGCCTAGCCCGTCTATTGTGGCGCAGCTTGAGAATGCACTTAAGGGTGGCGGCAAGCAAGAGAGAAAGGGGCAGGGTATCAGCCCGGCGACCATTAGTAGTGCACTGCGACAATTTGACGCTAACCTCGTTGTTATCTCCACCCCAGGGGAGTATGCGGCCCGGGAAGCAGAGTTGGCCTTGCGACAAGGCTTAAATGTCATGATCTTTAGCGATAATGTTTCCGTGCCAGAAGAGGTGCGGCTCAAGGCGCTAGCGAAAGAGAAAGGTTTGCTGCTCATGGGACCGGACTGCGGCACAGCGATTATTAATGGTGTGGGGCTGTGCTTTGCCAACCGTGTGCGGGCGGGAAACATTGGCTTGGTGGCGGCCTCGGGGACAGGCCTGCAGGAGGTAAGCGTGCTCATTCATCGCCTAGGCGGCGGCATTTCGCAAGCTATAGGAGTGGGTGGACGCGATTTGAGCGGTGACGTGGGCGGGCTGATGATGCTCGCAGGCATTAGGGCGTTAGCGGAGGATGCCGCGACTCTGGTCGTAGTGCTCCTTTCTAAGCCGCCAGCGCGCGAGGTGCAGGGGGCTATTCTAGAGGCTCTCGTTGGCGTAGAGAAGCCGGTAGTAGTTTGTTTCTTGGATGGCGAGCCGGTAGAGAATCTAGAAGCGCGATGGCATTTTGTCGCGACTCTCGAGGGAGCAGCGAAAGCAGCGCTTGGCTTGGCCGGGGCGCGGGCTCGGGGCGAGGGCGTTGATAACAGTCTCTTTGCTGCGCTCGCCAGGGAAGAAGGTCGCAAGTTAATGCCCACACAGCGCTTATTGCGCGGCCTCTACTGTGGGGGAACGCTCTGTGCGGAAGCGCTGATGCTCTCTCGTGCTCGCGTGCAGCCTGTGTTTAGTAATGTGGCTAAGCGTGACAATGAAAAACTGTTAAATCCCCTGGTGAGCAGTGGGCACTGTTTTATAGACCTAGGCGATGACATCTTCACGCAGGGCAGACCCCACCCCATGATTGACCCTAGCATCAGGCTAGAGCGCATCTTGCAAGAGGCCAGTGACCCCGAAGTAGCCGTGCTCATCCTAGATTTTGTGCTAGGGTACGGCTCGCATGCAGACCCGGTGGGCGTGACGTTGCCCACGCTTCATATTGCCCGGGAAATAGCCGCGCAAAGTGGCAGGCATCTGGCCGTAGTCGGCTATGTTTGCGGCACCGACCGCGACAAGCAGGGTTATGAAGCACAGTGCCAGAAGCTAGAGTCGGCTGGGGTGCTAACGGCTACGAGTAATGCTCAGGCTGCCGAACTAGCCTGTAAAATAGTGGCGGGGGGAGTTTAGATGGGGCAGCAAAGTTTACTGGGCCAAACACTTAAAGTCATCAATGTGGGTACTCCCGCCTTTAACGCAGATTTGCGTCTGCAGGGGGTTCCTCATGTGCACTTGGACTGGCGCCCCCCCGCCGAGGGCGATGCCGAACTGCTGCCGGTGTTATCCCGCCTGGCGCAGCATAGAGCCGAAATTGAGAGCGCCAATGACGAGGTGCTGCGCCGCATTAAGGCGGCGACAGGCCGATTAGTCGGTGTCAAACGCGCTCGCGAGGTGGTCCTAAACTTGGGCGAGCGGACTATTTTACATGCTGGGCCACCAGTTGACTGGGAGAACATGGCGGGGCCTATGCGTGGTGCTATTATAGGGGCCTTAGTTTACGAGGGCTGGGCTAAAGACAAAGACGAGGCGGCTAATCTCGCCAAAAGTGGCGGGGTGCGTTTTGCCCCCTGCCATGAGCACGGGGCGGTAGGGCCGATGGCGGGCATTATTTCGCCCTCCATGCCCGTACATGTCTTGCATGACCCAGTGCATGGCAATTATGCCTACTGCACCGTAAACGAAGGGCTAGGCAAGGTGCTGCGCTATGGGGCTTACAGCGAAGAGGTCTTAGCGAGACTGGGGTGGATTGAAAAAGAGTTCGCACCCGTTCTCGACCAGGCTCTAGCTCTCTCGGGGGGCATCGACGTAGGGGGCATTATTGCGCAGGCACTGCACATGGGCGATGAGTGCCATAATCGCAATAAAGCGGCAGGCAGCTTATTTTTGCGCGAGATTATGGGGTGGGTACTGCGAACCGATTTCCCCCTTCTGCAAAAACAAGCCGTCCTCGAGTTTATCAAGGCCAATGACCATTACTTTCTTAACTTGTCCATGCCCTACTGCAAGCTGACACTGCAGGCGGGTCATGGTGTACCTATGGCGAGCATAGTCACCATTATGGCGCGCAACGGCTATGAGTTCGGCATAAAAATAAGCAGTTCCGACAAGTGGTTTACTGGGCCTGCCAACTATATTAAAGGCCTGCTTTTTCCTGGGTACAGCAAAGAAGACGCTGCGCCAGATATCGGCGACAGCGCCATTACCGAGACCATGGGCATCGGTGGTTTTGCCATGGGTGGCGCACCGGCCATCGTCAAATTTGTGGGCGGCAGCGTGCAAGATGCTCTAAACTACTCCCTGCAAATGCATGAAATTTGCCACGGCGAGAACGGTGCCTTTACCCTCCCCGCACTAGACTTTAGGGCCACTCCCCTCGGTATAGACATCATCAAGGTTGTGGAAACCGGGGTCTTGCCCATCATCAACACGGGCATGGCGCATAAGGAGCCGGGCGTCGGACAAGTTGGGGCAGGGCTGGTCAGTCCTCCCTTTGGGTGTTTTCGCGACGCCTTAGTCGACTTTGACAAAAGGTGTAGTTCTGTTAGTCGCAGTTGATGTTCTGCGGTCGATCCCGTACAGCGGCGAGTGCTAAGTTATAGGTGCATTACTTAGTAAGCTGTAGTGCGGCGTAGGTGGTGCGAGCTCGCTCAATCTCGGCTATGGCGTGCTCGCGGTCGGCCCAGCCATGCACGGTTACGGTTTTGCCCTCTAGTTGCTTGTACTGCGAAAAAAAGTGTTCAAACTCCTTTTTGAGGTGTGAGCCCATGTGCGAGATCTGAGTTATCTCCGTGAATCGGGGGTCATTGACAGGGACACAGATTACCTTGACATCCGCACCCTTATCATCCTCCATGAGAAACATGCCAATAACGCGTGCTCTGATTACACAGCCCGGAAAGGTAGGATTCATCATCAGGACCATAATATCCATCGGATCCCCATCGTCAGCCAATGTTTCAGGGATAAAGCCGTACTCTGCGGGATAATGCATGGGCGAGAAGAGTGCCCGGTCGAGGAAAAAAGTGTTGCGCTCGGTATCATACTCATACTTGTTGGTGCTACCCTTGGGGATCTCAATATATGCTTCAACTTCCGACAAAAGGGACGGTTCTTTTTGTCGCAGCGAACTCAGTGTGGCTAATTCAGCGGCAATTTGGGCCCCGACCGCGGCATTATGGTAGATCAAGGCCATATTGGCGGTAAGACTCTGGCCACCCGTGAGTTCCGTGACTTGGGAGAGTAAGAAGGGGGTGGCTTCTTTGCCCCTTATGCCACGCACCTCTGCTTCGCGTAGCGCAATGTCGATAGCCCGCGCTATTTCCGCCTCGTCCATGGCAAATTCTGCGGGAATGGGGTTGGCGACGACAATACCGCCATGTAGCCCTAGCTCCCACTTCGCTTTCGCCGTCTTGGCAACGGCTACAGCGTTTTCGGCCATGTAATCAACGGCAAAGCCGCTCTTCCTGGTGTAAAAGGCAGGGAAGTCGAGCGTTTGGTAGCCGAGTACAGGCACCCCCTGTGTCTCTAAGTATTCTAGAGTCAGACCGATATCTAAAATTGACTTGCAGCCGGCACAGACGACGACTACATTTGTCTCTGCTAATTCTGCCAAATCTGCCGAAATATCAAAAGTCTCCGTCGCGCCGCGGTGTACGCCCCCAATGCCGCCGGTAACAAAAACCTGTATACCAGCGAGGGCAGCGATAATCATAGTAGAGGCCACAGTCGTAGCCCCGTCTAGGCCCTCCGCGATGAGGTAGGGTAGGTCTCGCCGTGAGGCCTTGATTACAGAATTAGATTGAGCGAGATGCAGCATTTCTTCTTCCGTCAGGCCGGCCTTCAGTCGGCCCTTGACAACAGCGCAGGTTGCGGGGACAGCGCCGCCAGAGCGCACTATGTCCTCCACGCGCCGGGCAGTTTCTACATTGTGCGGGAAAGGCATGCCGTGAGAAATTATCGTACTCTCTAAAGCGACCACAGGCCTGCCTGCCGCTAGGGCAGCTTGCACTTCCGGGCTGAGATCTAAGTGTTTATGCATGAGCATTAGTATTACTCCTCTCTTCTCCTAGGGGATTTTCGCTTGGTAGCATACTCTGCACGCGTGTTAATGACATCTCGGGGTGTACGGTTCTAGGTGAGCGCGCTGTCAAGGCGGCCATGGCCTGTGCGAACAGGGCGGTGGCCTCAAGTGTGTAATTGTGCAGGTATCCGTATACTAGTCCGGCCATAAAGGCGTCTCCGGCGCCAGTGGAGTTTACCATTTTGAGAGGGGCAGGGCTAATTTGGGCGTAGGTCAGCTCGTCGCCATACACTACACCGCCTGGCCCTAGACTGATGAATACCCGTTTGACACCCTGCGTGATAAACCAATTCTTTACGGCTAAGAGGTCGTCTGCAGTATGGATGCCTTGGCCGGAAAGAAACTCCGCCTCGTACCTGTTTGGTTTTATGGTGTGAAAGGCCCCCAGCACAGGCTTTAGTTTCGCGGCTTTACTTGAAGAAACAGTGTCCACGAATAGTGGGCAGTCGCCATACTCCTCGGCAATCATTGTCAGTACGGGCTGGCTGAGATTAGCGTCTACGACAATGGCCGCCGCACTGCGTAGCAGACTGTCGTGCCCGCGCACATAGTCGGGGGTAATGTGCTCGAAGATATCCATGCTGGCGATAGCCGCCTTCATATCTCCCTCTTCGTCCACAATGGCTAGGTAGGTAGCCGTGCACTCGTCTTTAGGCATAAGTGCGTGAGTAAGGTCTATGCCGATTCTTTCGCTCTCTTCACGTAGGCGGTGACCAAGGTCATCATCACCTAGAGCAGCTAACATTTTAACAGGGATGCCGAGGCGAGCGAGGTTCTCCGCGATGTTGCGGCCCACGCCTCCCGACGCCGTACTTATGCGCCCGGGGTTTGAGTCGCCGAGGTGAAAAGGCCCCCGCGGGAAGCCGGTAATATCGATGGCTGCACCGCCGATAACCACTACATAAGGGTCTGGTCGCGACATGGGCATGCTAGGCTACCTCCTTTCTTGGCAAGTGACTTGTCTAGATTAGCTTATGATGGATTGTATGTCTGCTCTCGTAAGCTTGTCAAGGTGAGCAAGCCAGGAAACTTGTTCTGTCAGCGCACGTACAAAGATGTTAGGGCTTCGCGGTCTGGCAGTAGGGCCGTGGACTATGGGGAGGATGAAGATTTGCTAGCAGTCAGCCATTTGAGCAAAGTTTTTGTCAGTGGCAAGAAAGAGGTCAAGGCAGTTGACGACATTACCTTTTCAGTTAGCACTGGGGAGGTGGTTGGACTGCTTGGTCCAAACGGGGCCGGTAAGACTACGACCATTAAGTCTGTGCTGGGTATTATGCTGCCCACTGCCGGAAAGATCTCCGTCGGGGGTTACGACCCTTTCACCCATCCGGGCGCGGCCCTTTCGCGGGTGGCAGCGGTGCTTGAGGGCAGCCGTAACATTTACTGGCGCATGACGACATGGGAAAACATAGTCTTTTTCGCGGGCATACATGGAGTCTCTGTGCAGCGGGAGAAGGACTACTTTGCCCACTTAGTAGACCAGTTTAGGTTGTCCGATAAGCGCCACACCGAGGTGCGACAACTCTCTCAGGGTATGAAACAGAAGGTAGCCATCTGCGCTGTTCTCGCCAAGAAAACACCACTCGTGTTCCTCGACGAACCTACCGTAGGGCTAGACATTGAGACCTCTTATGAACTGCGTGAGACCCTTAAGCGCTTAGCCGCTGACGAAGGGCGTACGCTAGTCGTTAGTAGCCATGACATGGCCGTAATTCAAGACATTTGTCAGCGTGTCATCATTATGTCGGGTGGGCGCATCATCGCCGACGATAAGATTGCCGATCTTTTGGCCGTCTTGCGCAGCCGTACCTACAGGTTGGTGCTAGACGGTATTCTGGCCGAAGAAGCCGAACAGGCACTGCGGCATTCTTTTGGCAATGTTGACCTTAAAGTTGAAGATAGGCAGTCAACCCTCTTCGTAAATCTCCCACAGGCCAAGATGTTGTATGACTTAATGGATTTCCTGCGGGCACAGCAGTTAGCCGTAGAAACAATAAATCAGCAGGAAGTAGATCTAGAACGGGCCTTTTTATCCTTAGTGAGAAAGGAGCGCGAGAAATGCAACGGCACCTCGTAGCCTTTAGAGTGATTCTCTACCGCAATATTATTGAGCTTAAGCGCTATGCCTTTAACACGCTCTCGATGATCGTGTCCATGTATGCCATGTTCATGATCCTGTTTTTTGGAGCGCAGCACTTAGGCGGCGCAGCACTAGCCGCAGGGAACACTCTAGAGGGCATGCTCGTCGGCTACCTTTTGTGGACGCTGTCGATCATGGCCTACAGTGAGCTTTCCTGGGACTTAAATGCCCAAGCGCAAGTAGGAACGCTAGAGCAACTATATATTTCTCCCTTTGGTTTTAGTCTGCTTAATGCCTACAGCCTGCTCTGCAACTTGGTACTACAGTTTGGCTACGCAGCGATTATGTTGGGGCTGCTCTTAGTTAGCACGGGAAAAGAGCTCCACATCGATTTAGTTAGCATTGTGCCTATCTTTGCCCTCGCATTGATGTCGGCCTACGGCGTCGGTTTTGCCGTGGGGGGCTTAGCCCTCGTTTACAAGCGCATACAAGCCTTTTTCTCCATTTTTCAATTCGTTTTCTTGGCCTTTCTCACTGTGCCGTGGGCACAGTTCCCCTGGGCTCGCTTCTTGCCCCTTTCTATGGCCAACTTCCTGCTGCGCGAGGTTATGATTCATGGCAAGCGCCTGTGGGAATTAGAGTCCGTCCACCTCGTGACCTTGGTCGGTGTGGGAGTATTTTACTTAGGGCTAGGCGTGCTGCTTTTCGGCGTCAGTGAACGCATAGCCCGTAGCAAGGGGTTGCTAGGGCACTACTAGCTTAGGCAGGTGCCCTTCTATAGCGGAGACGTTGCGACAGCGGGGATGGTTCTTTTTGTCGGCATTTTGCGACAAAAAGAACCATCCCCGCTGTCGCAATAGGCGTTACTTCTTCTCTCTTGCGTCTTCTCTCTTGCGTCTTCTCTCTTGCGTCTTCTCTCTTGCCTCTTGCCTCTTGCTTCTTGCTCAGGTCGTGCAATATCATTCACCTGCGGCTACTGCTCATGTTAATATGAAGATGATAGAATTGAGTTGGGATTTAGAAAAGTATGATTTGAGAGCGAGCGTGGAGAAGCGGTGTATGAAGTAAGAAGCATCGGTCAGAGCGAATTTGATGATGCCATTAAATTATCAGAATACTCGTTTAAGTATGTTCTGGAGGGCGAGAAGCGGCAAGCGCGGGCGCGTTTCATGGAGGATCATCGTATTTTGGGGGCCTACTTCCAGGGGGAGATGGTAGCTAAGCTCCACGTCATTCCCTTGGCAGTACGCCTAGAGGGGCAGGATTACCGCATGGGTGGTGTGGCTAGCATTTCCACCTATCCCGAACACAGGAGGCGGGGCTTAGTCCATCGGCTGATAGGCGAGGCAGAGCTGGCCATGCGTGAGAGCGGACAGGTGCTTAGCTACCTCCATCCCTTTGACATTAGTTTCTATCGTCGCTATGGCTATGAAATCATCAACGACGTGAGGAAGGCTGTCGTGGCAAGACAAGATCTCTTTCACTATCAAGGTATTCCGGGGCAGGTGGAGAGGATAAGTTCGGAGGAAAATATTAGCATTCTAAATTTGATCTATCATAAATTCGCCGAGAAATACAGTGGCATGCTGGTGCGCTCCGAAAAATGGTGGCATTACACTAAGTTCAACAATACAACTTTCGCCATCTACTTTAACGAAGCCCGCGAACCAAGGGGCTACTTGCAGTATCAAATTAGCGGCGAGATGCTGCAGGTTGACGAGTATGTCTATCTTGACGAAGAGAGCCGGCGGGGTCTGTGGAACTTCATCGCTAATCATGATTCGATGGTCACCAGGGTAGAAATCACTCTCGCTGGCCCTGAATCAATGCCATTTCTCTGGCGCAATCCGGCAGCTAAAATGGAGATTATGCCGGATTTTATGGGCAAGGTGGTCATGGTGAAAGAGTTTTTGGAGCAGTACCTAGCACAAAAGCACGTGAACTTGACTTTGGGCGTGCGTGATACGAGTGTCCACTGTAACAACGCACTCTTTACGATTTCGCCGCAAGGGGTCACGTACTCGGCACAAGAAGCGGCAACGCTTGAGACCGCCTGTCAGCATGCTGATGGTCTGTCTATGGACATCAACGCCTTTACCGCTGCCTTTTTGGGCAGTCAGCGGCCGGAATTTCTGCATGAAAGCGGCTTGATTCGCGGTAGCAAGCGAGCCTTAGAAACCCTGCAGACCCTAGTGCCCAAGAAACCCTGTGCCTTTTTGGATTACTTTTAGCAAGGCCTGGAGATGCCCCTTGTGTCGTGCAGGCGGCGATACAAGTAGCGGCAAGGCGCCTAAGTTTTGATAACAATTGACAGTAGGCAGCGGGCAAGATAAATTGTTAGAATAGTTCAGCATTAGAATTTGAGGGGAGGCGGAACGCCTGATGTGCGCTATGACATTAGAGGGGATTAAGGTTCTCGACTTGTCGCGGGTGCTGGCAGGGCCATATTGCACCATGCTTTTGGCTGATTTAGGTGCCGAGGTGGTCAAAGTAGAGATGCCTGACGTTGGCGACGACGCGCGAGCATTTGGGCCATTTTTAGGCACGGAAAGCGCCTACTTTATGAGCATTAATCGCAATAAGCAGAGCATAACTCTAAACCTCAAATTGCCTGAAGCACAAGACATATTCAGACAAATGATCGGGCAGTACGATATCTTGGTCGAGAACTTTCGCCCGGGGACGATGGAGAAGCTAGGGCTAGGTTACGATGTCTTGCGACAGATAAACCCGCGGCTGATCTATGCCGCCATTTCGGGCTTTGGTCATTCGGGGCCTTACATGCATAAAGCGGCTTACGACGTAGTGGTGCAGGGCATGGGTGGCATCATGAGTATCACCGGTATGCCCGAGGGTCCTCCCACGCGGGTGGGTGCGTCTATCGGCGACATAAACGCGGCGCTATTTGCCGCGATCGGTATTTTGGCAGCACTCAGTCATCGCCATGTTACGGGGCTAGGCCAAATGGTCGATGTCGCCATGCTAGATTCACAGGTGGCTGTTCTAGAGAACGCCATTACGCGGTACGAAGTGAGCGGTGTGGTGCCTAGTCGCATTGGCAACAGGCATCCCTCTATCGCGCCTTTCACCACCGTGCAGGGCGCGGACGAGCCTTTCGTCATAGCCATCGGTAATGATAATTTGTGGGCGCAGTTTTGTCGCCTAGTAGGTAGGCAGGAGCTAATTGCTGATGCACGCTTTAGCACGAACGCGGGGCGGTGTCAAAACTGGGGGGTACTCGAAACGCTACTCGGGGACATTTTCGCCCTACGCCCGGCAAAAGAGTGGCTCGCCCTGCTTGACGGGGCGGGAATACCCTGTGGTCCCATCAACGCTATTGACAAAGTGCTGCTTGACCCGCAGGTGGCGGCGCGTGAGATGATTGAAGAAGTAGTTCACCCCCTTGCCGGCAAGCTGAAAATGGCAGCCTGTCCGATTAAACTTTCGGGCACCCCTGTGGGCAAGGTGCGCAGGCCCTCGCCCTTGCTTGGGCAGCACACGGCCGAGGTACTGGAACGCGATTTAGGGCTGAGCGAGGCCGAGATTAGGCGGCTTAAGGATGTTGGCGCCATTTGAAAAAGCCACTTGTCGTCATACGCGGTGCAGGTGACCTCGCCACAGGTGTTGCCCAGAGGCTGTGGCGGGCAGGTTTTGGGCTCCTCCTGCTAGAGCAAGAATTGCCTACGGTAGTTAGGCGGACGGTATCTTTGGCTTCTGCTTGCTACTGTGGGCAGGTGCAGGTGGAAGACCTTTGTGGCGTACTAGTTAAAGACAGATTGCCTACCGATTCTAAGGACGCGTGGGCTTTTTTGCATAGCTATTGGTCCGCAGGGCAGATTCCCCTGATTATTGATGCTACCACACACACTATAGAAGCGTTAAAGCCACAGGTGGTCGTAGATGCCATTATGGCCAAGCAGGCCACCGGTACGCACCGTGGGTTAGCGCCAAGAGTGGTGGCACTAGGCCCGGGTTTTACCGCTGGGGTCGATGTGCATGCCGTAGTAGAGACTAACCGTGGGCATCACTTAGGGCGCGTTCTATTAGCGGGTAGTGCAGAGGCGAACACCGGTTGCCCGGCTCCCGTGGCGGGTGCAAGTTGGCAAAGGCTCTTGCGCGCACCGCGCGACGGGGAGTGGTGGCCAGAGAAGAGCATCGGCGACCTAGTCGCTTGTGGAGAGAGGGTAGGCCTAGTGTGTCGTGATGGTGTGCACCAAGAGGTGCTCGCCGCATGGGCAGGCAGAATTAGGGGCTTGCTCTTCCCCCGTCTATGGGTCGCGGCGGGCCAGAAGATAGGTGATATAGACCCCTCTGCCTCTTATGAAGACTGTTTTACTATCTCGGACAAGGCTCGCGCCATTGGTGGAGGAGTGCTGGAGGCCGTAATGTGGTTAGAGCAACTAGAAGAGCGAGAGGAGAGTAGTCGTTCATGACTGACAGGGAGATTTACGGAGCCTTGTGGGAGCAGCTTAGGCAGGGGAAATCTGCCGTGCTGGTCAGTTCGGCGCGGCAGAGAGCACTTTATTCTCTATCCGGTAGCGCCAAGGAAGTCACCTTAGAGCTGCTCGGCACTACTTTCGGGGACGCTGTGCTGCCCCCCTTAGAGACTAAGACGCGCAGTGCGCTCTTGTCGCAGGCACGCGCTCCACAGCTTGTGGTGCAGTTTCAACTTGCTCCTGGCGATACCGACACCTATGTGGCCATAGTGTATTCACCACCAGCGCGGCTCATTGTCTGTGGGGGCGGTCATATTTCGCAGCCTCTCGTTAAGATGGCAGCCTTGCTCGACTTTGTAGTCACGGTCATTGATGACCGCCCTTTCTTTGCTAACGCTGCGCGTTTCCCCGAGGCGGCAGAGGTGATTTGCGGGCCGTTTGACCAAGCACTCGCCTCCCTCATCTTGACTCGCCAAACTTACGCCGTGGTCGTCACGCGCGGGCATCGCCATGATGCCATGTGCGTGCGTCAACTTATCCTGGCAAACATTGCTTACCTTGGCATGATCGGTAGTCGCCGCAGGGTGCGTGAAATGCGCGAAGTGTTCCTCGCTGAGGGCTTCGCTAACGAAAGAGTGGCTGCTCTCTACGCCCCTATTGGGTTAGAAATCAATGCTGAGACACCTGCCGAAATCGCCGTTAGTATTCTGGCTGAGATTACTAGCCTCAAGAATCGTCCCTCGCGGTCGATAGCCCCGTGGGCAGGGGGATGTGCCGCTGATCTGGCGGTGGTACAAGCAGTTACGAAGGAAGACCAAGCCACGCCTCTCGCAGTAGCCACCATCGTCAGTACATGGGGGTCTGCACCGCGTAAGGCAGGGGCGCAGATGCTCATCTATCCTGACGGTAGGACAGTGGGTACGATTGGCGGGGGCTGTGTAGAGGCCGACGTGCGCCGTAAGGCTCTAACAGTCATAGCAGATGGCTGCCCGGAGTGGTATGCCATCGATATGACAGGCCCGGTGATGGAAGACGAAGGTTTAGCCTGCGGTGGTAAGATGCTGGTCTTAATAGAGCGGGTGTAAGGGCCTAAAGGCGGTGCCAAGGTGAATATTAGGCAAAGTATGCGAGTAGAGCAGGGCGACATTGTCGCCTTTATAGGTGCCGGCGGCAAGACCACCCTGATGTTTCGACTGGCTAGTGAGCTAGCCAGCCAGGGCCCGGTCCTTGTAACCACTACGACTAAAATGTATCATCCTGACCGCACCTTTCCGGAGGGCACTTTTGCCGACGCCACTATCTTGGCGACTACCATAGAGGATGCTGTCGCAGGGCTACAAGCGAAGTGGCTAGACAAGAATATCGTGGTCCTCGGGGCAGGGCAGGACCATGAGCAGAAGCTCTTTGGCATCCCCAGTGCTTGGGTTGCTCGGCTACAGAGTGCTTTTCCGCAGTGCGTGATACTGGTTGAAGCAGACGGCGCCGCAGGCAGGCTTCTTAAGGGGCACCTTCCTCACGAACCTGTCGTACCGCCAAGCGCCACTCTAGTTGTCACGGTGGCCTCCCTTCTGGCTCTGCGAAAACCGCTCGACGCCGCTGTGGTGCACCGCCCTGAAGTCGTGGCAGAACTAATTGGTGCAGCGCTAGGCGAGCGGCTAACACCCCTAGTGCTGGCCCAGGTAGTTGAGCGAGCTGTCTCTTTGGCTAAAGGGCAAGCCCCCTCGGCACGACATCTTGTTTGGCTTAACACGGGTGCCATGCAGACAGAGGCAGCCAATGATTTGCTGAAAGATGGTCGGCTGGTGGCGCGCTACCTGGCTCCGTTATCTGTCGCCATTGGTGAGGCGCGTGCTCCTCGCCCCGTAGAGGAAGTGTGGCCCCCGGAGACTGCGGTGGTAGGTGTGGTCTTGGCCGCTGGTTTATCGAGTCGCTTAAACGGAGAAAAGCTACTCTTGCCCTGGCAGGGCAAGCCCTTAGTGCGGCATAGTGTGGAAGCGCTGCTCTGGTCTTCTTTGGGCAGGGTGCTAGTGGTGGTGGGCCATCGCGGTGAGGAAGTGCGCAATGCGCTACTTGGTCTACCCGTGGAGGTAGTCGACAATAGGGAGTACCGCTCTGGCCTAGGTCTCTCGGTGCGTGCCGCGCTAGCCCACATAGAAAGCGACATCACTAGTCCTCGTTGCGGGGTCTTATTTGCACTAGGTGATCAGCCCGGCCTGAGATGGAGCACGGTGGATACCTTGCTAAGCGAATATTGGTCGCAGGAGAGGGCTATTGTCTACCCTCTCTTTGACGGAAGGCGTGGCAACCCCGTCATCTTTCCCCCCGATCTCTATGGCGAGCTGCGCCTTCTGCAGGGCGATACAGGCGGTAAAGAAGTGATGAGCCGCCATAGTGAGCGCCTGTTTGGGGTGGCGGTGGACGATAAGGCTGTGATAGAGGACGTTGATTGCCGAGAGGACTACGTGAAATTAGTCGAGAATGGGCTATAGGTGCTGTGAGCTAGGGAGGCGGCAAGCATGCAAAAGATTAGAGTGCAGGACGCGGTGGGGGCTATCCTCGCCCATGACATTACGAGAATAGTGCCCGGCGAATTTAAGGGGGTGGCTTTTAAGAAGGGCCATCAAGTGAGGGCTGAAGACATACCCCTGCTGCAGGATCTGGGCAAAGAGCATATTTTTGTCTGGCGCGAGGAAGTAGGGCTGTTGCATGAGAATGAAGCGGCGCGGCGCATTGCCATGGCTTGTGCAGGGGAAGGGATAACCTTGACGGGCGCCTCCGAAGGAAAGATTAACTTCTTAGCGCGCGAGCGCTCCTTACTAAAAGTCAATGTGCCCGCCTTGCACAGTGTTAACTCCGTGCCCGAGGTCATTGTCGCTACACGCCATAGTAACCAAGTAGTTCAGGCGGGGACGGTGCTAGCGGGAACGCGCGTCATACCCTTGGTTATTCCCCTAGCGCGCATTGCCCAAGTCGAAGAGCTGTGCTCTCGCCAGGGCCCAGTGCTATGGACTAAGCCCTTGCTGCGAAAAACAGTAGGTCTTATTACCACCGGCAATGAAGTCTACCATGGGCGCATTGCCGACAAGTTCGGTCCAGTTATGGCGGCCAAGATGGCGGCCTTCGATTGCCCCATGCTGCCCCAAATCATTGTGCCAGATGATAGCGAGATAATAGCGAAAAAAATACTATCCCTGCTCCACGAGGGGGCAGAGATAGTAGCGGTGAGTGGAGGCATGTCGGTAGACCCCGACGATGTCACGCCGAGAGGAATCTCTCTAGCAGGGGCAGAGCTTGTCTCCTACGGTGCGCCGGTCTTGCCTGGCTCCATGTTTCTTTTGGCCTACCTAGGCGATGTGCCCATTGTTGGACTGCCGGGCTGCGTTATGTACTGTGCCACGACCATACTTGACCTGGTTCTACCGCGCCTCTTAGCCGGCGAGCGAGTGAGCCGCGACGATTTCGTCGCCCTAGGGCATGGGGGACTGTGCCTTGCTTGCGAAGTATGTCGCTACCCTGTCTGCCCTTTCGGCAAGTAGGCTTCCTCTAAAGTGAATCAAAGGCTACTACTCGGGGGCATCAAAGGCGACGATGCGGCAGATAGAAGACTCACCGCCCACGAGACGCCAGGGGAAGCAGCCAATAATAAGGCGACGATTTAATATTTTGCTTAGCTCACCGCCGACGTTCTCGGCGTGGATAATGTCGTCCGGGAAGAGGTCAAGGTGCATGAGCTGGTAGTCTTCCCCGGGGAAAGTTTCTTCGAGCGAGCGTCCGTACTTGCGTCTTAAGTAAAGGTCGGCTTCTTTGGCCTCGCGGGGAGCCCATTCGCGAATCTTGGTGTTCATGGGGTGGTCGGCGCTGCCGCAGTCAACACCGATCCACTTCAGTTTCATTTTGCGGCACCAAGCGGCGAATTCGCGCGTTGGCCCAGGGTGCTTTACCATGTACCGCACTTCATCTGCTCCTGGCTGGTCCCAGGAGTATTTTATATAGCCCGTATGTATAAGTAAGATGTCGCCTTCTTTGACCTCCACGCGGTCAGTAATGTCCTTCGACGTATAGAGACCATAGTCTTCGGCCATGTCGCTTAAATCGACGACCACGCCGGGGCCGATTAAATCGGTCAGGGGAATAGAGGCGATGTCACGACCGTTCGTACAAAAATGCAGGGAGCCGTCTAGGTGTGTGCCGACATGGTTGCTCGTGGTAATGATTTGGCCGTTAGCGCCGTTTGGGCAGAGGCGCTTAAAGAATTTAATCTGCAGTGGCTCGTAGGTGGGCCAGGCTGGAGTGAGGTGACTGAGCGGCTGCGTGAGGTCGTACATTTTGACTTGGTTCCAATTGTTTAGCATGGCAAATCCCCTCCCCTTAAAGTCTTTTTCAAGAGTATTGTGACACTAGCCACCAGATTGCGCAAGAGATAAGTTTGGCCGAGCAAAGTTGCGCGAATTAAGAATTTTTGGTCTCCATCACAGAGGATTGCAAGCCTGTGGGGCGAATTAATTATTAATAATTGAAATAGATTAGGGGAGCATTCTGTGCTGGCCTGTGGGTGCACCCATAGTCTGGCATCTGAGGGGGAGATGTTTGGTGCGTAGGGTGAAAGTCGCAGGGGTGCAAATAGCCCCCCTGCCTAATGACATACCGGGTAGCCTAAACAAGGTTGTGGCGTGGATGGATAAAGCAGTGGCTAAGACGGGGGCAGAGCTAATCGTCTTCCCCGAGTCTGTCACCACCGGTTTTATGCCGGCGATGTCTGCCGAAGACTTGTGGGATAGAGTAGACTTCATCCCCGGTCGACTTACCGACCCCATATGTAGCGCTGCCAAGCGCCTAGGGGTCTATGTAGTCTTTCCTACTTATGAGCGTGGGCAGGAGCGCGGGGTGGTCTATAATTCGGCAGCGCTTATCGACCCACAAGGCGCAGTAGTGGGTGTCTACCGCAAAACGCATCCTTTCCCCGGCGAGCAGGTGGAGCGCGGTGGGTGGACGACAGCAGGCACCGAAGCTAAGGTCTATGACACTCCCTTCGGCAAAGTGGGCATGATTATCTGCTACGATGGCGACTTTCCGGAGTTATCGCGAGTGTTGGCCATGCAGGGCGCCGAAATTATTGTCAGACCCTCTGCCTTTTTGCGCAGCTTCGACATCTGGAATTTAACCACGACCGCACGCGCCTACGACAACCATGTCTATGTCATCGCCGTCAATGCGGTGGGAACAGATGCCGGAAATGTACATTACTTTGGCAATAGCATGATAGTCAGCCCCATAGCCGAGCGCTTAGCACAGGCGCGAACACAAGAAGAATTGCTCTACGCGGAGCTTGACCCGGACCCCCTGCAGTATGCGAGCTATGGCATAGACTCGCCCATGCTCTTTAATCATCTGGAGGACCGAAATATCCTGAGTTACCAGGGCATTTTAGTTAAGGCCCCAAGCCCCTTTAAGCCCGTGCGTAAGGAGTGAGCGCATGTGGAATGAATTTGAGTACCTGGTGCCGAACTCATGGGCTGAAGCTTGTAATTTTCTCGCCTCTAACCCGGACACAGCGAAGGTTTATGCCGGAGGAACAGATATCTTAGTCCGCTGTCGCGAGGGGCATCTTAAGCCGGAATACCTCGTTGACATCAAGCATCTACCTGGGTCACGAGCAATAGGCGCGAATAGCGACGGGGGAATCAGTATTGGTGCCGCTACCCCCCTTAATGAGATTGAGCGATTTCTGCCAGATAGACTAGGGTTTCAGGCTTTGCGACAGGCCGTTCATTCTGTAGGCAGCTACCAAATCAGAAATCGGGCCAGTCTAGGGGGTAATATATGTAATGCCTCCCCTGCGGCTGACACTGTGCCTGCCTTGCTCATCTTGGGAGCAGCTTTGTCCATAGTAGGCGCTATTGGAGAGCGGAGTGTGCCCCTGTGTGACTTCTTCCTTGGACCGGGCAAAACTGTTCTTAAGCAGGGTGAAATCGTTAAGAGCATTGAACTGCCTTTCTTAGATGAGAGAGCGGTCAGTGTATATATTAAGACAGCGCGCACTAAGGCCGTCGACCTAGCCCAAGTAGGGGTCGCCATGCTACTACTGCCAGGCAGGAGGCTCAGCGTCGCCCTAGGCGCTATTGCGCCAAAACCTTTGCGCGTGCTGGCGGTGGAAGAGATAAGGCCACAGGCCGTCTGGACGAAGGAAGACCTAGAAATAGTCGTGTCCCAAGTAGTGGCCGCGGCATCGCCGATAACTGATTTACGTGCCACGGCAGAATACCGTCGCCACTTAGTGGCCGTGCAAACGGGGCGCGCACTTAGGGAGCTTTTGTCGCTTTGTTCACCGCGAGAAAACGGAGGCATGTCGAGTGAAGAGACAACTTAGTTTCACGCTGAATGGGCGAGCTGTAGGGCTTATGGTCGAGCCTTTTGCCCGACTCTTGGATGTGCTGCGGGATGACCTTGATCTCACCGGCACCAAAGAAGGGTGCGGGGGTGGGGAGTGCGGGGCTTGCACCGTACTTCTTGATGGCGAGAGCGTGAACTCGTGTCTTGTCCTGGCGCTTGAGGTTATGGGAAAAAGCGTGGTGACGGTTGAGGGGCTCTCGAATCACTTGGAGCTAGATAGACTGCAGCAAGCGTTTATCGATGAAGGCGCCATACAGTGCGGTTTCTGTACGCCCGGCATGTTACTTTCGGCTAAAGCTTTGCTCGCGCGTCAGAAAGCACCTACGGTGCAAGAAATAAGAGACGGCTTAAGTGGCAATCTCTGTCGCTGTACAGGCTACGAACGCATTGTGGTGGCAGTGAGTAAAGCCTGCGCCAAAGATAATTAACCACACAACAGAGCGGAGGGGTCAGCATGGAGAGGTCCTATGTCGGTAAGAGTCATCCCCGTATTGATGGCCCGGCCAAGGCTTTAGGTGCCGCGAAATACATCGCCGACCTTAAGTTGCCTAATATGCTATATGTGAAAGTGCTTAGGAGCCCACACCCACATGCGCGCCTAGTTAAGATTGATCTCAGCCAGGCAGAGAGTCTGCCAGGCGTGCAGGCCGTGCTTTCTGGGCGGGAGTGCCCGCAAAAATTAGGTCTGTACCTCGTGGATCGCCCTATTTTTGCAGTGGACAAAGTGCGTTTTGTGGGCGAGCCTGTGGCTGCAGTAGCGGCGACAAGCCTGCGCCTAGCCGAGCAGGCCGTAAAGCTTATCCTAGTCGAGTATGAGCTGCTACCCCCTGTACTCGACCTACAAACAGCGCTAGCTAGTAACGCCCCCCTGGTGCATGAAAACTTGCACGAGTACTCCTACATCCCCAATGTCTTCTTTCCGGTCGCTCATACGAATATCGCCAACCATGCCAAGGTGAGAAAAGGCAGTGTTGAAGATGGTTTTCGTTTGAGCGATTTTGTTTTTGAGCACAGCTATCATGTGCCGCAGATGCAGCATGTGCCCATTGAGCCGCACGGCTCGGTGGCACAGATGGATATGACAGGCAAGATTACCGTTTGGAGCAGCTGCCAGTCGCCTAATGCTGTGCGCAAGTTGGCGGCGGTCGCTTTTGGCCTGCCAGAAGGACGTATACGCGTGATCACCCCAGAGGTGGGGGGAGGTTTCGGCGGTAAAGCGGGCATTGGCCTTGAAGGGATAGTTATTGCTTTGGCCATTCGTGCGGCGCCGTACCCTGTCCGGTTGATCTTGGACAGGGAAGAAGTGTTTTTTGGCACCTCTGTCAGGCAGGGCCTTAAAGCCAGAATAAAGACGGGCTACACCAAGGCCGGGCGCCTACTGGCGCAAGAGGCAGAACTTCTTTGGGACGGTGGCGCCTACACGGAGTACGGCGTCAACATAGTCCGGGCGGCGGCTTATTCGTCGGCTGGCCCCTACGACATCACCCATGTAAAAACAGATTCGTACTGCATCTACACTAATTCGCCTGTGGGTGGCCCTTTTCGCGGTTTTGGCATGGGAGAATTGCATTGGGCCTTAGAGCAGCAGATTGACATGATTGCCAACAAGCTTGGCATGGACCCCGTGGCCATTAGGGAGCTCAATGCGGCTCGCGATGGCACGACCAATGCTACAGGTGAAGTGCTCAGAGACATCGGTCTAGATAAATGCATTGCCGAAACGGCCCGCCTTATTGGAATGGATACGCCGCCCATAGAAAAACATCGTGGCAAGGGTATTGCCTGCATGGTCAAAGGGCCCTCAACACCGGGGACAGCCGCCTCAGCCGCGTTTCTGAAAGTTAACGAGGACGGCAGTGTCAACTTATCGCTTAGTGCGACCGAAATAGGCCAAGGCATGCAGACGGTGATGGCGCAAATTGTGGCTGAAGAGCTGGGCATTACTCCGGACATGGTGCATGTAAATGCGCCCGATACAGATTACTGTCCCTATGAATGGCAGACTGTGGCCAGCAGGATTACCTACTCCACGGGGAATGCCGTGCGCCGTGCCGCAGCAGAGGCTAGGCATAAGCTCCTGGCGTTGGCGGCAGAGAAGCTCGGTGCACTGCCTGAGGAGCTGACGATAGCCAAGGGTGCTATCGCACGTCGAAGCGGCGAGGGCGCGAAGACTAGTGTTAAGGAATTGTCTTTAGGGTTATCTTTGCCAAGTGGTGCAGGCCTAGGCGGCCCCATTATGGGGACGGGCTACTTTATACCCGATGGCATACATGGCATGGACCCCGCCACAGGGCAGACGCCTAAGGTTACGTCACACTGGACTTTTGGCGCACAAGCGGCAGAAGTAGCGGTGGATGTAGAGACAGGCAAGGTGGATGTTCTGCGCGTGGCCGCCGTTTACGACACCGGCTTTGTGCTAAACCCCTTGCTGGCGCTCGGGCAGGTGGAGGGCGGTATCATGCAGGGGATTAGTGTCGCGCTCTATGAAGAACTAAGAATGCATGGGGGGCGCGTACAGAACCCATCTTTTGTGGATTACAAGATCGTCACCGCAGCGGAAGTGCCAGAGATGCTCGTAAGTTTTGTGGAAACACCGCTTGAGGATGGCCCTTACGGGGCGCGTGGTTTTGGCGAGCACACCATGGTGCCTACCGCACCCGCTATCGCCAATGCCGTTTATGCCGCCGTTGGGGTGCGCATTACAGACTTGCCGATCACACCAGAGAAAATTCTCGCGGCTCTTAAAGAACTAGAGAAATTAAGACCAGTACATGATACTATGTTAGTCGGCATAGAGCCACTGGACCATGAGGTGGGGGGATAGGGTGAGAGATTAGCTGCCTGGCGCGAACGGAGATATACCAAGAGAAAGGGTGAATTACTGATGTCAGACCTACAGAGAGAACCCGCCATACGTGCGGGAGACGAGATTTCTTTAAACAAACAACTCGTTTTTGGCTTGCAGCATCTCTTTACCATGTTCGGCGCCACCGTGCTCGTGCCTATACTCACCGGTCTCAATATCTCAGTCGCCCTCTTTACCGCTGGGGTGGGGACGCTCTTCTTTCATTGGGTTACGAAGGGCAAAGTGCCGGTCTTTCTCGGTAGTTCTTTTGCCTTCATCGCAGCGCTGCAGTTAGTCATTAAGGAGCATGGGCTGGGAGCGGCACAAGGTGGTATTATAGCGGCAGGGCTTGTCTACTTGGGCGTGGCCGCGCTCGTCTACTTTGTGGGCCCAGGTATTCTTCATCGTCTCTTTCCACCTATAGTTATCGGCCCGGTCATCGCCGTTATCGGTCTTAGTCTAGCACCCGTGGCCATTAAAATGTCGACAGGGAACTGGGGTCTTGCTATTTTCTCTCTTTCTATAGTCGTCTCTGTGTCGATGTTTTTTAAGGGTTTCTTCAAAATGGTACCTGTCCTCTTTGGCTTGGCGGGAGGGTATCTCGCGGCTCTTGTCTTTGGTCTAGTCGACTTTACACCCATACAAGAGGCAGCCTGGTTGGCCGTACCCCCTTTCACTTGGCCGACCTTTAACCTAGCTGCCATTGCCATTATGGCACCCATTGCGATTGCCACTGCGGTAGAGCATTTTGGGGACATTATGGCTGTGGGCACGACAGTCGAAAATGACTTTGTTAAAGACCCAGGGCTCCATCGCACCCTTATCGGTGACGGCATAGCCACAGCCATTGCGGGCTTTTTTGGCGGGCCAGCGAATACGACCTACTCTGAGAACACTGGAGTCTTGGCCTTGACCCGTGTCTGGCATCCTGTCATTATGCGCTGGGCTGCCGTACTAGCTATCGGCATCGCCTTTGTACAAAAAATAGGCGGCTTTATATCCACAATACCTACGGCGGTTGTGGGGGGCATCGCCATCATATTATTCGGCATGATTGCGGCTATCGGCGTAAGAACCGTCGTCGAAAACAAAGTTGATATGTCTAAGTCCCGCAATCTTATCGTCAGTTCGGTAATCTTTGTCCTAGGGATAGGGGGCGCGGCCTTTAACTTGGGGGGCGGCGTAAAATTCGAAGGCATTGGCCTCGCGGCGATTGTGGGGATCTTACTAAATCAGTTGCTGCCACAAGAGTAGGCGCTTTGCTTTTCCCCAGGGCATTGAGATGAGGTGAGCGGCAATGGGGCTAATTTGGCAGGGGATCGTACAAGCTTTTGAAATGATGATCTATGGTGACCGTGAGCTCTATCAAATTGCCTGGCTCACGGTACAAGTCACCGGCACGGCGACCTTAGTCAGCATTTTTTTAGGCATTCCCTTGGGTACACTTCTGGGGCTATCCGCCTTCCCCGGACGAAAGGTGGTGCAGAGCCTTCTGAATTCTACTTTAGGCTTGCCGCCCGTAGTGGTGGGCCTATGGGTTAGTTTGCTCCTCTGGCGCAGCGGGCCGCTCGGCTTTCTCGGTCTCATGTACACGCCCACTGCTCTGGTGATAGCACAGGTGGTTATCGCCATGCCGCGGGTGGCGGCTCTCACCATGGCAGGGGTGATGCAGGTAGATGATGCTGTTTCGGCGCAACTAGCCGGGATGGGGGCGAATCGTTGGCAGCTACTATGGCTCGTAATTCGCGAATCGCACCTTAGCATTATCGCGGCTTGTCTGGCTGGTTTTGGGGCTGTGGTTGCTGAAGTTGGCGCGGCCATGGCCGTGGGGGGAAATATCCGCGGGCAAACGCGCATTTTGAGCACAGCCATTGTGCTCGAAGTAAATCGCGGCAACTTCGACCTAGCCCTCGCCTTGAGCTTTATACTCATGACCTTTTCTTATGTGGTGGCCATGGTGCTCACTTTTATGCAGCAAAGGAGATACCGGGGTGCTTGAAGTGCGTGATATTAATATGGTACGCCACGAACGTAAGATTCTCGGCATTGAGAGAATTTGTTTGAGCGAGGGGCCATTTGTGGCCATTATTGGGCGAAATGGCGCGGGCAAGTCTTCCCTCGTTAAGGCCTTAGGCCTGTTGGCCGCCTTTTCTTGTTCTGCTTACGTGCTGCATGGGCAAGTGAAAAACCTACAGCATGAACGTCTGGCAATTATGCGTCAGTATGCCCATGGTTTCCAAAGCCCTGCCTTCTTGCGGGGAGATGTGCTCTACAATGTCGCCCTTCCTTTGCTCCTTAGGGGTATGGGGCGCGGTGAGGCTGAAATTGCCGCGCGCAAGTGGCTCTCCCTCGTGCAGGCAGAAAACCTGGCCGCACGTCTCCCACAGACGCTGAGCGGCGGCGAAGGAGCAAGGGTGAGTTTGGCGCGCGCACTAATCACTAGCCCACAAATACTATTTCTTGACGAACCATTTTCTGGCCTCGACGTGGAGTCGCAAGCCTACATCCTGCGTCATTTGCGTGGTTGGCTGACAGAAAGCAGGACGACCGGCGTGTTGGTGACTCACTCTTACAGTGAGGTCGCTCATCTCGCCGATCGCCTGTTGGTCATGAATGATGGCCGTATCCTGGCTGACGGCCCACCGAGTGTGGTGCTGGCGAATCCTCGGCCAGGTTTTCTGCGCGATTTTGTCTCTGTAGGGTCGCGCACCGAGACTCTAGCCTAAGTGACTGTACTTTAGCAGATGGTAGCAGTTAGAAAGGCGTAGATGTCGGCATCTTCGTCAATAATTTTTGCGGTAGGCTTGCCAGCTCCATGGCCGGCCTTTATTTCTATGCGTAAAAGCAGAGGGTTCTGGCCTTGGTAGTGCTCTTCTAGGGTGGCCATGAACTTAAAAGCATGGGCCGGCACCACGCGGTCGTCGGTGTCGGCGGTCATAATGAGGGTGGGCGGGTAGTCCACGCCAGACTTTACATTGTGCAGCGGCGAGTAGGCATGCATGAATTTAAAGTGCTCTTCGCTTGCCTCGGCGTTGCCGTACTCGCCAACCCAGTAGCGACCGACAGTGAATTTATGGTAGCGCAACATATCTATGACCGGCACCTGGCAGATGACTGCGCCATATAGTTCGGGCCGCTGCAGCATGCAGGCAGCTACCAGAAGGCCGCCATTGCTACCCCCCATTATGGCGAGGTGGCGAGGCGAGGTATACCCAGCGCTTACAAGGTGCTCCGCTACGGCATGAAAATCGTCAAAGACATTCTGCTTCTTGGCCAACATGCCAGCACGGTGCCAGTCTTCGCCGTACTCGCCTCCGCCGCGGAGTACAGCTAGGGCATAGACCCCACCGCGCTCCATCCAGACGAGGTTGTCGATGGAAAAGAAGGGGGTCATGTTGACATTGAACCCGCCATAGCCGTAGAGAAGGGTGGGTGTCTGATGAGAACGCGCCAGCCCCTTCTTGTGAGTGATAAAGAGCGGAATACGCGTGCCGTCCGGCGAGATACAAAACTCTTGCTTGGTTTCATAGTCCGTGGGGTCGAATTTTACGTTTCCCGCCCACAGGGGGGAGAGAGTATGGTCGGTAAAATCATAGCGATAGACAGTGGTGGGAAACAGAAAAGAAGTAAAACTAAGGAACATTTCGCTATCCTTCATCTGCCCTGTAGTGCTGATGAGCGAGCCTAGGGTGGGGAGTTCGATGCCCCTTTCGCGCCGGCCGCTTTGGCTATATATTGCAACTTGGTGATGCGCGTGAGTGAGGTAGGTCACGACAAATTTGCGGTTGTAGAACTTGGCGTCGGCGATGGTGTCGCCTGTCGCGGCAATGATTTCTTTCCAGTTGGCTCGTTCAGGGCGCAAAATATCTATGGCAATGACCCTGCCATGTGGGGCCTCAAGGTTGGTCAAAAAGTAAAACATATGGCCATCATTGCCTAGTACTTCGTAGCTGGCATCGGCGTCATCGAGGAGGCGGACAGTTTCGCCCCGTGGGGCGAGGCTCTGGTAGTAGAATCTGTTTTCGGGGTCCGTGCCATGCCACACATAGATGTATAGGTAGCTGCCGTCCTCAGATACTTGTCCTGCGAAACCGAGTTCTTTCGCCTCGGGTCGTTCGTAAATCAGTTCATCGCTGAGTTGATCCGTACCTACCCGATGAAAGTATATTTTGCTGTGGTAGCTCTGCTCCTCTGGCGGAACGGTAGCAGGGTCAGGAAAACGGCTGTAAAAAAAGCCGCTACTATCAGGAAGCCACGATAGACCGGTGAACTTGACGTGGCGCAGCACATCATCGTAGGTTTGGCCGCTCTCTAAGTCTTTGATGTACACTCTCTGCCAGTCGCTACCGCTTTCCGAGCAAGCATAGGCCAGAAGCTTGCCATCCTCTGAGACCGAGGTGGCGGTGAGGGCAACCGTACCATCGCTGCTAAAAGTATTGGGGTCAAGGACCATCTCTGGCGCGCTACCTAAGGTGTTTAAGCTGTAGAAGACGGCTTGGTTTTGCAGCCCGGCATTCCTTAGATAGTAGTACTTGCCGGCCACTTTTCTGGGAGCGCTAAATTTCGGGTAGTCCCATAGCTCGGTGAGGCGTTGCTTTATCGCTTCTCGACTGGGGATGGCAGACAAAAAGGCCTCGGCACGAGCCGCCTGTGCGGCTATAAAACTTAGCGTGTCGGGGTCTTGGTCGTCCTCTAGGTAGCGATAGGGGTCACTCACCTTAGTACCGTGAAAGTCTTCCACAATTGCATCCTGTCTTGGCATGGGCACACCTCCTGTATTTAAGAAACTATGGTTAGATTCGCCCCTAGGTCAGGTATTCCTCTCGTAAACGTGTCAACTCATTTAAAAATCTTACCCAACGGTGATGGCTCACTCAAATAAGAACCTTACTTTTTGTTGAGCAACGTAGGTGCTGGGCTCCCATCTCCCCCTCCCCCCTAGGGGGGAGGGGGAGAT
>Ga0209616_1000015_pt1 | contig 52300 bp, 47 predicted proteins | sample FlocCalmetaG_FD_184153 | JGI IMG/M metagenome (GOLD analysis project Ga0209616, IMG submission 184153) | Freshwater bacterial and archeal communities from Indian Creek, Illinois, USA - Floc-Cal metaG (SPAdes) (version 2) | ecosystem: Environmental > Aquatic > Freshwater > Unclassified ...
TCACAGATAGGCTTGAAACTTTGCAAGATCGGATTAAAAAAACCAGTGAAACATCCGACAAGCCGTCTTCGGAGAATATATTCAAGAAACCGATCAGCACTCGAGTCAAAAGCGGTAAGAAACCGGGCGGACAACCAGGACATAAAGGTCATACGCTGCTTTCATTCCCGGATCCGGACGTAATCATTTGTCCACCTGTTGAAAAATGCGAGTGCGGTGGTACGGTTTGCGTCAAAAACAAATACAAAAGCAAACAATTGGTTGATATCCAAGTAAATCTTAATGTCAAAGAAGAACGTGTCAGTGTCGGTTATTGCGAAAAGTGCTGTAAAAAGCATGAAGGAAGTTTCTCGGAGAAATATATCAATCCTGTGAATTACGGAGACAGTATCAAGACATTCGTTTCTGTGCTTAATACCCGTATGAATTTGCCGATAAACAAGATTTCCGAGCTAATCAGTATCCTGACAGATGCAAGAATTCGTATATCAGATGGTACCGTCGTAAATATTGTGACCGATCTGGCAAAAAAGGCGGATCCCACAGTGAAGCGCATGGTAGAACATCTTACGAAATGCGGCCTTTTGCTTGCCGACGAGACCGGTTGTCGGGTTAACGGCAAGCTCGATTGGTTTCAGATTTTTACCAATGGTCCCTTTATCCTGTTTAGCCATAACAAGAATCGTGGTTCTCTCTTATTCGAGGGTGAAGATATCCTTGCGCTTTTCACGGGAATTTTATTGCATGACCACTTCAAATCTTACTATAGGTACAGTCATCTTAGCCATGCTGAATGCAACGATCACATTGACAGACGTCTGAAAGCGGTTAATGAGATACTCAAACACGGATGGGCGCTTAAGTTGAGAACCTTTTTCTTCGATGCCGATAAACTGAAAAAGGAACTCATGACTAAAGGTGAGTATTTCAGCGATCAGCAGATAAAGGATTATTTCAGCAGATTCCTGGAAATCCTGGATATTGGCGATGCCGAATACCAGCAAGCCATTGAAGGAAAGAATAGAATCGCCCGGTACAATGAAGAAAAATGTTTGCTGAAACGTCTCCGCAAATATGTGAATGAACATCTTAAGTTTATCACCGTTCCGGAAGTCCCCCGTGGAAATACCGGTGCCGAGCGCGGTGCGAAAGAAGCAAAGCGCAAGGTGCGTGTATCCGGTGGTTTCAGATCTGACACCGGTGCTGATAATTATGCCCGTATCACGAGTGTTGTCTCAACTATGCGCAAACACAAAATGGATGTCTTTCAAGGGGTCAAGGATATCCTGAATGGGAAAACCATAGAATTTAACGCCCCAACAGTAGATTCTGGTTAGCCTAAAAAGCTTTATCGATTACCCTTAAAACTGCCTGATATCAGGGTGTCTTTATGCATTCATTTTTTGTGTTCTCTCACACCTCTGAATAGACACGAAATTGGAGTGAGCATTTAAAATTACTCTTGACAACTTTGAAGTCGTGGGCTAATATCAAGATCTATTTGTGGGGTTGTAGCCCAGCTGGTTAGAGCGCTACGTTGACATCGTAGAGGTCGTTGGTTCGAGCCCAATCAACCCCACCATATAGAAAAATCCCTGATATCAGGGATTTTTCTATATGGTTTTAAGAATTTTCATATTGGAGGGCAATCATGTATGATGGTATATTATTACAAGTAGTTAATTATTCTAACAAGGGATCAAAGAAAATCAAAGATGTCTGTTTGATATACACGAAAACTTTATTAAGAACGTTCGATTTTAAGGCTTAATATGGATAAATACATCATAAAAATAATACTTACAGCTTTGTTATTAGTGTTCATGACTGTTAATCTGACAGCTTTGCAGTTCAACCTGTTACTAAACAACACGTTATTTAATCCTTCATTCTATGATGAAATATTTATGGATCAGCGTTTTTACGGACAATTGCGTCAATGGGTACTGCTTAGATTAAGTACTGAACTCCCTCATGGACTAGAAGGATTGCCTTATTTTAAAAAAGGATTGACCGATGTTTGGTTGAGGCAGGAAATTATACTGATAATAGATCAATTATCTGCATTTTTAAACGATAAGACAGAAGAATTGCCGACACTGAGAATTTATAAGTTTAAAGAAGCCGTAATGAATTATATGTACGAATATGGGAATAATCAGAGTAAAGAAGATACCCTTGATTTTTGGTTGGGTCCGCTTCCTCATGTCGTAAGGCTTCAAGATATAACTTCAATTGCTTTTTTGCACAATGTCAGATACGTAATGGCATTATTGACAAATGCCATGAATATTTCTTATATACTCATTTTTGCGTTTTTAATATTAATGTTTGCAGTTACAATAAGCTTTCGAGAAACTCTTTTATGGTTTGCTGCTTCTCTTTTTGCATCCGGCTTAATGAGCCTAGGCATTATCTTTTTAGTCGGATGGATCGTAAATTACGATATTTCGATGCAGGTTATGCAGACATCAATGATCGCTCAGGGATTTTATCAAGACAATGTAAAAGCTTTATTTGATTCTTTTTTTAACGCAATTTTTTCACGTGCCAATATAGTATCACTTCTTACGGCTTCAATAGGCTTTTTATTAGTCTGTTTTATTCCCTTTGAAAAGGAGATTATTTAGAGCCGTTTTATCATTTACATTCTTTATTGGATATCCTAAGGAATAGCCAAGGTGTAGATTTTTTGGATGTTAAACTTGGGATTACGTAAGGTACTAAAAATAGAATTATATATATTGTAGTATTTGGTAACACATTATTTTTCTATATACACCCGAATATCCAAAATCTTGTTGATAAAAGGAAATGCTCGTGGTATACTATCACAAATAAATACACACCCTTCTTGACAAAGCGACAGGTGTCCGAGTTTTGGGATTATCGCGTTGATTGATGGAAGGGGAGGAATAACTTATAGGAGGAATTACATGGCAGTCATAGGTATGAAGCAACTTTTAGAGGCAGGTGTTCATTTTGGCCATCAAACCCGTAGATGGAACCCCAAAATGGCGCCCTACATTTTCACACAAAGAAACGGTATATATATACTGGATCTACAAAAGACTGTGAAAAAAATGGATGAAGCATACAATTTCATCCGCAATACTGTTTTTGAAGGGCAAGATATATTATTTGTAGGTACTAAGAAACAAGCTCAAGAATCTATAGAGTTTGAGGCAAAGCGTTGTGCTATGCATTTTGTTAACCAACGTTGGTTGGGTGGCATGCTTACTAATTACAAGACCATAAGAAAAAGAATTGAACGCCTTCATTTGCTTGATAGTATGGAATCAAACGGTACTTTTGAAGTTTTGCCAAAAAAAGAAGTCATCAAGTTAAAACTTGAAAAAGAGAAGCTTGAGAAAAACTTAAGCGGCATAAAATCAATGAATAAATTACCTGGGGCGATATTTATAATAGATCCGAAAAAAGAAAGAATCGGAATACTGGAAGCCAGAAAGCTTAAGATCCCGATTGTCGCCATCGTCGATACGAATTGCGATCCTGATGAAGTCGATTATATTATACCCGGAAATGACGACGCCATTCGTGCAATCAAACTAATAACGTCCAAAATCGCGGACGCCGTCATTGAAGGCAATCAAGGCAAACAGACAGAAGAAGAAGAGTAAATCGTTTTAAAACGAAGGGGAGGAAAGGGTTTACCCATTCTCCCCGTTTGTATGTTTAGAATAGTTGTAAATGGAGGTAATATAAAATGGTATCTGCATCCACTGTAAAAGAACTAAGGGAACGTACCGGAGTTGGTATGATGGAGTGCAAGAAAGCTCTACAAGAAACAGAAGGAAATATTGAAAAGGCTATAGATTATTTAAGGGAAAGAGGGCTTGCGGTTGCGGCGAAAAAAGCAGGCAGGATTGCCGCCGATGGTATAGTTGAATCATATATACACGCCGGTGGTAAAATAGGTGTTTTACTCGAAGTAAATTGCGAAACCGACTTTGTTGCAAAAACTAACGAATTCAGAACGTTCGTGAGAGATATCGCAATGCATATAGCGGCCTCAAATCCAAAATGTTTAAGTCGCGATGAGATTTCCGATGATGTAATTGAAAAAGAAAAGGAAATACTTAAATCTCAGGCTTTAAATGAAGGAAAACCTGAAAAGATAGTCGATAAAATAGTTGAAGGCAGAATTGACAAATTCTATAAAGACTCGTGTTTACTTGAGCAACCTTTTGTAAAGGATACAGAGAAGACAGTTCAGGAGTTTGTAACCCAAATGATTGCGACAATAGGGGAGAATATCAATATCCGGCGCTTTGTTCGTTTTCAAATGGGTGAAGGCCTTGAGAAGCGAAAAGATAATTTCGTTCAAGATGTAATGGGTCAGGTTTAGATAACAGGTAATTAATACTGTTTTACCACATAAAGATAAAGCTTTTAACATGAATTGATTGTCTAACTAATGCATTTGGAGGATCAACAGATGGGGGCACCTCTTTACAAAAGGATAATACTTAAGCTAAGCGGTGAAGCGTTGGCTGGTAAAAAGGGATTTGGTATCGACAGGGATGTATTAGCTTTAATAGTTGAACAGATCGTTGAAATTAAAAAAATGGGTCTTCAGATCGGCGTAGTGGTTGGAGGCGGTAACATATGGAGAGGCAGAAACAGTGAAAACATGGACAGAACGACTGCCGATCATATGGGAATGCTAGCTACAGTTGTAAATTCGTTAGCGCTTCAGGATGCGCTTGAGAGCCAAAATATCCCGACAAGAGTCCAGACTGCGATAAACATGCAGCAGATTGCTGAGCCCTACATACGCCGAAGGGCAATGAGGCATCTTGAAAAAGGTAGGATCGTCATTTTCGCCTGTGGAACCGGAAATCCTTATTTTTCGACCGATACGGCAGCAGCGCTGCGTGCGGCTGAAATAGAAGCCGATGTGATTTTACTTGCTAAGAATGTTGACGCGCTTTATGATGAAGACCCCAAGATTAACCCAAATGCCAAAAAAATCGAAAAAATTTCTTACAATGAAATATTGGCTAGGGGATTGGGCATTATGGATACCGCAGCAGTAGCTTTATGTAAGGAAAACAAGATTCCTGTTATAATATTTGGTCTGCAGGAACATCAAAACATAAAAGCTGCAGTCTTAGGCAACAAATATGGGACTATTATAGGAGAGGAGTAGCAGTTATGAAAGAAATAGTCAGCGAGGTAAAAATTAAAATGGACAAAACCTTGCAAGTACTCAAAAAGGATCTGTCAACAATCAGAGCCGGTAGAGCTAACCCGCATTTGCTCGACAAGATTTCGGTAGACTATTATGGAACTTTAACCCCAATAAATCAAATGGGGAATATTGCAGTACCGGAACCAAGGCTTTTGACAATAGCGCTTTGGGAAACTAAATTTATCTCTATTGTTGAAAAAGCAATAATGAAATCGGATTTAGGGATAACCCCAAGTAATGACGGACGAGTAATAAGACTGGTATTCCCTGAACTCACTGAGGAACGTAGGAAAGATATCGTTAAGAATATACATAAACTGGCTGAGGAGACAAAAGTAGCAATTAGGGCTGTGAGAAGAGAATTTAACGAAAATTTGAAGAAAATGAAAAAGACGAGCCTAATAACAGAGGATGATCTGATCAGCGGAGAAAATGAAATACAAAAAACTACAGATGAACACATAAAAAAGGTTGACGAAATTATCAAACTGAAAGAAAAGGAGATAATGGAAGTATAAATGACTGAAGCGACTCCTGATTTTTTAGGTATGTCTATGGATGATATCCAATTCAAAATAAAAGACATTCAATCGGGCCTATGTTTGATTTTCAAAGATTATCAGCCTAAATCTTACAAAACTTGGGGTAAAGAGCCTGTTTTCACTAAGAGAGTGGTTAGGCAAAAACTACTTAATACCGGAGAACTTGAGATTTTGGTATCTGATTTTATTGAGCATCCGTAATTTTTCTTACAGATGGGACTGATTTGCGAAGGATTGACCTCATGAACAAACAAGAATTATTAGATTTGTCAGACGACAAACTTTCAAACTTGATCAAGAACGGTGATATACCGCGTCATGTTGCAATAATTATGGATGGCAACGGCAGATGGGCGACATTAAGAAATATGCCGCGGGCGATGGGTCATAGGCAAGGGATGGAGGCGCTGACGAATGTTTTGCGAACTTCATGCGAAATTGGCATAAAATACTTGACCTTGTATGCTTTCTCAACTGAGAATTGGAAAAGACCGTCCTATGAAGTCAATACATTGATGGCTCTTATGGCAGAGTATATTGAACGATTTATTGACGAACTTAACTATAACAATATAAAAATCACCGTTTTAGGCGATATTGTTCCTTTATCGCAGCTTCTTAAAAACAAAATCGCGGAAGCTATAAAGCTCACTTCCAATAACAATGGTTTGTGGTTAAACATAGCATTAAACTATGGATCAAGATTCGAAATTCTAAATGCCATTAAACAAGTGGCGGAAGATGTCAGGCAAGGCAAGATTTTGCTTGATGATTTGGATGAAGTTAAATTCAGTAGTTATCTTTATACAAAAGATTTGCCTGATCCGGATTTTATAATACGCACAGGCGGTGAGTTCAGGCTTAGCAATTTTCTTTTATTTCAGGCTGCTTATTCCGAGCTTTTCTTTACAGCCTCCGATGTAATGTGGCCAGACTTTAGTAAAGGCAAATTTCTTCATTCCATTTTAGAATTTCAACGTCGTAATAGACGGTATGGTGAAATAAATACCGAACAGGGGTTGTGAAAATGTTCATTGTACGCGTTGCAACTGCGATAGCAGGATTGTTATATTTGTCTTTGATGTTTTACATAGGTGGCTGGTTCTTTGATGTTTCCGTCTTAATTATAACGCTTGTGGCAACAAAAGAACTATATGGTGCTTTTATAAAGAAAGGCTTTAAGCCTATGGTGTGGCTTGGTTTTTTACTGGTGCTGATTTCATTTTATTTTATGGTGTTTGAGTCGGAAGGATATGCATGGGTATTTATTTTGCTTGTTGTGCTTTTTAGCTTAGCGATACCTATTCTTATCCCTTCGGTAAGATTTTTGGATAGCTTGTTAACCATTTTTGGCGGTATTTATCCGGGTTTAGCGCTTTTATCCATGATTCCTTTAGCGCGTCACGCTCAACCATACACAACCCATCTCCTTGTAGTAACATTTTATGCCAGTTGGGCTACGGATGCATTTGCGTATATAACAGGTACACTTTTCGGTAGAACTAAATTGTCGCCTAGGATTAGCCCTCATAAAACTGTTGAGGGAAGTCTTGGCGGAATTGCCGGAAGTATCATTGTCGGTTTATCAGTAGCTTACGTAATAAACGCAATAAGTCCAATTGATCTTGTGTTTTACCACTATGCAATAATAAGTTTTATTTGCGGAATTGTGTCACAGATAGGAGATCTTGCAGCTTCATCCATCAAAAGATTTTGCAGGGTCAAAGATTTTGGAAATATATTACCGGGACATGGCGGAATTTTAGATCGTTTTGACAGCGTAATCTTTACGGTACCCATGGTATATGCTTATTATTTGTTTTTTTTAGCGCCTTAGAAAGGTAAATACTGTTTATGCCAAAAAGGATCGCAATCTTAGGCGCCACAGGTTCTATAGGCGTTCAGGCTCTTGAGATAATTAGTAAATATCCGCAATACTTTGAAATTGTAGCTTTGTCCGCCAATGAAAATGTAGATCTTTTAACCGAACAAGTAAATAAATTCAAACCTTCTTATGTCGTAATCGCTGACGAAAATAAAGCTAATCGATTCAAAATCACAACAGTTAATCTTAAAGTTGATAGCGGGAGCAAAAGTTTGCTTAATATGGCAGCATTGCCTGAAATCGATATTGTTTTAAATGCGATAGTCGGAATTGCCGGACTTAAACCAACTTTAGCAGCTCTTGAAGCTTCAAAGGATGTCGCGCTTGCAAATAAAGAATCGCTTGTTGCTGCAGGAAGTATCGTTATGGATACGGCAAAAAGAAACGGTTGCCATGTAATACCCGTTGACAGCGAGCATTCTGCGATATACCAATGCCTTTTGAATTCAAATGACATAAAAGAAATCAGAAAAATATATTTGACAGCATCGGGAGGTCCCTTCAGGGAGTTTGACAAGTCTTCCCTTAAATCAGTAACGGTTGAACAGGCTTTAAAGCATCCAAAGTGGAATATGGGCAAAAAAATCACTGTCGACAGCGCTACTTTGATGAACAAAGGCCTAGAGGTTATAGAGGCAAGATGGTTATTTGGATTATTACCTGAGCAGATAGAGGTTGTAATACATCCTCAGAGTGTTATACATTCGATGGTAGAGTACGTGGATGGTTCAGTTATAGCGCAAATTGCTGCAACAGACATGAGACTTCCCATACTTTACGCTCTCAGTCAACCGCAAAGATTAGCGTCCGATATACCAAAACTTAATTTTTTCGAGATTGAACCGCTTACTTTTGAAAAGCCCGACTTTGATCGATTCCCTTGTCTTAGTTTTGCATATGAGGCTTTGAGTATCGGCGGAACAATGCCGACTGTTCTTAATGCTGCGAATGAAGTTGCTGTCGAAATGTTTCTAAACAGAGAAATAACGTTTGAAGAGATAGCAAAAATGGTGAGAAAAGCAATGAATTTTCATAGCACGATACAAAATCCGAATATCTATGATATACTGGATGCTGACACTACTATGCGGAAGTTCTTTAATCATAGAAAGGATGATTTGATATGATGACTGCATTAACGGCGTTGCTATTTTTTAGCATATTGATAATGGTACACGAATTGGGGCATTTTCTCTCCGCTCGTCTGGTTGGAATACATGCGGAAGAATTTTCGATAGGAATGGGACCAGCTCTATTTAGATTCCAAGGGAAAGAAACCTTATATTGCTTAAGGATTCTACCAATTGGCGGATATGTCAAATTTATTGATGATGACAAGAAAAGCGATAATGTGAGAGCATTTGGAAATGCTAAGTTATGGAAAAGATTACTTGTGATAGTATCGGGTTCAGCAATGAATTTTATTTTGGCGATATTGCTTTTTAGCATTTATTTTATGGCGTATGGTCTTTATGAAGTTGTTCCTCAAGTTTACGAAATTGAGGAGGGTGCTCCTGCGGATTATGCCGGGTTATTGCCTGGAGATAAGATTATCCAGATCAATGACACTCAAATCGATGAAAATGATCCTCAAAACGGAATACGTCTTGTAAGACAAGTAATCTATGAAAAGCGTGGTCAGCCTGTTGATATTATTGTTATGCGTGATGACCAAACCATAAATTTCAATATAACACCACAATTCAATCAGGAAATGGGAAATTACAGGATAGGCGTTGTTTTTGGAAGATTAAGACAACTGGGATTTTTTCCCGCTATTGGTTTGTCTTTTAGAGAAACCGGCAGGCTGATTATCATGATGGTTGATATGCTGGGGGGCATGATTTTCCAAGGTGAGGGCGTAGGCGATGTTATGGGGCCGGTCGGAATTGTGGGTGAAATTGGAAGGGCGGTAAGATACGGCATTGAGCAGCTTATGACACTGGCGATCATAATAACAATCAATCTGGGTATTATCAATTTGATACCTTTCCCGGCCTTGGATGGCGGACGATTGGCTCTGCTGCTTGTTGAAGGCATAAGAGGCAAAGCAATCGATCCTCAAAAAGAAGGCTATATTCACCTTGCCGGATTCGTAATACTCATGACTTTAATGGCGCTGGTCACTTTTCGGGATATTGTGCGCTAAAGTTTTCCATACGAAGGGAGTATTATGCAGCGACGGAAAAGCCGGAAAATAAAAGCAGGTAGACTTGAGATAGGCGATGGTTCACCAATTTCGATAGAGTCCATGACTTCCTCTGATACTAAAAATATTGAGGCGACCATAGATCAAGTCAGAGAGCTAAGACAAGCTGGCTGTGATATTGTTCGTATTGCGATTTATGACGAGGAGTGCATCGAAACCATAGAAGCCCTCAAACGTTCAACTGACATTCCATTAGTTGCGGATATACATTTTGACCATCGTCTAGCGATAGCATCAATTGAAAAGGGAATCGATATGGTGCGAATAAACCCCGGAAACATCGGTAAAACGGAGGGGGTTAAGCGTCTTGTCGCCGCAGCCAAGGAGCGTGAAATCCCTATTCGTATAGGAGTCAATTCAGGCTCGATTTCCAGCGAAATTATAAAACTTTATGGAAACACCGCCAAAGCTATGGTCGAGAGTGCGCTTGGGCATATCGCAATACTTGAAGATGCAGGATATAATAATATTTTACTATCTTTAAAGTCATCGAATGTAATCAAAACAGTTGAAGCTTGTAGGGAAATATCAGATTTGATAGAGTATCCGCTACATCTCGGGGTGACAGAAGCCGGCACGATGCTTAGCGGTTCTGTAAAATCATCCGTTGGAATAGGCGCATTATTGCTTGATGGCATTGGTGACACTCTGCGCGTTTCTTTAACTGCTCCCCCTGTTGAGGAAGTTAAAGTCGGACTTGAGATATTAAGGTGTTTAGGTCTTAGAAAAGATAACGTCGAGATTATTTCTTGCCCAACATGCGGGCGTTGCCGTATTGACATAATATATATCACTAATGTGCTTAAAGAAAGGTTTAAAGATATTAAATATCCTATAAAAATAGCGGTTATGGGTTGCGCTGTGAACGGACCGGGCGAAGCCAAAGAAGCAGACTTAGGTATAGCAGGCGGCCAAGGTAAGGCTGTCTTATTTAGAAGGGGACAGATTGTAGGAACGCTACCGTATGATGATATAATCGATACATTAACGGCAGAAGTAAGAAGGATGGCAGCTGATGGAAGCGGCAATAATAATACCGGCATACAATGAAGAAAAGAATATAACGGCTATTTTATCGGTTTTAAAGCAGTTCCAGGAAATTTACGAGATATTGGTAGTTAATGACGGCTCTTCCGATAAAACTTCCGACATCGCTATTTCGCACGGTTTTAGAGTTTTAGAGATTAAACAAAACATGGGTAAATCTCATGCTATGTGGATGGGGCTTAAGAATACCAAAGCGCCAGTCATACTTTTCCTTGACGCTGATTTGATTGGAATAAAGTCAGAATACATAAAGAATCTCATTGTGCCTGTCTGTGAAGACAAAGCTGATATGACTTTAGGTATATTTACATCAGGAAGGGGTATTACCGATTTAGCGCAAAAGTTAGCGCCTTTTCTTACCGGGCAAAGAGCTTCAAAGAGATGGATATTGGAATCTCTTCCCCAGGAATTTTGGACTTCAGGATTTGGCATAGAGATTGCTCTAACCCGCTTTGCTAAAGATAACAGTCTTAGGCTGCTTGATGTCCGTCTGCATAATGCGACACATACCATGAAAGAAGAGAAACTGGGTTTTTTGCGTGGCGCTTTTGCGAGGTTACGTATGTATCGTGATATATTGAAGCAAATCCTGAGGAAATAGAACAACCCCAATATTGGGGACGGTTCTATTGATTGTAATAAGACTACAGCGAAATGAGTTTTTGCAGCAGAATCATATTTTAAATGATTAAAATAATTGCCAATGGTGAGGTTGATATGGGTGTAATTAAAGTTCAGGGATTAACGAAGTTTGTAGACTCGTTAAGCTCGGAATCTCAAGATATTTTTAATAAAATGTCTTTCATAAAGGCTGTTTTACATATTAGAAGCAATATGCTTCATTTACATTTCGACACAGCTCAATACATAGATCCAATCAAATTGGTTGCTTTTGAAAACGATGCAGACAAAAAATTTACGGGATTTACCGGGATTAGGGTAAAAATTACTTTTGCTTCAGGACTTAATCCATTATTATCGGATTTTGATGCTTATTGGAATGCTCTCCTTTTAAGCTTGAGAAGAGATATTGCTTCAAGCAATGGTTTGATCGACTTCTGTAAGTGTACACTTGCTGATGATACCATGCATTTACGAGTGTTTCATCCGATGTCTGCCGCTTTGTTTACAAAAAACGAAACTAAGGAGTACATTAAGCAGCGTATTTTGGATTTAAGTGGTATCAATCTGAAACTAGAGACAGAATTCAAAGAAAAACATTTGGATATAGTTGATGATAACTACTACGAGGATAAGAAAGAAGAAGATAAAAAGGTATTAAAGGAAGTAGCCGCGAGCAAACCCAGAAGCTTATACAGAGATTCATCCTGCGGCAAAATTGTTGATGGTATTGAAGTTTTAATGGGTAAGGAATTCAAAGATGACGTTACTCCGATTCAATCACTGCGAGAGGAACTTGGCCGAGTAGCGACACAAGGCATGGTATTTGGCTTAGAATTGCGACCAATTAAGGGAGATAAAACTATACTGTCAATTGATATTACGGATCATGAATCATCTATTACGTGCAAGGCGTTTCTTGACAAGAAAAAGACTGCGGAGATTGAAAGTAAAATCTCTATTGGGAAATTGTTACGAATAAGAGGAGAATTAAGATACGATAAGTACACTAAAGAAACCGTGTTGGCAATAGGCGACATTATTGCCTTGCCTGGAATTATCCGGCAGGATAATGCCGAAGTCAAGAGAGTGGAACTGCATCTTCATACAAATATGAGCTCTATGGATGCGGTTACGCCTGTTGAAGTCTTTGTAAAGAGAGCTGCCGACTGGGGTCATAGCGCTATAGCGATTACTGATCACGGTGTTGTGCAGGCTTTTCCTGAAGCATATGAGATTTCTAAAAAATATGGCATAAAGATAATATACGGCGTTGAAGCATATATTATTAATGATTGTAAGTCAATGGTTGCAAATTGTAATGACAATGATCTTGATCAGCCATATGTAGTGCTTGACATAGAGACGACTGGATTGAATGCCAAACTTGATAAAATCATTGAAGTTGCAGCTGTCAGAATCGTAAATAATAATATCGTAGATTCTTTTCACTCTATGATCGATCCTGAAATTGATATACCATATGAAATTACTAAATTGACAGGTATAACTTCCGATATGATAAAAGGCGCACCAAAAACAGCAGAAGTTATGAATCAATTTCATGAGTTTTTAGCACATGATTGTTTGGTTGCTCATAATGCTCCATTTGACTTAGGCTTTATAAAGGAACAGTTTTCAATTATCGGCGTTCAAGTAAATAACCCGATAATTGATACTTTATCGTTGTCACGGGAATTGCTTAAGGATTTAAAAAAGCACAATCTTGGAGCGGTTTCAGAGTATTTTAAGATTCGTGTGGACAGGCATCACAGAGCGCTTGATGATGTTAAGGCGACCGCGATGATCTTTTTAAAGTTTAAAGAGATGCTTGAGCAAAAAAGAGTCAGAAAATTAAGCGATATTAATTCTGTTTTTGCTCAAATGACGAATCTTAATAGTCTTGAGATCAACCATGCCGTAATACTGGTAAAAAACCAGATTGGCTTGAAAAATATGTACAAATTGATATCGATGTCCCATATGGATTACTTTTATAGAAAACCCAGAATTCCAAAAAGCATCCTTACGAAGCACAAAGAAGGGTTGATTTTAGGTTCTGGTTGCAACTCGGGTGAATTGTTCAAAGCGGTTCAAAATGGCTCATCCATGGATGAACTCAAAGACATAGCTTCATTTTATGATTATCTTGAAATTCAGCCAATTTGCAACAACGAGCATCTTATATCCCAAAGTAAAGTCAAGGGAGTTGAAGAACTGAAAAAAGTCAATTCTACGATCGTTCAATTGGGTGAGATTTTAAAAAAACCGGTTGCAGCAACAGGTGATGTTCATTATCTTGAACCTTCGGATGCGATTTTCAGAAATATTTTATGTTCAGTTCAAGGACTGAAAGAATCAGGCGATAGCAATGGATTCTATTTTAAAAGTACTGATGAGATGTTGAAGGAGTTTGAATATCTAGGGAAGGAAAAATCCCTGGAAATTGTTGTGGAAGCACCCTTTTCGATAGCTCAATCGATAGAATGCTTAAAACCAATTCCGGATGGCTTTTACCCGCCTAAAATACCTATGGCCAACCAGGAAGTAAAAGCCATGGCAATTGAAAGAACAAAACTTCTTTATGGTAATCCTCTGCCGGATATTGTTAACAAACGTCTTAAGAAAGAATTGGATGCTATAATAGGCAATGATTTTGCTGTTTTATACTACATAGCGCACAAACTTGTCAAGAAATCATTAAGTGACGGATATCTGGTAGGCTCAAGGGGTTCGGTCGGTTCATCCCTTGTAGCAACTATGACAGGAATTACGGAAGTAAACCCACTTCCTCCTCATTACCTATGCCCATCTTGCAAACATTCTGATTTCGCCGTAGATGTGTCGATTTATGCTTGCGGTATTGATCTTCCGTGTAAACTATGTCCTCTCTGTGGTATTCAATACAGGAAAGAAGGATTCGACATACCTTTTGAGGTGTTTATGGGGTTTGACGGCGACAAAGTGCCTGATATCGATCTTAATTTTTCCGGAGAATATCAACCTGTGGCGCATAAATACGCCGAAGAAATTTTCGGGAAGGGCAGGGTGTTTAGAGCGGGAACTATTAGCACAATAGCACAAAAAACAGCTTTCGGATTTGTAAAAAAATATCTTGAGGATACCAATAAGATTATCAGCAATGCAGAACTTAAGCGTCTTACGCAAGGGTGCTCGGGAGTTAAGCGTACGACAGGACAGCATCCCGGCGGAGTTATTGTTGTGCCTGAAACAACTGATATATTTAATTTCACCCCGATACAATATCCTGCTGATGATAAAAGTGCGGCAGTTGTGACCACCCATTTCGACTATCACTCAATTAGCAATAGACTTATTAAGCTTGATATTTTGGGGCATGACGATCCCACAGTCATTCGTATGTTGGAAGAAATAACAAAAATTAACGCCATGGATATTCCTATTGACGACAAAAAGACTATGGCTATTTTTTCCGGCACCGAATCGTTAGGTGTTTCGCCGGAAGAGCTGGGATGTCTGGTGGGAACGTTAGGAATACCTGAATTTGGAACAAAATTTGTTAGACAAATGCTGATTGATACGAAACCCACCACTTTCTCCGAGCTTGTAAGAATAAGCGGTTTGTCACACGGTACTGATGTTTGGCTTAACAATGCTCAAGAATTGGTTCGAAATAAAACTGCTCATTTATCGGAGGTGATTTCAACACGCGATGATATTATGGTATACTTGATTTATAAGGGCATAAGCCCCGGTGCTGCCTTTGATATCATGGAAACAGTTCGTAAAGGCAAACAATTACCCGAATCTCTTGTTGAAGAAATGCGCATTAATAGTGTACCGGATTGGTTTATACAATCGTGCAAAAAGATAAAGTATATGTTCCCTAAAGCGCATGCAGTCGCATATGTATTGATGGCTTTCCGTATCGCGTATTTTAAAGTGTATCATCCGGAAGCTTTCTATGCTTCGTATTTAACTGTCAAGGCAAATGATTTCGACGAAAACGTAATGATGAGCGGAAAAAGCGAAGTATCGCGAAGGATTAAAGAGCTCGAAGAAAAGGGAAACAATATGAGCAATAAAGAAAAAAATCTGCTGACAGTTCTTGAAGTCATACTGGAAATGTATCTAAGGAATATACGAATGCTTTCTGTCGATTTGTACAAATCCGACGCAACGAAATTTCTGTTAACCGATGAAGGCTTAAGGCCACCGTTTAACGCCTTTCCCGGAGTGGGGATAAACGCTGCAAAAAGTATAGTTGAGGCTCGTTTGGCAAAGCCGTTTATTTCGATAGAAGATCTGTCGAAACGGGGTAAAATATCGAAAGCGATAGTTGAAACTCTTAAGAAAAGCGGTTGTCTTGAAGGACTTTCTGAAAACAATCAACTTTCTATATTCTAAACAATTTTTATGCGCTGCTATTGCATTTATGTGGATCAAGTGCTATAATAATTGCGTATTTATATGTTTCGTATAAGTGGAGTGGGGAAACCCACTCCTTAGTGTTGATGTCCTGAAATTTGGGCAGAATATTTTGTAGTGCAAGGCTTTATGTTAGAGTTTTGCGGGATTATGCAGGAGGAAAAGTAATGCAAATCGACTTTTTGGGGGCAATTGAACAGATAAGCAAAGAAAAAGGAATTGACTCCGACGTTTTGCTGGAATCGATCGAAACTGCGATGGCTTCAGCGTATAAGAAAAAACATGGCTCTTCTTTAAATGTAAGAGTTAGTGTAGAGCGCGCTTCAGGCAGAGCTAAGGTTTTTGCATATAAGAATGCAATTGATGTTGTTGATGATGCTTATGTAGAAATTTCCATTGAGGATGCTCGTAAGCTAAACGCCAATTATCAAATAGGAGATACGGTTGAGATCGACGTCACGCCAAAGAATTTTGGAAGGATTGCTGCGCAAAATGTCAGAAATGTATTGGTGCAAAAAATACGCGAGGCCGAGAGAGTTATAATTTATAATAAGTTTTTGGCGCAAGAGAATGAAATTGTAACCGGAGTCGTACAAAGGATCGATAAAAAGAACATATATATCGATTTGGATAAAATCGAAGGCATATTGCCCACTAACGAACAAATACCAAAAGAAGAGTACCAGTTGCACGAACGTTTGAAGGTATATATTACGGAAGTTAAGAAATCTCCAAAAGGACCTCAGATTATGCTATCCCGAACCCATCCCGGATTGATAAAAAGACTCTTTGAAATAGAAGTGCCTGAGATAGCAAGAGGTGAAGTGATTATTAAGAGCGTTGCGCGAGAAGCTGGTTTCAGGACTAAAATTGCGGTTTTTTCGCACGATTCAGGCATAGATCCCGTAGGGGCCTGTGTTGGACAAAAAGGACTTAGAGTACAAGAAATTGTTGATGAACTTAAAGGCGAAAAAATTGATATAATAAAATGGAGCAACGATCCTAATGACTTTATATCAAGTGCATTGAGCCCGGCTAAGGTCTTAGGCGTAAGAATTTATGAAAAAGAGAGAGCAGCAAGAGTAATTGTAGCGGACAATCAACTCTCTTTGGCAATTGGCAAGGAGGGACAAAACGCAAGGCTTGCCGCAAGACTTACCGGCTGGAAGATTGACATCAAAAGCCAATCTCAAATCGAGGCTATGCAGAATATCCCGTATTTGCCGGGAAGGAGTGGTATCTTTTGATAAAAAAGAGACTGCCGTTAAGAATGTGTTTAGGATGCAGGCAAATGAAGGAGAAAAGGGAACTTGTAAGGATGGTAAAATCTCCTAATTGCATTATACACATCGATGATGTAAAAGGTAAATCTCCGGGAAGGGGCGCATACATCTGTTCAAATAGCGCTTGTATTGATAAAGTTATAAAAACTAAAGCTTTTGAACGTGCGTTTGGACAAAAAATCGAATCCGGAATTTATGATTTACTTAAAGATAAACTGGTAAATCGCGACAATCTAAATCAAAAAAGAGAGATAAAGGGGGAAGTCAATGGATGACAAAAACGAATGTCTTTGATACTACCAAGCAGATAAAAAATAATGCCGAAGCATTACTTAATAAGGTTAAAACCTTAAACATTGACATAGACAAACATATTGGAACTGTCAACAGCTTATGGAATGTTCTTGAAAAACAACAGGCACGTGAAAACATGAAGGTGGTAGTCGTCGAACCTTTTCATGAAGCTATTGATGAGACATCAATTGGACATGATAAATCAAAACTAAATGCCAGCGGAAATCTTCTATCGATAAATAAGTTTATAAACGAAGTTAAACAGCAAGATATAGATACTCCGACTATCGGTGTCGATATCAATATTGAAGATAAATTAAAGTATGAATATAAGCCTAAGATAGATGATGAGTCAAAGGCAGATGTTAAGCCACTCCTTGAAGTTAACTCCAAAGTAGCAGAAAAATCAGTACCCACGAGTGAAGCAGCAATTATTGATAAGCCAATGTCAGATGATAAATTTACAGGTGAACATAAATCCAGAATTGAAATGGGAACTAAACCACCTTATTCTAAGCCCAAAGATATATTTATAAATACTACGTCTGAAGCTGGTAAAACGATGAACAGACCTCAAATTGACAGCAGAACACGTCCATTCGAGCCAAAGACGCGACCAGATTTCAAACCCAATTTTACCAATGCAGCTGAAACGACTGTTAAAAGCATTCAACCTCAAAAAGATAGGCCTTTCGTTAGACCTGCGCAACAGGGACAATCGCCTCAGCAAAAAACTGATATAACAAGACAGTTTGCGAGAGGAAAAACAGACAGAAAAGCAACAGATATAGTCGATAAATTCTTTGCTGATCCCGAATTAAAAGAAAGGGAAAAGAAAGACAAAGAGGAAGCAGGAAAGAGTTCTGTACAAAGAACTCCGCAAATACTCCCTAAATCTAAGACTCGCCAAGACAAGAAGGATGTATGGCTTGGAAAAGACTCTGGTGATATTGCATCTGTCGGTAAAGGTAAAAACTTTAGAAATAGAGGATTCGAGCGTCACAACAAGCAGGATCAACCCAAACCGACAGCAGAGCGAAAAAAGAGCATAACAATGGGAGATTATATTATTGTTAAGGATTTGTCTGAAAAGATAGGGGTGCAAGCCTCGGAAATCATAAAGTCGCTGTTAAAATTAGGTGTATTGGTCACAATAAATCAAGAGCTTGATTATGATACCGCAATGCTTGTGTCAAGCGAATTCAACATAGAACTTGAAAAGAAAGCAACCAGGTCATATGAACAAGTCATGGCTGATGATAATACACTTGATTCTTCGGAATTATTGTCACAACGTCCGCCGATAGTCACTGTAATGGGGCATGTCGATCATGGCAAAACTTCACTTTTAGATGCTATCAGGAATTCGAGTGTGACCGAGCAGGAAGCAGGCGGTATAACTCAACATATTGGCGCATATTCAGTTGAAAAGAACGATAGACTGATCACTTTTCTCGATACGCCCGGACACGAAGCATTCACTTCAATGAGAGCAAGAGGTGCTCAGGTTACCGATATAGCTGTGCTTGTTGTAGCCGCTGATGATGGGATTATGCCTCAGACAATAGAAGCTATCAATCATGCAAAAGCTGCAAAAGTTCCGATTATAGTCGCTATCAACAAAATTGATTTGCCAGGTGCCGACCCTGACAGAGTAGCTCAGCAGCTTATGGAGCATGGACTGGTTGCTGAAAAATGGGGCGGAGAAACAATTACAGTACCTGTATCAGCACTAAAGAAAAAAGGCATAGACACGCTTTTGGAAATGATAATACTGGTATCTGAATTACAGGATTTAAAAGCCAATCCGGATAGATTGGCGAAAGGTACGGTTATAGAGGCTCAGCTTCATAAAGGGAGAGGTCCTGTTGCAACGGTATTGGTTCAAAACGGTACTTTGAGCATTGGAGATGCTATTGTGGCTGGAAAAAGTTACGGGCGTGTCAGAGCGATGATGGATTATAAGGGAAATAGGGTTAAAAAAGCAGGTCCTTCGATACCTGTTGAGGTATGGGGGCTTTCTGATGTGCCGGAGGCGGGTGATTTTATATATGCGGTAAAGGACGATAAATTGGCTAAGCAGGTGGCTGAAGAAAGAGAATCCAAATCACGCAATCTACTACAAAAATCATTATCCAAGACTTCATTGGAAGATCTTTTCAGTCAGGTTAAAGAAGGCGACACAAAAGATCTGAATATCATAATCAAAGCAGATGTACAAGGTTCTGTTGAAGCAGTCAAAAATGCTTTAGAGCGTATACCGTCAGAGAAAGTGAAAATAAGAGCTATCCATGGAGGAGTTGGAGCAGTAACAGAATCAGATGTAATGCTTGCAACGGCATCAAATGCTATAATAGTGGGTTTCAACGTAAGACCTTCAGGGAGTGCTTCTGAACTTGCCCAAAAAGAAAAAATCGATATCAGGATATACCGTATAATATATAATGCTATCGAAGACATACAAGCGGCAATAAAAGGAATGCTTGCTCCGGAGTATAAGGAAAATCGCATAGGGCATGCCGAAATACGAGTAATATTCAAAGTTACAGGCATGGGAAGTGTAGCCGGTTGTTTTGTAACCGATGGGAAGATAGCAAGAAATTCCGGAGTCAGATTGATAAGAGACGGCATAGTAGTTCATGAGGGTAAAATAAGTTCACTTAAGAGATTTAAAGATGATGCCAAGGAAGTGGCAGCCGGTTATGAATGCGGATTATCAATTGTCAATTTCAATGATATAAAGGAAGGCGATGTAGTCGAAGCCTATGTAATGGAAGAAATACAAACTAGCTAAAAAGGTGTTGAAATATGTCATATCAGAGAACCCGACGAATTGAAGAAGAGATTAGAAAGAGCCTGAGTCGAATTATAATCCAACAAATCAAAGATCCAAGAGTTGGTAATTTAGTATCGATAGTAAGGGTTGAGTTGTCTAAAGACTATAAATTTGCGAAAGTCTATGTCAGCGTATTTGGTGACAAAACTGAGAAGGATAATGCCATGGAAGGACTTGTACACGCTTCTGGATTTTTACGCAAAGAACTCGGCGCTGAATTGAAGATCAGGCATATTCCGGAGATTCATTTTAAGCTTGATTCATCTATTGAGCAAAGCATAGCGATTGCCGGCATCATAAAGAAGTTATCCCAGGAAAAAATGGAGGATACGAATGATCCCGTGTGAGCTTATAAAGGTTCTGACAGAAGGCAAAAAATTTGCTCTGCTTATTCATACATCCCCTGATGGTGATGCTATCGGTTCATCTTTAGCATTAGCACACACATTGGCGAGTTTTGGAAAAAGAGTAGACTTGCTCTGTCAGGATACTATGCCTGATGCTTATGAATTTTTGGGCGGTATTAAACTCTTTAAACGAAGCTTGCAGCCTGAAGATTGGTATGATGTCGCCGTTATGGTTGATTGTAGCGATCTGGAACGTTTAGGCTCATTGGCTGGTATAACTAAATGTGCCGGTAAAACGTTAAACATAGATCATCATATTACAAACGCTTACTTTGCTGATGTAAACTTTGTAGATATAAAAGCCGCGGCTACTGCTGAAATTATATACGAAATTATTACTGAACTAGCCGGCACTCCAAATTTGTCGGTATCTGAGGCCCTTTATACAGGAATACTGACAGATACTGGTAACTTCAGCTTTAGCAATGTAACCCCAAGAACGCATCACATTACAGCTGAGCTTATCACTCAGGGAGTTAATCCTGAAAAAATTTCAATGTTAGTATATAAAAATCATAGTCTTAATAAGATCAAGCTTTGGGGACGCGCTATAGATTCTCTTGAGACAGATTACGCTGGAAAGTTTGCTATGATTTCGATTACATCGGATATGATTGAAAATAACGGAGCTAAGGAATTTGATGTCGAAGGAGTAGTAAACTTTGCGTTAGACATAAAGGGAGTGGAGTTAGCAGTTTTAATCAGGGAAATGGGAAGCGGAGGAGTTAAAGTAAGTTTTCGCTCAAAGAATTTTCTTGATGTAAGCAGGTTGGCTGCACAATTCGGTGGCGGAGGGCATAAGAAGGCTGCCGGGTGTATCATGAAAGAGGGTTTAGAACAATCAAAAGCAATAATAAAGGCTGCTGTCAGCAAGATCATAAGCGATTTGAAAACATAAGCGGTATATTAAACGTAATAAAGCCACCCGGAATGACTTCAAACGATTTAACGCGTACACTTAGTAAAGCTCTTGGCATAAGCAAGGTAGGGCATACGGGTACTTTAGACCCCGGCGCCTCAGGTGTTTTGCCAATCTGTTTGGGCAAGGCTACTAAATTAACCGAATATCTTATAAGCGATAATAAAACGTATCGCTGTGAACTGGCGCTAGGGATCGAAACGGATACGCTTGACGCATATGGTACTATATTGTGTCAATCGACGGATTACCCGGATGAAGAAAAAATAAAGAATGTTTTAACAGAATTCATAGGTGATATATCGCAGATTCCTCCAGTCTTTTCAGCATTAAAAGTAAACGGTAATAAACTTTACGAATTAGCAAGATCGGGCATTATTGCGCAAGCGCCATCCAGGAATGTAACTGTGACAAGACTTGAGCTTATAAGGTTTATCCCGCCAAACCGGGTCATGTTTGAGGTTGATTGTTCAAAGGGAACTTACATCAGATCTCTTTGCCAGGATATAGGAAGAAGATTGGGTTGCGGAGCTTATATGGCTTTTTTGCTAAGAACAGCTTCAGGAAAGTTTTTATTAGAGGATTCGTATACCATTGATGAAGTTAAAGAATCTTCTTTATTAGGTTCTGTCGGGAATATTTTGATTTCTATGGAAGAAGCCCTTAATCAATACGGAAAAGTTATACTTTCGCAAACTGCTTATAAACGAGCAATAAACGGTAACATAATCTCCTTTGAAGAAATTTTGTATGCCGATAATTTGAGAGAAGCCTCAATCACGAGAGTATTTTGCGAAAATCGTTTTGTGGGTTTAGGAAGAATAATGCCTCAAAGCGATAGGCTAATAATGGAGAAAGTACTTGTATGAAAATAACAACCAAAAAAGTCGGCATGCTTGGTAAACCTGTTGCACTTACAATCGGAACTTTCGATGGAATTCATTTAGGACATAAGTATCTGTTAAACAAGCTTATTGAAATTAGCAGACAAAACGCATATTGTTCAATGGTTTACACATTTGGGAAACATCCAATGTTGTCGCTAGATCAGAATAACGCTCCGCCGATGTTATTGCCGCTTACGCAAAAGATATTAGAATTCAAAAAGTTGGGATTGGATTATCTTTTCATTCAAAAATTTGACCTTAAATTCTCAGAAATTTCTTCTCGAAGCTTTGTTTCGGATTTGTTTGAAAACTACGATATCCGCCATATAGTTGTAGGACATGATTTTAAATTTGGGCATAAAGGAATGGGAGATGTAAGTTTACTAAAAGAATTGGCTTTAACTGAAGGACTTGAGGTAACTTTAATTCCACCATGCAAAATCGACGGTCAAGTCGTAAGCAGCAGTTTAATACGTGTTTTGATAAAGCAAGGCAAAGTTAAGGAAGCAACACATTTCCTGGGTTACCCATATTCATTATGCGGCGAAATTGTTACCGGATTTAAAAGAGGAACAGAGATAGGGTTTCCAACAGCCAATCTGCAGTTTAGCAAAAATTTAGCATTACCTGGTGATGGAGTATACTTAACAAAAGGTGTTATAGATGAAAAAGAATATTGGGGAGCAACCAGCGTGGGGAAAAATCCTACATTCTCGCAGGAAGCTGTTCATATTGAAACGTACTTCTTGAATTTCAACAGTAATATATACGGAAAGCGCCTTAAATTATATTTCATAGAAAAAATAAGAGATCAAATCCGATTTGATACGGTTAATGATCTTGTTAGGCAGATCAACAAGGATGTAAACCGGATTAAATTTATAGTATGCAAATACAGAAAGTTATGCTAAAATATTCCCGACAGTTAACTGTTCAACCATTCCCTTGGTTTAAGCGAAACTCCGACGATTTACTAAGGTAATGGGGGTATTTTATTTTTATGGAGGTAAACTTGGATATTTCACTCAAACATCAAATAATAAGTTCTCACAAGCTTCATGAAAGCGATACGGGCTCCCCTGAAGTACAAGTCGCCATATTGACCGAGAGGATCAATCACCTTACAGAACATTTGAAAACGCATAAAAAAGACCATCACTCAAGACGGGGTTTATTGAAGATGGTAGGGAAACGAAGAGGTCTTCTGAATTATTTAATGAAAAAAGATATCGAACGCTACAGGTCACTTATTGACAGGTTGAATCTAAGAAAATAGAAGTGGAGCGGATTATCCGCTCCACTATCTGTATGCCCAAGAACAAAACACATTTTGCCGTGTTAAACAAGAACATTGGGGAAAAACAAAAATAAGTTGCGGAAGGAGATATAACATGGAACATAAGATATATACAATACAAATCAACGGTATTCCTGTGATAATTGAAACAGGAAAACTTGCCGAACAAGCTAATGGATCTTGTACGGTAAAATGTGGCGATACCGTAGTTTTTGTAGCTGCTACAGCTTCTAATAAACCTCGCGAGGGAATCGATTTTTTTCCATTAAGCGTGGATTTTGAGGAAAAATTATATGCCGTGGGAAGAATACCCGGCGGATTTGTAAAAAGAGAGGGGAAACCCACTGAAAAAGCTATTCTTACATCAAGACTAATTGATCGACCATTAAGGCCTCTTTTCCCAAAGGGGTACAGAAACGATGTTCAGGTTGTCGCGATGGCTTTGTCGGTCGATCCTGAGTATCCTCCCGATGTGTTTGCTATGATTGGATCATCTGTTTCTTTAAGTATTTCGGATATACCGTTTTCAGGGCCGATCGGAGCTGTGGCGGTGGGCATGATCGAGAATAACTTTGTTGTTAATCCTACTGCCAAACAAAGAGAAATCAGCAAGTTAAATCTAGTTGTAGCGGGAACGAAAGACGCTGTTATGATGGTAGAGGCGGGAGCAAATGAATTGACAGAATCTGAGGTTCTTGAGGCAATCATGTTCGGTCATGACTTTATAAGACAGCTTTGCGAATTTCAGGATGAAATAATCAAGGATGTAGGTAAAACGAAAAAAATAGTGACTTTAAATATCGCGGATCAAGATCTGGAAACATCTGTCAGGAGCTATGCTACCGAGAAGATTATCGATGCGATACATTCGATTGACAAACAATCACGCGAGGACAATATGCAATTAGTAAAAGATGTAATATTAGCAGAGTTTTCTGAGCGTTTCCCTGATAAGGAAAGTGATATTAAAGAGATTATATACGATATAACAAAGGAAGTTTTTCGAAAACAGATATTAAATGAGGGATTGCGCCCGGACGGAAGAGGTCTTAAGGAGATTCGCAAGATTCAATCTGAAGTAGGATTGCTTCCAAGAACTCATGGTTCAGGCCTTTTCAAGCGAGGACAAACCCAAGTTCTGACAACATGTACATTGGGTGTTATGGGTGATGTTCAAATACTTGACGGTTTGTGGGAAGACGAGTCAAAACGCTATATACACCATTATAATTTCCCACATTACAGCGTTGGAGAAGTCAGAACAATGAGAGGCCCCGGCAGACGCGACATAGGACATGGCGCGCTTGCCGAAAGAGCATTACTGCCCGTAATACCTTCAGAAAAAGAATTTCCTTATACTATAAGACTGGTTTCTGAAGTAATGAGTTCAAACGGCTCGTCATCACAGGCTAGCGTATGCGGCAGCACTCTTGCCCTTATGGATGCGGGTGTTCCTATCAAAGCTCCTGTCGCAGGAGTCGCAATGGGACTTATTAAAGATGAGAAAACTAATGCAGTTGCTATATTATCAGATATTCAGGGGCTTGAGGATTCGCTTGGGGACATGGACTTTAAAGTTGCCGGCACTGCGAAGGGTATAACATCCATACAAATGGATATAAAAATCAAAGGTATCGACCGTCTAATTCTCGAGAAAGCGTTAGCGCAAGCATTAGAAGGAAGAAAACTCATACTGGGTAAAATGCTCGAAGTTATTCCTAAACCCAAAAACGAGCTTTCAACGTATGCTCCAAAAATTGTAACCACAGAGATACCTGTTGATAAAATTCGGGATGTCATAGGTCCTGGAGGCAAAATTATAAACAAGATAATAAATGATACAGGAGTGAAAATAGACATTGAAGATGACGGACGTGTGTTTATCTATTCCACAAGCATTGACAACGCCAACAAAGCATTAAAAATTATTTTGGGCTTGACAAAAGAGATTGTAGCTGGAGAATTTTATTCTGGGAAAGTCACAAGAATAATGAACTTTGGAGCTTTTGTTGAAATTCTTCCGGGGAAAGAAGGATTAGTCCATATATCAAAATTGGCGCATGAAAGAGTTGTCAAAGTCGAAGATGTGGTGAAAATCGGTGATGAGGTACTGGTAAAGGTTACTGATATAGACGATCACGGAAGAATAAATCTCTCAAGAAAAAGCGCATTGCCACCACCGTCATCTCAACAAGAATCATTGCACAGAGCAAATGTCAAACATGGAATAGAGAGAGACTAGGAATTATGTTTAGAACCAGTATCTTAAGAAACGGAATAACGGTCGTAACCGAGAAGATTCCTCATTTTCGTTCGGTTTCAGCAGGTTTATGGTTTAAATCCGGTTCCATGTACGAAGCTGACGAAATCGGTGGAATATCGCATTTTATAGAACATATGTTATTTAAAGGGACCTCTAAGCGTAGCGCAAAACAGATAGCTGATGTGATGGATGGGATCGGCGGGCAGATAAATGCTTTCACAGCAAAAGAATACACATGCTACTATTTCAAAGTCCTTGATGAACATCTGGAAACAGGATTAGATCTATTATCAGATATGATCCTGAATTCTTCTTTTGAGCCTTTCGAAATTGAAAAGGAGAAAGGAGTTATTCTAGAAGAAATCCTAATGTATGAGGATTCTCCGGAGGATGTGGCATATGATTTGCTTTCTGAAGCAATGTTTCGTGGTCATCCTTTAAGCAAGCCTATACTTGGTGAACAAAATATCTTACAAAGCTTTAACCGGGATAGAATTTTATCTTTTTTTCAGGAGTACTATTCGCCACAATCTGTTGTATTATCGGTGGCAGGAAATTTCGATGATAAACAGCTTGACGACTTAATACAAAAATATTTTGGAAACTGGAAACTGTTTCAGGTTAATGATAAAATAATACCAGAAATTGCATTCGGCGGTGATATTTTATTTCGCCAGAAGGATATTGAGCAAACGCATATTTGCATAGGTTATCCGGGAATACCGATCTCAGACGAAAGAATCTACTCTGTTATGGCATTTAATAACCTTTTCGGAGGAAGTATGAGTTCTAGGTTGTTTCAGAAAATCCGTGAGGATAAAGGACTGGTTTATTCAGTTCTATCGCATCCTTCCAATTATACGATCGGCGGATTTTTTACAATATACGCAAGTATGAAGCCTAGCAACGCGCAAGAGGTTTTATCGCTTATAACAGAAGAAATCCGAAACGTACTGTTCGATGGAATAATTCCTGATGAACTTGATAAAGCAAAAGAACAACTAAAGGGCAATTATATTTTAGGACTTGAGAGTACCGGCAGCAGGATGAATGCCATTGGGAAATCTCAGCTTTTATTGGGGAAGATAACTTCTTCTGAAGAAATACTTAATAAGATAAATATGATTACGATGGATAACGCCATAGAATCAATGGAAGGAATATTTTCGGGAGGAACAGTCGGCATATCTATGATCGGAAAAGATGACTTATCGCGGCAGGCATCTGATTTAATGGGTGCCATGCAACAAGTTAGAGTACCAAATGGACAGGCTTGAACATATTTTCCGGCTTCAGCATGAGCTTGACCAAAAAATAGCGATAAAACGGGATCTTAATGACATAACTTTTGAGGAATGGATGCAAAAGGATTGTCTCGCTATCATTTCTGAATTAAGCGAGCTAATTGAAGAAGTAAATTTTAAATGGTGGAAGAACCCAAAACCTTTGAATATGCAGCGCATACACGAGGAGTTGGTCGATGTAATGCATTTCTTCGTAAGTATGTGTAATAAGGCAAGTTTAACACCGGAAGACTTATACAAAGGTTACTTGGCTAAAAATATAGAAAATGTCGAAAGACAGGACGGTAAATCAAAAAAGCAAGGATATTTCTAAATTTCTAAAAGGTTAAAAGCATTTTTTCTTTAAACGATCCTCTGGGAAAGTGCAATTCAATAATAGCTGACTGAGTTATAGATAGCCCGGAAAACAAATGAATCCGGGCTATGGTATTGTTAGGCTATGAATGATATAATTATTGCGAGCAATGAAGGGAGAAATGCCTTTGAGTTCTGTTTACGCGATTTTTATGGGAATTTTGCAGGGATTAACTGAGTTTTTGCCTGTCAGCAGTTCGGGGCATCTGGTGATTCTCCAACAGTTACTCGGACTTGAGGAGATTGGATTGGGATTTAACTTAATACTTCATATAGGAACCCTAGTCGCAGTGATTATTTATTACCGTAAGGACTTGTTATTGCTCGTTAAAGAGTTCTATGTCTTATGTAAAGATTTTTTGCTGACAAGAGGAAAACCGGACTTACGAGCAAATGAACACAGACTTCTGCTGGTTATGCTTTTTATAGCGATTTTGCCAACCGCGGCTATCGGATTTATTTTCAACGATCTGTTTGAGAGTTTATTTAAGACCGCCTCCATAGTTGGATATATGCTAATAATAACAGGAATCATTTTATGGATTTCAAATTATATTCCTGTCGGTTCAAAAAACGCAAAAGACATGACGGTGAAAGATGCGTTTTTTGTGGGTCTAATACAAGGTGCTGCAATTACACCCGGTATATCAAGATCCGGTTCTACTATTTTTGCCGGATTAGCAACGGGATTCACAAGAGATCTCGCCACACGCTTTTCATTTCTTTTATCTGTTCCGGCGATACTTGCAGCCGTAGTTCTGGAAGGGCCTGAAATAATCAGGGAGCTTTCGGCTATCGGTGATCTGTTGCCTGTAGTTTCAGGTTTTATTGCTTCGGCGATTAGCGGATACTTGGCGATAGATATGTTGATAAGTCTGCTGAAAAAGAAGAAACTCCATTATTTCGCCTATTATTGCTGGGTTGTTGGCGGATTGACCATACTTTATCATTGGATTTATAGATGAGGTGATCAAATGCCCGTTAAAAAACTTAAGCCTGCTAAGATTTCATCCCAACCAAAAAAATATAATGAGATCATAGGCATACTTTTAATCGGAGCGGCGTTATTTGTTGGTATTAGCACTTATACGACCTCTGCGGGGATAGCAGGTTATCATATAAAGCAATACACAATGGGAGTGCTTGGTATTTTTGCCTTTATTGCTCCGGTCTTATTACTTTTAGCTGGTATAGCATTAATATACCCGTTCTATAAAAAAATTAGTATTTTTAAGCTTTTAGAGTTTATCGGATTATTGCTTGTTTCTATGTCAATAGTCCATTTTGCGTATCTGGATTATTTTTCTTTATCCGATGTATTCAACTTTTCGACATCATCTTTTAACTTAGGCATACAAGCCAAAGGGTCTGGAATCTTGCTCTCACCCTTAGTGTATTGGATGTACATATCCATCGGAAGGCCAGGTGGTTTCATATTACTTGGCGCGCTGTTTTGTGTTTTATTTTTGTTGATGACCGGGATGTCACTAAACAGCATAACAACTAAACTAGCCGGTATTCTCAAAACATATACAGACAGAAAGCCGCATGCCCAAAAAAAAACGCAGAAGCAAAACATGATAAGTGAAGACAATAGGGGTTTTATAGGAGAAACCATTAAAGCCGAAGATATAAAGTCAAACGGCAAACCCGACATATCGCCATTAAAACAAGCTTTCGGTACTGCTAAGAACTCCGTAAAATTTTCAACTGCTGATGTAAATGAAGTCAGAAATATAACGATAATAGACTCCCAAACAGAGAAACAAGAACCGCGTTCGGATGCAAAGCAAGAGAGTGTTGAGATATCTCATAATGCGCCTTATAAAATTCCACCCTTAAATATTTTAAAAGCGCCATCATCCAAGAAGTCTTTAAAGCCTCAGGATAAAGACGTATTGACCAACGCCAAATTGCTTGAGGAAACTTTGGCCAGCTTTGGGATCAGCGCAAAAGTGGTACAAGTCAGCAAGGGACCGGCTATAACAAGATATGAGCTCCAGCCTGCCCCGGGCATAAAAGTGAGCAGGATTGTAAGTCTTTCTGATGATATTGCTTTAAGCCTTGCAGCCCAAGCAGTAAGAATTGAAGCTCCTATTCCTGGTAAAGCCGCGATAGGTATAGAAATTCCCAATAATGACATAACTCCGGTTTTACTTAAAGAAGTATTGGAATCCGAAGAGTTTTCATCATCCGCATCAAAACTGGTTGTCGGGCTTGGCAAAGACATAGCAGGTAATAATATTATAACCGACATCGCAAGAATGCCTCACCTTCTCATAGCAGGAGCGACGGGATCCGGTAAAAGCGTATGTGTAAATACTTTGATCATAAGCATTTTATATAAATCATCCCCTGAGGAGGTTAAAATGTTGATGATTGATCCTAAGGTTGTGGAATTAAATCACTATAACGGTATCCCGCATCTTTTAGTTCCAGTTGTGACAGACCCGAAAAAAGCTGCAGGCGCTTTAAATTGGGTTGTTCAGGAAATGACGACAAGGTATAAGCTGTTTGCGGAGAAAGGAGCTAGGGATCTTGAAAGATATAACGAGTTTCATGAAGAAAAAACGGAAAAGTTACCAAAAATACTCGTTATAATAGACGAGCTCGCCGATCTAATGATGGTCGCTCCTTCTGATGTAGAAGATGCAATCTGCAGGCTTGCTCAAATGGCGAGAGCTGCCGGTATTCATCTTATAATAGCTACTCAAAGGCCATCAGTTGATGTTATTACGGGAGTTATAAAGGCAAACATTCCCTCAAGAATTTCTTTTGCCGTTTCATCGCACATTGACTCAAGAACTATTCTTGATATGGGTGGAGCGGAAAAGCTACTGGGCAGAGGTGATATGTTGTTTTATCCCGTGGGCTTAAGCAAGCCAATCCGTATTCAAGGAGCGTATGTGTCCGAGAAGGAAGTAGAATCTGTCGTCAACCATATTAAAACTCAAATTAAACAACCTCAGTATAATGAAGCTGTTTTTGAAGAAATCAACTCATCATTTGAGATGGATACTTCAAAAGTCTCCGATGAGCTTCTTCCGCAAGCGATTGAGATCGCCCTTGATATGGAGCAAATATCTATTTCCATGATTCAGAGAAGGTTAAGAGTTGGATATGCGAGAGCAGCAAGGCTTATCGATGAAATGGAAGCACGCGGGATAATTAGCGGATCTGACGGCAGCAAACCTAGAAATGTATTGGTAAACAGGGAGAGTTTTGAAAACGGGAAAGGTGGTTACTAAATATTGTCAAAATCACAAAGACCTATGAGTATGATTTATTGGCTGAAATATATGAACCTGGCAAATAAGATCACTCTTTTAAGAATTGCGCTTGTACCAATTGTAATCGCATTTCTGTATATTGAATTCCCTCATAGTGATATCGTTGCTGCGGCTTTGTTTCTTTTGGCTGCAAGTACTGATACGATGGATGGCTATTTCGCACGAAAAAGAAACGAGATAACAAAATTCGGCAAATTCATTGATCCCTTGGCAGATAAACTTTTGGTTATAGCTACACTGGTGGCATTAGTGGAAATAGGAAGAGTGTCCGCATGGATCACCATTGTAATTATAAGCAGGGAAGTAATAATTACCGGTTTCAGAGCCATAGCTGCATCAGATGGCATTGTAATTGCTGCGGGAATATGGGGAAAAGTAAAAACGACAGTGCAAATCATAGCGATTGTAGCCTTAATTTTAGATAACATACCTTTTAGATGGATCGGTTTCCCTTTCGATATGATAGCAATATATATTGCAGTGGTTATAACTATATTTTCCGGAATCGATTATATAAAAGGAAATGTATACCTTTTAAAGGAGAAGAAATAGTGAATGCGGAAATCATAGCGGTAGGCAGCGAACTTTTATTAGGGCAAATATCGAACACAAACGCGCAGTACATATCAAAAGTTCTCTCAAGTATAGGCATCAATGTTTTTTACCATACGGCAGTGGGGGATAATAGAAATAGAATTATTGATGTCCTAAACATAGCAACTAAGCGTTCAGAATTGATTATTTTAACTGGCGGACTGGGACCTACGCTTGATGACCTTACCAAAGAAACTTTAGCTGAGTTTCTGGATCTATGTCTTGTAAAAGATGAAGCCAGCGCAAATGCTATTGAATTTTACATGAAAATGCGTGGCAGACCCGTTACAGTCGGCAATCTAAAACAAGCTATGTTTCCACAAGGATCAATGATACTTCCAAATGAACATGGAACAGCTCCGGGAGCTATCATAAAGAAAATCAGTAAGACATTCGTTATTTTACCGGGGCCGCCATTTGAGCTGCAACCGATGTTTGAGAGATATTGCTTACCACACTTGTCTGAGTATGGAGAAGAGAGAATAGTTTCAAAAGTTCTGAAGATTTATGGAATGGGAGAGTCGACGGTTGAGGAGAAGATAAAAGATTTGTTACTTAATCAGTCTAATCCTACAATTGCACCATTGGCGGGCTATGGAGATGTTACGTTAAGGCTTACGGTAAAATGCAGCCGTAGCGATGATCCTGAGAATTGGTTTAAGCCTCTGGAGTTGGAATTAAGGAATCGACTGGGAAATTTTATATATGGAACAGATGATGAAACTTTAGAAAGCGTAGTAGCTGGGCTTTTAAAAAAGAATAGTCTGAAACTATCGATTGCGGAATCATGCACCGGTGGTTTGATTAGTGATCTTTTGACCAATGTGCCGGGAATATCTAATAACTTAACCGAATCTATTGTAGTATACAGCAATCAATCCAAATCTAAGCGACTGGCCATTAAGGAAGAAACACTGAAACAGTATGGTGCGGTCAGTGAACAGACAGCAATTGAAATGGCTAAGGGTATAAAGTATTTTTCAGGATCCGATATCGGACTCTCTGTCAGCGGAATTGCCGGGCCGGACGGAGGAACAGAAATAAAACCGGTCGGCTTGGTGTATACTGCAATTGCTTATGGGAAAGATTCTGTGCAAGTGCAAAGACATCAATTGATAGGTGACAGAAAACGCATTAAGATTACGGCGGCGAATATAGCATTAAATTTATTGCGTTTAACAATTATAGGGAACTGTACTTCGGATTAGTTATTGACGCAGAACGCAAGGCTGTATATAATTGTTGTAGCATAGAACATGTGTTCGTAATAAATGAAGGCAGGTGAAAATAAGATCATGGAAAAGAAAAAAGCATTGGAAATCGCTTTGGCACAAATTGAAAAGCAATTCGGAAAAGGCTCTATAATGAAACTGGGTGAGTCTACCCATATGGATGTCGAAGCGATATCTACCGGCGCGCTTGAACTGGATATAGCCTTAGGGGTAGGTGGGCTTCCCCGAGGAAGAGTTATTGAAATCTTTGGTCCTGAGTCTTCCGGCAAGACTACAGTTGCATTGCACGTTATAGCCGAAGTGCAAAAACTCGGAGGATCCGCAGCTTTTGTAGATGCTGAAAATGCTCTTGATCCAGCGTATGCTAAGAAATTAGGCGTAGACATTGACAATCTTTTGGTTTCACAGCCTGATACGGGTGAGCAAGCTCTAGAGATCACTGAGGCATTGGTCCGAAGCGGCGCTATCGATGTAATTGTTATCGATTCCGTCGCCGCACTTGTTCCAAGAGCTGAGATCGAAGGCGATATGGGAGACGCTCACGTAGGTCTGCAGGCGAGGCTGATGTCCCAGGCACTACGTAAACTATCCGGTGCGATCAGTAAATCAAAGACTGTCGCCATATTTATAAACCAATTACGCGAGAAAGTCGGCGTTATGTTTGGTAATCCTGAAGTTACCCCGGGCGGTAGAGCTTTGAAATTTTATGCTTCAGTTAGATTGGATGTAAGAAAGATTGAAACAATCAAGCAGGGAGCTGAAAGTGTGGGAAGCCGAACAAGGGTAAAAGTAGTAAAGAACAAGGTAGCTCCGCCTTTTAGACAAGCGGAGTTTGATATAATCTATGGCGAAGGTATTTCAAAGGAAGGTGGAATACTAGACTTAGCCGTGTCAATGAACATGGTGAACAAAAGTGGCGCTTGGTACTCGTACAAGGATTTACGTTTAGGTCAAGGGCGAGAGAATGCACGCCAGTTTATAAAGGATAATAAAGAAATCGCATTAGAAATTGAGAAAAGGATCCGCGAAGAGTTTAAAATAGGCAACTTAAACGCTTCGCCGGCATCGTTAGAGGATCCTGCGCTATCCTGATATGCCATTACAAAATATGCATTGACACAGTGTTTGAAAAAAGTTACAATGATTTTGTATTCTGTTTAAATAATCGGAGTACAAATAGCCGAATACGGCGGTTTGTTCATTGAATCGGGTGTGTTTGCCCGGTTTGTATTTTATTCCGTAAATATTTTAAGGAGGTGTTCTTGGTTCCGTGCAAGATATACTACTAAACGGGATAGTCCTGGTAGTAGTAGCCATAGGTTCGGCGGTTTTGGGGTATTCTTACAGGAAACGTATCGCCGAAGGTAAAATCAAAAACGCTGAAGAAGCAGCCAAGAGAATTATAGAAGAAGCTAAAAAGCAATCAGAGACTACCAAAAAAGAAACTCTCTTGGAAGCAAAAGAGGAAGTCCATAAACTGCGAAGTGAATTAGACAAAGAAACCCGTGAAAGACGAAATGAAATTCAAAGGGTAGAAAGAAGAGTCCAACAAAAAGAAGAAAATCTTGACAAGAAATTGGAATCTTTGGAAAACAAGGAAGAGGGACTACTAAAGAAAGAAAAGGAGTTGCAAAGACTCAAAGAAGATATCGAAAAACTTCATAAAAAACAAGTTTTAGAGTTGGAAAGAGTTTCTGAACTTACACGCGATCAGGCAAGAGAGCTTTTACTGAGCAACATTGAAAAAGATTTGGCTCATGACATGGCTGTCAAAATCAGGGAGCATGAGAACAGGGCAAAAGAAGAGGCAGATAAAAAAGCAAAAAACATAATTGCTTTAGCTATTCAGAGATCAGCTTCAGACTATGTTGCCGAATCGACCGTATCGGTTGTTTCTCTGCCAAACGATGAGATGAAAGGCAGGATAATCGGCCGTGAAGGGCGAAATATCCGAGCGCTCGAGACAGCGACAGGCATTGACCTTATTATTGATGATACCCCTGAGGCAGTAATTTTATCCGGATTTGATCCTGTTCGCAGGGAGGTAGCAAAGGTTGCCCTTGAGAAGCTAATTTTCGATGGAAGAATTCATCCTGCTCGAATTGAAGAAGTAGTCGAAAAAGCTAAAAAGGAAGTTGACAATAGAATAAAGGAAGCCGGAGAGCAAGCTCTGTTTGAAGTCGGGCTTCATGGCATCCATCCTGAGCTTGTCAAGTTACTTGGCAGACTCAAGTACAGGACTAGTTATGGTCAGAATATCCTCAAGCACTCGCTTGAAGTAGCGCATCTTGCAGGAGTTATGGCCGCCGAGCTAGGTGCCGATGTAAGGCTTGCAAAACGCGCCGGGTTACTTCACGATATCGGTAAGGCAGTTGATCATGAAGTAGAGGGCTCTCATACACAAATTGGTGTAGATTTGGCCAAACGATATAAGGAGAGCAATGAAGTCCTGCATGCGATATCGGCTCATCACGGTGATGTAGAACCGACTACTATGGAAGCTATATTGGTACAGGCGGCAGACGCTATATCAGCTGCTAGACCCGGTGCCAGACGAGAAACTTTGGAGACATATGTTAAGCGACTTGAAAAGTTGGAAGAAATTGCAAATTCCTTCGCAGGAGTTGAGAAGTCCTATGCAATTCAGGCAGGACGCGAGGTAAGAATCGTTGTTAAGCCTGAAAAGATAAGCGATGACGGAATAATACTAATGGCTAAAGAAATGGTCAAGCGCATTGAAAAAGAGCTTGAGTATCCAGGACAAATTAAGATTAACGTAATCAGGGAAACAAGATCAGTTGAATATGCAAAATAAGGTGTAGCCACAGGCTACACCTTTTTAATTAGATGTATCGTAAAAGGCTAAAATTGGCTGGACGCATTCTGCTTACCATGCTATAATCAGTCCAATATATTGACATAGGACGTGAAGATATGAAATTATCACTAAAAAGTTCTGCCATATCGCCTTCATTAACATTATCGATTGATGCCAAGGCCAAACAGATGAGCTCTGAAGGCGTTGATGTTGTAGGCTTTGGAGCCGGAGAACCTGATTTTGGCACACCAAAATTTATACTTGATGCGGCAAAGGAAGCCATCGATAAAGGATTGACTAAATACACGCCTGTAGCAGGTATATTGCAGTTGAAACAAGCAATATGCCGTAAGTTTAAACAGGATAATCAATTATCTTATGAGCCTGACCAGATTATTGTCTCAAACGGTGCAAAGCATTCTCTTTACAATATCTTTCAAGCGATTTTAAATCCTGGAGATGAAGTTTTAATTCCTTCTCCATATTGGCTGAGCTATCCTGAAATGGTACGAATGGCTGATGGAGTTCCTGTTTTTATAGAGTCCAAAGAAAGTAAAAAGTTTAAACCATCACCTGAAGATATATCGAAGTCGATCACAAAAAGGACAAAAGCCTTGATCATTAATAGTCCAAACAATCCAACCGGCAGCACTTACAGCGAAACAGAGCTCCGTCAAATTGCAGAAGTTTCGGTTGCAAATAATCTGCTTGTCATATCGGATGAAATATATGAGGAATTACTTTACGATGATGCCAAACATCACAGTATTGCTTCATTTGGCAAAGAGATTTATGATTTGACGTTAACCGTAAACGGTATGTCTAAATCTTATGCAATGACAGGTTGGAGAATAGGTTATGTTGCTGCAGGACGTGAAATAATAGATATTATGACCAATATTCAAAGCCACTCGACATCAAACCCTAATTCCATAGCCCAATATGCCGCATGTGCCGCTTTAAACGGTACAAAAGAAGAGGTGTGCAGAATGCGTGACGAGTTTGGAGCAAGAAGGGATTATATGGTCGAGAGAATAAACAAGATGCCTTTAGTGTCATGTGTTCTTCCAAAAGGAGCATTTTATGTTATGATGAACATACATCGGCTATTTGGCAGCTCGATCAATGGTAAAAAGATTACCGGTTCATTAGGGTTTTCCGAAGCGCTCCTTGATATGGCAAAAGTAGCGGTAGTTCCCGGAATTGTATTTGGCGCCGAGGGATATGTGAGGCTATCTTACGCAACTTCACTCAAAAATATCACAAAAGGCTTGGATAGAATCATGTCATTTATTGAGCTGCTGAATTGAACTATAACAGTCTTTAAAGAAAAAGAGTTTTGAAGGAGCTAATTATCCTATATGCATAATTTGTACGAGAACCCCTTAGTTTCCCGTTACGCTTCCAAGGAAATGGCGGAAAATTTTTCTGACGACAAGAAATTTAAAACCTGGCGCAAATTATGGATTGTACTTGCCGAAGCGCAAAAAGAGCTTGGTATAAATATTTCCGAGGAACAACTGGAACAAATGAAGTCGTTCCAGAATGACATAAATTATGATTTTGCCCTTATAAAGGAACAGGAGCTAAGGCATGATGTTATGGCGCATATTCATGCATTCGGCGAACAATGCCCGCTAGCCATGCCTATTATACATCTCGGGGCAACCAGCGCTTATGTAGGTGATAACACAGATATTTTGGTTATGCTTTATGGACTCGAGCTCATCAGGAAAAAACTTATAAGCTGTATTGCCTTACTAACAGAATTTGCTGTCAAATATAAAGATATCCCAACTTTAGGCTTTACTCATTTTCAGCCTGCACAGCTTACTACGGTCGGCAAAAGAACGTGTTTGTGGATATATGACATGATTCTTGATTTAGAAGAACTGGAACAAGTATTCGCGAGTATCCGCTTAAGAGGCGTAAAAGGTACGACAGGCACACAAGCGAGTTTCCTTACGCTTTTTAACCAGGATCATGAAAAAGTAAAGCTGTTGGAGAGTAAAATTGCCAAAAAGCTTGGGTTCGAAAAGGTATATCCGGTAACAGGCCAAACCTATTCAAGAAAGATTGACAGTCGCATTCTCAATCTTTTAAGCTCCATAGCTCAAAGCGTGGGTAAGTTCAGTTGCGATCTGCGCTTGCTGCAAGGCCTTAAGGAATTGGAAGAACCCTTTGAAGCCTCTCAGATTGGCTCCTCGGCAATGCCATATAAGCGGAATCCCATGAGAGCTGAAAGAATGACATCTATAGCGCGATTTGTTATTATAAATTCATTAAATCCGGCCATGACAGCGTCAACGCAATGGCTTGAAAGAACCTTGGATGATTCGGCAAACAGAAGGATTGTCATTCCGCAGTCTTTTCTCGCTGCTGACGCTATTTTAAACATTTACATGAATGTTGCAAAAGGATTGATTGTATATCCTAATGTTATAATAAGAAGAGTACGCGATGAACTCCCGTTTATGGCTTCTGAGCACATATTGATGGAAGCTGTAAAGAGGGGAGGGGACAGGCAGTTACTTCACGAAAAGTTGCGACAGCATTCCATGGAAGCGACAAAACTAATAAAACTAAAAGGTGAAGAAAATTGCTTATTGGATTTGGTAGCAAAAGATCCCGCATTTAAAATTAGTCGGTCTGAGCTGGAAGAAAGCTTGAATCCGGTAAGATTTATAGGCAGAGCCCCTCAGCAGGTGGATGAATTCGTGGAAGAACATGTAAAACCAATCCTTGCGGGGTATGGACATGAAAAAACGGATAATGCGGAACTTAAAGTCTAAACATTATCCGTCTTGTTGTGGCAGGGGAGACAGGAATCGAACCCGCAACCAATGGTTTTGGAGACCACTACTCTGCCAATTGAGCTACTCCCCTAAATTAAATATATGGTATTATATCTTGTAACTAATGTCAACAGTATTTCATTGAGGAGGTCAAATATGTCATTTGGCATTTCAAAACACAGCATTGGATTTATAGGAACAGGAAATATTGCATCGGCTATGATAAATGCCATACTTAAACGTAAGCTGATTGAGCCTGAGCAGATATTTGCCTTTGATACCGATACGTCAAAGCTATCTGAACTTAGGGTGAAAACCGGTATTACCGTGCTTGGTGATAATCGATGTGTCGTTGAAAAAGCCACGATGATTTTTCTCACAATAAAGCCCAATATCTATTCAGCCGTTTTAGAGGAAATATCACATTTGCTATCAAAAGACCACATACTTATATCTGTTGCAGCCGGCATAACAACAGAATTTATTAAAGAAAAAACTCAAAGCATCTGTAAGGTCGTACGAACGATGCCAAATATTGCTTGTTTGGTTGAAGAAGGAATGACCGCTATTAGTACAAATCACGGTTTAGGGGAGAAGAAAATAATTCAATTAAAGAGTATATTGTTAGCTTTTGGAAAGATTGAAGAAGTAAACGAGGATCTTATGGACATTGTCACAGCTATAAGCGGCAGTAGCCCTGCTTTTATTTTTATGTTGATAGAAGCTATGGCTGATAGTGGAGTAATGATGGGGATTCCAAGAAATCAAGCTTACAGGCTGGCTGCTCAGACTGTTCTTGGTTCTGCAAAATTACTTGTAGAATCAAATAAACACCCTGGAGAACTTAAAGATATGGTTTGCACCCCCGGAGGAACAACTATTCACGGAGTACATTCATTGGAATTAAATGGATTTAGAGGAATAGTAATGGACGCAATACGATCGACTGCTTTGAGATCCTTGGAGATGACTCGTGAAGACAGTTGAAGTATACACCGATGGAGCATGCAGCAGAAATCCCGGACCGGGAGGTTGGGCAGCGATTCTGATTTATAACGGCATTGAGAAGGAAATTTACGGCTATGAACTGCAAACAACCAATAATCGCATGGAGCTTATGGCTATTATAAAAGCTATTGAAGTTCTAAAGGATTCATGTATAGTAAAAATTTACACAGACAGCGCGTATGCATTCAATGCGTTTAGTAAGAATTGGGTTAACAAGTGGCAAACCAACAACTGGATTACCTACAAAAAAGAACCTGTAGCTAATAAGGATTTATGGCAAAGACTGATTGAATTAGAGACAAAACATGATTTGGAGTGGCATAAGATCAAAGGACATTCGGATAACGAAATAAATAACCGTTGCGATAAGCTTGCCCGCAAAGCGATAAAGGAAGGGGGTATTCAACTGAAGGATAGTAATGAGATTCAGGTCAAGAATCTTTGTAGTAATCAGAAATAACTATGCGCTAAATGAAGCTTTAGCGAAGAGTTCCAATAATGGGGACGGTTCTATCGATGGGACAGATCTCCTACTTTAATAATGGTATTGTATGATAACTACCCAACAACAATATCTTGCGCATCAGTTCTGTGAATCGGACTTATTGGTATGCTATCATTGTCTTTCTTACAGCGAAATGTATGAACATAGTTAAATTTTATCGCTGTAGTGATTTGTTGAGGAGGAAATCACTTGTCATCTTCCGCTACTCATAATCAAAAACAAGAACAGCTGAATACAAGAAAATTAAGACAGATTATGAAGTGTCTTCCCAGCTTTTGCCGTGATTTTTTTCGCGGAATCGAGCATAATACTTCCATTTTAACACGTATAGGCTACTCATATGACCTAAGACTTTTTTTTGAGTTTTTAACTTTGGAAATTGATGATTTTAATGGTATCACGCCATCGGCTATTACTCTTGCATCAATTGAAAATATCAAAGCCGTACATATCGAGATGTTTCTCGAATACTTAAACTACTATTCCAGACCTGAAACGCCTGAAATTGAACACGAAAACCATCAATCAGGAAAAGCTCGTAAAGTTTCAACCCTGCGATCGCTCATATCTTATCTTTTTAAAAATGGACTGGTGAGTAAAAATGTCGCTCAGCTTGTCGATATGCCTAAAATTCATGAAAAACCTGTCATAAGGCTTGAACCGGACGAAGTTGCCACCCTGCTTGATTACGTTGAATCTGGTACTTCTCTGACACAACATCAGAAAAGTTATCATAAAATGACACGTTTAAGGGATATTGCCATACTTACCCTATTTCTAGGAACCGGAATCCGTATAAGTGAGTGCGTTGGACTTAACATTAACGATGTTGACTTTCAGGTTAATGGCTTTAGAATCACACGCAAAGGCGGAAATCAGACGATACTATATTTTAGCGATGAAGTAGAAATTGCGCTATTCGATTATCTGACTGAAAGAAAAAACATCAATGCCTTGTCCGGACATGAGGAAGCGCTTTTTTTATCAATTCAAAAAAAACGGATATCGAATCGCGCAGTTCAGGACTTAGTTAAAAAATACGCGTCTTCGGCAGCGCCTCTTAAGAAGATATCTCCTCACAAGCTACGCAGCACATATGGCACAAGTTTATATAATGAAATCGGAGATATTTATCTGGTTGCCGATGTATTAGGCCATAGAGACGTCAATACCACTAAAAAACACTATGCCGCAATAAGCGATACAAAACGTCGTATGGCTGCCAAGGCTGTAAAACTTCGTGATTCTTCTGATAATCGATTACCGGACGGGGATCATTAATTTCTGTCCTACTCTTATGTTTGCGTCATCCAAATAGTTTACTTTCCTGATTTCGCTTATGTAATCTCTAACATCGGTGTTGTCAGGCAAGGTAAGCTTAGCTATCTCCCAAAGGGTGTCCCCTTCCGCTACAAAATAAGTTTTGAAGTGTGTCGGCGTCATCGCCTGTCCCCTGTTGAAAAGAGGTGACAACACCAACAAAAGCATCGCTAAAGCCATGACGCTAAGAAAGATAACAAGTCTTAACCTGGATTTTATACGTATTTCCGACTTTCTGCCCCATCTTCTCATGTATCTCTCCCCTTTGTACGAACATATGTTCTGTGTAAGTTTATTATATAAGAACACATGTTCGCCGTCAAGAGGTAAATTGTTTATTTCTTTAAGAATACTAACCCCGTATAGAACAATTTTTAAACCAATCCTTTATTACTTCCATTGTATCTTTAAGCTCATCTGTATCATAAGAAGCATAATTGCCAAGTTCGCAATCATCTTTTTTGCTTTGTTTAAATTGTTGAAGATAGTAACTTTTAGCGCCTTTGATACCTTTGGCAATAGAAATTATATCCTCCTTCTCAATTATAGGCTTGCATAACGTTGTTCTAAACTCATATTCCACACTAATTTCTTTTATAAGCCCAATACTTCGTTTAATCGCATTGATATCGACAAATGCTCCCGTTACACTATGATACTTTCTAAAAGGCGCTTTTACATCCATAGCTATGTAATCCAGCAATTGTGATCTTACAAGACGTTCTAAAACATCCGGACGTGTTCCGTTGGTATCAAGCTTTATCTTGAAACCCTTCGCTTTTAATACTTCAATAAATTCGTATAATCCTTGTTGTATGCACGGCTCGCCTCCGGATATACATACCGCATCGATAAATTTCCTGCGTCTTTCAAGAAAATCGAGTATTTCAGCTCCATTCAATGGAATTCCAGCGAAATTGATAAGCTCCGGATTGTGACAATATCCGCAGCTCAAATTACACCCTCCGGTAAAAAGCACAGTACAAATGGTACCGGGATAATCTATCACGGACGATTTGACAATACCTGCAATCAGCATAATACTTCTGCCCTGTCTAGGCTTTTACTTACCGAGAACTCAAGTCTCTGTTTAAATTCCTCTTTTTTACCCTTGTTCCAAGCCTGCACCGGTCTATGAAAACCAACTACCCTTGTCCACAATTCGGTTTCCTTGCCGCACTTAATACACTTGGAGTGCTCACCGGAAATATAACCATGATCCGGACATACTGAGAATGTAGGAGTAATTGTGATATACGGCACTTTACTGTTCTCCATTATTCTTTTTACTAAAATTTTACATGTTTCGGCATTTTCAATTTCTTCTGAAATAAAACAATGCAACACCGTTCCCCCTGTATAGAGCGACTGCAATTTCTCCTGAAGCTCTAATGCTTCAAAAACATCAAGAGTATAGTCTACCGGTAATTGAGTTGAATTGGTGTAATATGGCTCACTTTCGCCTTTTGTATAGATTTTAGGGTACATTTTTTTGTCGAGACGAGCGAAACGATAAGCGGTACCTTCGGCGGGTGAAGCTTCAAGATTCCATAAACTACCTGTTTCTTCCTGGAAAATCTGCATGACCCGATTCATAAAATCCATAATTTCCACGGCAAATTCGTTTCCTCGCTTTGTTGTTATGTCCTGTCCAAACATATTAACGCAGGCTTCGTTCATACCATTAATACCTATGGTCGAAAAATGATTTTTAAAATATTCGCCGGTAGCTTTTTTTACGCCTTCCAAAAAATAACGCGAATAAGGATATAATCCCGCTTCCATGTATCTCTCAAGAACCATACGCTTTGTTTCGCAAATCTCTTTTGCGTACTCCATCAATTTTCGTATTCTTCTTTTAAACTGTTCAGGTGACTTTGTAGTATACCCAATTCTCGCCATATTTATTGTTACTACATTTATAGACCCCGTTAGCGGATTAGCCCCGAAAAGCCCTCCGCCTCTCCTTCTTAATTCTCTGTTGTCAAGCCTTAATCTACAGCACATGGAACGTATGTCCTCAGGCGAAAGATCTGAGTTTAAAAAATTCGCGAAATATGGAGTGCCAAATTTTCTGGTCATTTCCATGATTGCTTGCGCAACCGGCGATTCCCACGGAAAGTCATGAGTTATATTTATTGTAGGTATAGGAAAGCTAAACGCTCTCCCTGCCCCATCGCCTTCAAGCATAACTTCACAAAAAGCGCTGTTGAACATATCCATTTCTTTTTGGAACTCGCCGTAAGACTTGTCCATAAGTTTGCCGCCTATGATAGCCGCTTGCGTTTTAAGTAACGGATGCGGCGCTATGTCGAGTGTTATGTTTGTAAATGGAGTTTGAAATCCAACTCTTGTTGGTATATTTAAGTTGAATATAAAGCGCTGTATCGCTTTTTTTACTTGGGTGTAATTCAGCCCATCATAATGGATAAATGGAGCCATATATGTATCGAGGCTTGAAACTGCCTGTGCACCTGCAGCTTCTCCCTGAAGCGTAAAGAGAAGATTTGTCAACTGTCCTAATGCGGATTCAAAATGATTGGGAGGTTTTGATTCGACTTTCCCTTTCGCACCTTTAAAACCTTCCATCAGGAATGATTCAAGATCCCATCCGCAACAGTAAGGGGCAAGAAGTCCTAAATCATGAATATGAATGTCACCTTTTATATGCGCGTCTCTTAATTCCTTTCGATATATTTTATTAAGCCAATACTTTGCACTTATTCCCTCAACTATATGATTGTTGAGTCCTTGCAGCGAAAATCCCATATTAGCATTCTCGTTGACGCGCCAATCCTCAAGATTTATGTATTCTTCAATCATCTTTTCGGCATCCATGAACAAATTGCGGACTTCTCTCAATTCCTCGCGCTTTTTCCTATAGAGTATGTATGCTTTGGCAGTTTTTGCGTGACCTTCTTCTATTAGAATTTTTTCCACAATATCTTGTATATCCTCAACCGACGGGATTCCCGCTCCGAAAGTCTCTTTGATAATGTCCACAACCATATCTGCGAGATGCTCAGCCCTTTGTTCGTCTTTTCCTCCTACTGCTTTTGCCGCGGCAAAAATTGCATCCTTAATCTTTGTCGGATCAAAGTCTACTATCTCACCATTTCTCTTTTGTATCTTATTAATCGGCATAATACCCCTCCTGTTGTATGTGTAAAATCACTATATACTATATATTGTTATTGTACTCGGCTTGCTTTTAGTTGACAATAGGTATATGGTCGCATAATTTGGAGGCAAAACAAAATGCCTCCCTCAGGTAGGCATTTGCTCTTTGTAGGTTTAATTATGAGATTCTTTTAATACTATCTTTTGCCGTCTTCAAGAAATCTGAAAAGCTCTGAATCCGATCCTAAGACAAGAGTTGCATCCCGAGCTAAAAATCTTTCGTAAGCTTGCAATGAACGCAAGAAATTATAAAGTTCCGGATCCTGGTTAAAAGCTTCGGCGTATATGGAAGTTGCCCTCGCTTCTCCTTGTCCTCTTAGTATTCTATCTTGCTTTTCGGCTTCTGCAAGAAGTATCGTCACTTGTCTGTCTGATTCCGCTCTTATCTGCATGGCTACTTCTGCGCCGATCGCACGATGCTCTTTGGCAATTCTTTCGCGTTCGGCTCTCATTCGAGCAAAAACAGCTTCCTGAACTCCCGCAGGAAGATCAACTCTTTTCATTCTTACATCGATAACTTCAATGCCAAAATCTCTCATAGCTAATTCGTTTACGCCTTGCCCAACAATTTGCATTATATGCTCTCTTTGTACGCTTATTATATCCCAAAGATTGTAAGTGGCAATAACCTCTCTTAGTTTTGATATCGCAATACTGTTGACTCTTGCAGCGGCGCCATGTTCATCGCGAACTGACATGAAAAAAAGATGCGGGTCAACAATCTGCCAGCGGGTATACGTATCAATCAAGAGTCTCTCCTTGTCGAGGGAGATAAACTCCATAGCAGGCGCATCCCCGATAAGTATTCTTGCTTCCATTCTTTCAACACTTTGCATGAAAGGCACCCTGATATGCAGTCCCGGTTCGTCAATAGTCCTTATATATTCGCCAAACTGAAGAATAATAACCTGCTCGGTTTCATCGACTATAAACAAAAAGGACGGAATTAATACGAATAGCAGTACTATTGCTATAACGAAAGCAAGTATTGAGGATATCAATTTTCTATTCATTTTCTTCCTCCTCGGCTTCTAAGCCAAAATCGGCAATCGGTAACAGGGGCGTTAGACTGCCTCCCACATTAGGATCTATAATAAATTTCTCCGCATCGGCGAGAGTTCTTTCAATCGTTTCAAGATGAAGGCGTTTTCTTGTCACTTCGGGAGCCAATCGATATTCTTCAAGTATAGATATAAACTTTTCAGCTTCTCCTTCTGCGATTAAAATTCTCTCCTCCTTATAAGCGGTTGCTGCTTGTATTATCCTCGTAGCATCACCTCGGGCACGTGGTACAACGTCAAGCGCATATCCTTCCGCTTCCCTTTTCAGACGTTCCTCATCAGCCTTAGCTCTGACCACTTCATAAAAGGCCTCTCTTACTTCATCCGGAGGATCAACTGTCTGTAACTCAATGCCTACTATGTGCAAACCTGTATTATGATCATCCATCAAAACCTGCAAGAAGTTCCATGTTCCTGCTTCAACTTCCGCTCGACCAACCGTCATTATATGGTCAATATTAAATCCCCCCACGACACTGCGAAGTGCAATCTCAGTATTTACTCTTAAAAACCTTTCAGGATCATTCGCGCCAAAAAGATATAAAGGCGCATCTTTCACCTGATAAAGCACCAATACTTGCACATCTGCGATGTTTTTGTCGCTTGTCAGCATCATGGACTCTTCTGTTACACGTAACTGTTCGGTCGCTCTGCCTGGTGCTTCAACTGTCCTGAATCCTATCTCGGATCTTCTAACCGCTGAAATATTCACGACATCGACAACCTGAATCGGCCATGGGAAGCGATAATTAAGCCCGGGTCCTGTTTTTTCTGTAAATCTGCCAAATTGTCTTATGACTCCCACTTCCCCCGGTCCTACGGTATAAACGCCTGTAGCAAGCCATAAAAAAACAACTATGCCAACAGCCAGCCATAGTAAAGCTCCGGTATTATACTTTTTTTTATTCCCACCATCATTTGAATCAAATTTCATTTTCTCCCACGCGCCGCGCCTGACATTATCGTCGGTATTTTCTTTATTCATGCCTTCTGATCCCCTTTCGAATATTTGACATTCTAAAAATTTGGATTTTATCAGCTGTCATAAGCTACTTCCAGCGACGAAGCTATCTCGCTCATTTTCTTATCAAACGTCCATAGAGGAATATTTGATAAGAAAGCTGCAGCAAGCAAATGCATATCAATGTACCCTAGCCCTTTTTCCATCAGGCAATGATTCTCAATAAAATACATTACTTCGTCATGTTTCGCGGGGGTCGCCATAGGAAGTGCATTTAGATAAGAAATTATTTTGGCTCTATTTTTGAGAGTTCCACATGCAATTTCTCCGATGATATATTCATGAGTTGCGACATTGCAGTTATTCAATAATTTCTCAAGGTCGATGTTTCCGTCATGCAGATGCGCTACCCACACCGATGTATCAACAAGTATCATCTATTCTTCTCCCGTTCTTCTTCGGTAGATCATCTTTAGTTCTTTCTCTGTTCCCCCAAGTTTTGCAAGTCTCTTGCCGCTTTCCATGGCAATCAATGCTTCGAGACCAAGCCTGACCAAAGAAGTCTTCTCTTTAATACCAGTTAACTTCTCCGCTTTTTCAAATAGTTGGTTCTCAATATTTAAGGTAGTTCTCATGAAATCATCTTATCTCCCTTCGCTTATACACAATGTTATATGCATTAGTATGCATTATTTATATTCAATTGTCAAGAACTTCTGCAAGGACAACATATACTTTTAAAATACTTACGGAGTTTGCACCCTTTTACGAACATATGTTTGATTTACGCACTAATCCGTGTTATACTGATATTATTCTGGAGGTATGATTAATGAACAGAAAAAAATCTATAAGCGATAAACAGGACAATATATTGAAGTTCATAAAAAGGGAGCTTGAAAACAAAGGCTATCCCCCTTCCGTAAGAGAAATATGTGATGCTGTCAATTTAAGATCGCCTTCAACAGTGCACGGACATCTCGATCGTCTTGAAAAGAAAGGTTTGATACGAAGGGATCCTACAAAGCCCAGAGCTATTGAATTACTTGACAGCGACAAACATATGCCAAAAAAAGAAATCATTCATGTCCCTGTGGTTGGCAAGGTCACTGCAGGACTGCCGATACTGGCGGTTGAAAATATTGAAGACACCTTTCCTATTCCTCTTGATTATGTTGACAACAGTGACATGTTTATGCTCTCTGTCAAAGGGGACAGCATGATAAACGCTGGTATTTTTGACAACGACTATGTTTTGGTAAGGCAACAGCAGCATGCGAAAAACGGTGACATTGTTGTTGCGCTTATTGAAGACGAGGCAACAATAAAAACTTTTTACAAAGAAAACAACCATATAAGGCTTCAGCCGCAAAATCCTATTATGAAGCCAATAATTGTTTATGATGTGACGATATTGGGTAAGGTTATCGGTGTGTTCAGATTCTTACAATGATAATTAAGTTATAACGCCTCTCACCGATCATAGCATTGCTTTGAAGTTTGAATTTAAAACCTTAAGCCTTATCGCGGTATGTATCCTTGTTTTTTCAAGGATTGAACCACACGAATAAGCGCTATTTTGACATGAGCGTACGTTAATCCGCCTTGCATGAACGCTATGTAGGGCTCTTTTATGGGCGCATCCGCGCTTAATTCAATTGAAGCTCCCTGTACGAAAGTACCCGCCGCCATTATGACCTTATGGCTGTAACCTGGCATGTCCCACGGATACGGCATCACATGACCGTCAACAGGTGAGGCGGCTTGGATTGCCCGGCAAAACGCAATCAATTCGTCAGCGTTGTTAAATTCGATCGACTGTATGATATCCGAACGTTTGTCCTGCGGAAGCGGAAAAACCTTGTAGCCTAATGACGCGAATACCTTAGCCGTCAAAATAGCACCTTTTATTGCCTGAGATACAACATGCGGAGCTAAAAACAAGCCTTGATAAAAAGGAGTGTATGACGCTGCATACGAACCGATTTCTTTGCCCAGCCCCGGAGTTGTGAAAGTACAGGAAAGACGTTCTATTGCTTGCTTTGTACCGACAGCATATGCTCCTGTCGGTGCAAGTCCTCCGCCGGGATTTTTTATAAGGGAGCCGACTACGAGATCTGCTCCTGCAGGGCATGGTTCTTTATTTTCAGTAAATTCACCGTAGCAATTGTCAACCAGCACACATATGTCGGGACGTTTCGATTTTATGAAATCTATAGCAGTCTGCATTTTTTCAATCGTAATTGATGGTCTGCGGTTGTACCCTCCCGAACGTTGAATCAATAAGAGCTTTATTTTCTCTACATCCAATAAGGTCGCTACTTTTGATAAATCAATGTTTCCATCCGGTGTTAAATCCGTCTGGTAATAACCTATTCCCCAATCTTTAAGTGAACCGCACACATAAGGTTCTCCTAATCCGATTGTCTTGTCCAGAGTGTCATACGGTTTTCCTGTGATGGAAAGCATTGCTTCGCCTGGTCTTAACATTGCAAACATGCAATCATTAAGGGCATGTGTAGCGGATGCCCACTGCACGCGTACAATCGCATCCTCGCCTCCAAACACAGATGCGAAGAGCCTGTCAAGCATATCACGTCCCTCATCTCCATATCCGTAACCTGAAGTAGGGGCAAAATGCCTTCCACTTATTTTGCATTCATTCATCGCATCAAGCAATCTCGCCTGGTGATATTCAGCTAAATGCTCGTGTATATCAAAATATTTAGTAACATCGTTATGGGCACTGATTATTAATTCGTATGTATTTCCATCAATGCCCATATTATCCTTCAAATATCGATAAAGTGTCATAATGAATATGTAAGAGTTTAGGAGTCGGCAATTTCGCTGACAGGATCAGCCGAAATATTGATAAACTTTGCCGGAGAAACGGTTGAAATAGCGTGCTTATAGATCATAATCTGTTTTCTGTCTACCTCCAGTAAGATAACGAAATTGTCAAATGCTTTCACCAATCCGCGGAATTGGTATCCATTAGTGAGATGGACTGTCACTTGCGCCTGTTCTCTTCTGATTTGGTTCAAAAACGAGTCCTGTAAAACGATCCCTTTAAAAGCCATTATTTTTTACCGCCTTTCCTGAATTTTCATTTGTAATTATATACTATATCCTTCCCGGTTTGAAGTAAAAATTCTCCTTAAATGTGACGCGCTGATTTCTGCAATATCTTGTGCATTCTCAACGTCATCGATATTTACCCAATAGATTCGCTTATCTCTCCTAAACCAGGTCAATTGACGTTTTGCATACCTTCGGGTGTTTCGTTTTATAAGTTCTATAGTTTCTGAAATATTCATCCTGCCTTCCAGGTACTCAAGCACCTGTTTATATCCTAACCCTTGCATGGATTGCATACATGCTTTACATCCCATATTTTTAAGTGTTTTGACTTCTTCAACCAAACCATTCTCAAACATTTTATCAACGCGTCGATTAATATTCTGATAAAGTTTTGTTCGTTCCATATTAAGTCCAACAATAGCCAGGCTAAAGCTTGATTCGTTCCTATAATTATCCTGAGAATTAAGAGACATTGGTCTGCCTGTCAATTGGTATACTTCGAGAGCTCGCATTATCCTCTTTGTGTCATTGGGATTAATTGCGTCCGCCTTTACTTGATCAATATTCCTAAGCCGTTCATGCAGATAATGTGTGCCGTACTTTTTTAAATCCTCCAACATTTTGGCTCTTAATGCGGGGTCATATCCGGCATCAGCAAAATTCATGGGATATATGACGGAATTTATGTATAACCCGGTTCCGCCGACCAAAATCGGAAGAAATCCTCGTTCATGCGTATCATCTACTGTCCTTAAGGCTATTTTTTGATATTGTGCGACGCTGAATTCCTGCCAAGGCTCTAAAATATCGATCAAGTGGTGCGGCACGTTTTCTCTCTCGGTTAATATCGGTTTGGCGGTTCCAATATCCATGTATTTATAAATTAGCATTGAATCCGCCGATATTATCTCGGCTCGCATGATCTTTGCAAGCGATATTGAAACTTTAGTTTTGCCTGAAGCAGTCGGCCCGACGATGACTGCCAAAGGTTTCTTGTCCATTAAACCTCCCAAAGTCACTTTCTTTTAAACCTGCTTTCCAGCTCGTTTTTTGATATGGAAACTATAATAGGCCTTCCATGAGGGCACGTCGAAGGAATCCGCTTCTTTATAATACTATCCAGAATATAAAGCATTTCCATGTTTGATAAAGGACTGCTTGCTTTAACCGCCTTTTTACATGAAAGCTTAATAATCTGCTCCAGTCTGAAATCATGATCAACATATGGATTCAAGTGCATCGCATCCATCAGATCTAGGAAGAAATCTTTAACATCAACGCCGGACAGAACAGAAGGAATCCCCCTTATTGCTACTGAACGTAAATCAAACATCGCAATATCAAAGCCTGAGTTTCCCATTGCAGCTATCAATTCAGCCAAACATAACTGTTCTGCTTCTCCAATTTCGATAATCAGAGGAGATAGCAATAGTTGAACGCTTACTTTTTTAAAAGCCAGTTCATCTTTGTACTTTTCATAAAGCATACGTTCATGTGCGGCATGTTGATCGAGCAAATACATATCGTTTTCACCCTGCGCAATTAAGTAAGTATTAAAAGCCGAGCCGATCAAACTAATATCCCTCAAAGTTATACTGTCCATTTTTGCTTCATCAGCAGAGTCAAAAGGTTTATAATTTTGGACAGGCAGCTTTACATCAGCCACACTCTCGGCTACTTTTGCATTAGACGAATAAGGATAATCGTATAATATGGGAGTGTCGGATTTTGGTTTTGAGCTTGATTCATGCAGTTTTAACGCTTCTCCATCAGTAGCTGTAATGGTATTATCCGCATCTAATGCTTCCCTTAGCCATTTAAAAACAGTTTGGTAAACGTGTCGTTCATCTTTGAACCTCACTTGGGTTTTTGCCGGATGAACGTTTACGTCGACCGTTTCATAAGGAATGGACAAACTCAATACTGCCCACGGAAAATGATTGGTGGGAAGATAAGATTTGAAAGCTTCTCCTACACAGCTTGAAAGCATGTAGTTCTTAACATACCTTCCGTTTATATAGAATGTCTGATGATTTCTATTTTTCCGCGCAATCGATGATTTCCCTATATATCCATATAAGGAAATGCTTTTGCTTTTATCGTCTTTTTGAATCTTGATTACTTCATTTTTAATATGCACACCATAAACGCCGGTAATTGCCGACAGTAAACTTGCGTCACCTGGCGAAGTGAACACTATTTTATCATCATAAATATATTTGAAAGAAACTTGGGGACGACTCAAAATCAGTCTGCTCATAAGCTCTGCAATTCCTGAAGCTTCGGCTCTTGTGGATTTTAGGAATTTAAGCCTTGCGGGAACATTGTAAAATAAGTTGCGCACAATTATGCCGGTTCCTTTAGGACAACCATAACCCTTTTTAGAGATTATTTTCCCTCCATGGCACAATATATTCGTACCCATAGCATTTTCGTTAAAGCAACTAAACATTTCGACCTGAGATACCGCAGCTATGCTTGCCAAAGCCTCTCCCCTGAATCCCAATGAACTAACTCTTTCAAGATCGCTTCCGGATGTTATTTTGCTCGTGGCATGCCTCTCAAAAGAAAGGATACAGTCATTTTCATCCATTCCGTCGCCATTATCGGTTACACGAATGTAAGACATACCGCCTTCTTTAGCTTCCACGACAATTGAAGTGCTGTTCGCATCAATTG
>Ga0209616_1000018_pt1 | contig 51336 bp, 43 predicted proteins | sample FlocCalmetaG_FD_184153 | JGI IMG/M metagenome (GOLD analysis project Ga0209616, IMG submission 184153) | Freshwater bacterial and archeal communities from Indian Creek, Illinois, USA - Floc-Cal metaG (SPAdes) (version 2) | ecosystem: Environmental > Aquatic > Freshwater > Unclassified ...
GGTAATTCTGATTCAATCGTTTAAAGTCGGTATGTAAATCCTTCCACCATGCCCCTACGATTTTAGGCTCCGCATCAATCATTTGCCCGATTTTCAGCACAGCGTCACGAATACGCTCAAACAGCGTCGGTTCAAGAGATGCACCTTCAATATAGATATTTTCAAGTTTAATGGTAAGTCTTTCAATTTCTACGGCATACTCGGAGAGTTGATATCGAAATTGCTTGTTCTTAAATTCTTCGATGGTTGAAACCTTTGAGGTATCCTGCATGGGCACAAGATTCCCCCATTGAACCAATGTGTCCAAATCCTGCTGGCAAAGTTCAATGGTGTATGCAGAAAAATACGGGTTGCTTTTGAGCGTTTCGAAAATTTCTTCTTTATAAAACCAGTAACTGATCTTTTCGTATTGCAAATAGAAATAGCGCAGAATCGCCCTGTACCTCCAACAATTCTCTGCCGTGAGGTATTTTGTCTCGATGATGGGCTTCATCAGGCTTGAATCAATAATCATATGAACTTACTCCTTGTAAATGAATTTAATGTCGTATCCACTTTACAATCTCGCTGAATGTAGCATTTTTCCCGTACATCAGCATTCCGGTCTTGAATATCTTGCCCGAAAGGTTAATAATAAGCCATGTAGTCAAAAGAAGCAATACTGCGCTTATCAAGACATCTACGACCGGAATTCTTGCCAGCATCGCAAGCCTTATCGTCATAACCCCCAAGCGAGGTCAATGGAAAATAAGACGTTATCAAAGCCACAGCGCCATTCGGATTAGCTATTATAGAACTTATAACAAAATCCTTGAGCGTGATATCGCACCGTTTCCGTTGAAATTAAAGATGATTTCACCCGAATCGGGATAGATTATCCCGAGTATCGTCCTTATAATGGTGGATTTGCCGGCTCCATTAGGGCCTACTAGCCCCATTATCTCCCCTTTTGTTACGCTGAAGGAAACTTTATCAACCACGGTTTTGCCGCCGAATTCTTTCGATACTTGATCTATCTCAAGTACGTTTCCCATAAGTTTTCCTCCTTTGTGTCAAAATGGTTTGCTCTTACATTTAAAGAAAAATCCTTCTTTTTTAATAGTGCCGTAGTACTTGCCAAAAAGAGTCAAAACAAGCGCTTCGTTAGGCTGTAGAACTTTAAGACCAAAAAACAAAATGGGGCCTTTAACCCATAGATAAAAGAAGCCTAAGATTGTAAGCACAGTGCCAAGAACCATGTCCTGACCTGCTTCGAGTGTAATAATGCCATAAATTGTGATAAGCACAGATAGTATCATCAGCAATTTATTGATTATGAGTATCGGCATCCCGCTGATTGTATGCAATATTTTCTCCTCGTTTTGAAAAACGTTTGCGTTTGATTTTCCGGCTTCGGTCATTTCCAAACATCCCCTTCCAAATATGATATCATATTGATATCATATTTATATTGCAAAAGCAAATGGATGTCAAGAAGAATTTTGAACTTTACACCTCTCATTACCCGTATTTAACCAAATCATACAGTCTTTTATTTTGATAAATCCGCTCCTTACCTACCTTTTCAGAAGTAAGAAAACCCTCTTTTTCTAGAGCAGATAGATAATTCACCGCAGTCTTTCTCGTTACCGTTAAGCCATTTTCAATAAAAAGACAAGGGGACAGGGACTTGTCTGGTCGAGATATACAATGCACTAGAGCTAAAGATCCTCTAAAAGAAATTAGCAAAGCATTCATTTGAGATTTTAGTGACCATTTAAATTTCAAAAATGCTCATTTAGATGAGTTTTTGGAACTATAAGTCGAAACTTGGGCTAATCGGTGAACTCATCTTCGGGAAGATGGATCCATTTTTTCAGATAACCTTGTTTATAAAGAGCCTTGATTAAAATGATCAGCAGCGGCGACAGAATTACCCCGGACACCCCAAATATGGCGAGTGATACAATCATGAAAGCCATTACGGTAAAAGCCGAAACGCCCAGTGAATCAGCCATAATCTTCGGTTCTATGAACTGGCGGACGAGGATGACTGTTATCATTAAAACCAGCAACCAGATCCCGGGAAGAAATTCACCAATGATCAACAGGTAGATGATCCAAGGGATAAATATCGTCGCCACGCCAAGCAAAGGTAAAAGATCAAACAATGCCGCCAGCAGCGCCACGCTCAAGGCATTATTTATACCAAGGATCAGCAGACCAACCAGCACAATAGTAAATGTGACTCCGATCAACTTCAGTTGCGCTTTCAGATAGGCGCCAATACCGTCGAACACGTGCTCCTTCAAAAAATAGTAGGTTTTTCTGAAAGTTTTCGGACTTTTTTCCTTAAATAGCCGGCGCCACATCTCCACCTCGATGCTTAAGAGAAAGGCCAGAATAATACCGATGATAAAATTAAATAATAATGTCGGTATGGAAGTAAGCGCATAAAACAATCCTTCAAGAAAACCGCTGACAAGCGCCGCCGCTTCAGTGAAGAATACAGACGAGTATTGTCGCATATCTTCGAGTACTTCCGGTGGGAGAGAGGTCAGCTGAGTCTGTACCCAATAGATCGCTTCGAAGAAAAAAGCTTCAACACTTTCCACATAACGGGGTACAACCGCGATCAGGTTTTGAATCTGCACAGTTAAGATAACCCCCAGCAATAAAAAGATCATCAGTACGACCACAATAAACAGGATCATGGAAACGGCAGCGGCGTAAATTTTTTTAAGGCCTTTTTTGTGCAAAAATGCAGCAAATGGCTCGTTAATTAAAAAAATCATGTAACCGACAAAAACCGGCAACGCAATAAACAAAAAATAACTGAGTATAGACATGATCAAGAGTGCCGTCAAAACGATCAAAGCCAAGTCAAAAGCCGTGCGGGTATATTTTTTATAGAAAGCGATCATCTACTCAAGCCTCCGGTTTTTTAATACTACATAGAATTTTAAATATTTTGGGACATCTTGTTTACACAAAACAAGGACAGACAAGGGGACAGGGACTTGTCTGCCTGTCCCCTTGTCACTTATTCTGATTCTGCAGCAAGCTCAAGTGCTATCCCCATCATTTGTGTGAAAGAATTCTGCCGCTCTTCTGAGGTTGTGGCTTCATGATTTACGAGATAATTCGAATTTGTCGAGGCAGACATCCCGATTACTATATCTCTTATCTTCACATTTTCCTGAAGCGAACCGCACGAACCTATCCTTACAAGGTTTTTGACTCCATAGAAGTGTATTAACTCATAAGAATATATACCTATCGAAGGGATTCCCATCCCGCTGCCCATGACAGATACTTTTTTGCCCTTGTATGTTCCGGTATATCCAAACATATTCCTTACAGCATTAAACTGCACAGGCTCCTCAAGGTAGTTTTCAGCGATAAATTTAGCGCGCAACGGATCGACGGGCATTAAAACAGTCTTTGCAATCAATGATGCATCAGAAACGCTGATATGAGAGGTAGGTATCATAAAAATTCCTCCTTGTAAATGAATTTAATGTCGTATCCACTTTACAATCTCGCTGAATGTAGCATTTTTCCCATACATCAACATACCGGTCTTGAATATCTTTCCCGAAAGGTTAATAATAAGCCATGTAGTCAAAAGAAGCAATACAGCGCTTATTAAGACATCGACGACCGGAATTCTTGCCAGCATAGCAAGTCTTATGGTCATTACCCCAGGCGAGGTCAAAGGAAAATAAGAAGTTATCAAAGCCACAGCGCCATTCGGATTAGCTATTATAGAACTTAACACAAAAAACGGTGCCCATGGAAGAATCATTAACATACCCTGAAAGTTTCCCGCTTCCTGAATATCTTCGATCGTAGCGCCCATGCTGGCAAAAAGCGCTGAAAACATCAAATTTCCGACAATAGTGAAAAACAGCATAACAGGCAGCACCGGTACAAAAAGATGTTCAAAAACCGGAATGTCAAATTGAATAATAGCTATCGGAACCGCAAAGGCAAGCCAAAGAAAAGCTTGCATTAAGCCTAACACGAAATATCCAAGCACCTTCCCTTGCATCATAGCAAAAGGAGTTATTGAAGATAGGAGAATTTCAGCCATTTTATCCTTTTTTTCCTGTATAGCGCTTTGGAATGTCATGCTGCCGGTTATTGCTATCGAAAACAGTATCATTCCCGCAAAAGCTGCCGGAATAATCTTAGTTAAGGGGTCCTCGGCTTCCGGCCTTAGCGAAACAATCGGAAAATGAAGCTGCGAGGTCAAATGTTGTGCGGTTTGGCTGTCAATACCTTGCTCATCAAATCTTCTTGCCCTAATAACGTCATTGATAGCAATTTGCACTCCGCTGATATCGGGAAACCCTTCCTGTGCAGTAAAAACGGATATGACCCCGGAGTTCACAGTCGTCTCGTCAAGAATAATGAAGCTTGTATCGGGCTCATCCTTGACAAGCGCTTCAAGTTCGCCAAGTACGCCATCGAATTTTTCAAGTATTATGTTTTCCGGCACGAGAGGCTTTATATCGTCATAAATTCCTATACCGTCAACCAGATAGACTGTCTGCATCCTCTCAACCTCGAAACGAACAAGAAGAGAAGGAACAGCGCCGAACGCAATCATCAGAACAGGGGTTAAAAGCATAGAAATAATGAATGTTTTGTTGGTCAAGTTCCTCTTTATTTCCCAAGCCATCACTTTAAACCAGTCACTCATTCTCGTAATCCCCCTTTACTATGCTCACAAAAATATCGTGAAGCGATATTCTGTCCATGTGCAGCTCTTTGATATTGATTCCTTCGGGAAGTTTTTTTAAAAACTCCTCAGGTTTAACGTTTTTCCTGAAATAAATCACTGTCTGGTTGTGTCGTATATCGGTTTTTTCGACCATAGGCAATAATGCGAAATTTAAATTTTGATTATCCCCGTTGACCACACATTTGAATTCGGCAAACGATTCTTTAATCTCGTCCATACCTCCGTACAATACCTTCTTTCCTTTATGTATGAGGAAAATCCTGTCACAGAGCGCTTCGACCATATTCATCTGGTGCGCGGACAAAAGAATGGACATACCGTTTTCAGAAAGAGAGCGAATCTCCTGTTTGAAAATGTCCTGGCTCACAGGATCGAGCCCTGAAAAAGGTTCATCCAGAATCAGAAGGTCTGGCTCGTGTAAAACCGATGCGACAAATTGCACCTTTTGGGCCATACCCTTTGAAAATTGCTCGATCTTAGCCTTCTCTTTACCCTGCAAACCAAATTTCTCGAAATATTCATAAATTCTGGGGATCGCTTTTTCCTTGGGATATTTTTTAAGACTGGCTAGATATAACAGTATGTGCATGACATTGACGTTTTTATAAAATCCTCTTTCTTCGGGCAGATACCCTATTCTGGAGCGTGGTATCGCACCGTTTCCGTTGAAATTAAAAGTGATTTCACCCGAATCGGGATAGATTATCCCAAGTATAGTTCTTATTATGGTGGATTTGCCGGCTCCATTAGGACCTACTAATCCCATTATCTCGCCTTTTGTTACGCTGAAGGAGACTTTATCAACCACGGTTTTGCCGCCGAATTCTTTTGATACTTGATCTATCTCAAGTACGTTTCTCATGCGTTTTCCTCCTTTGTGTCAGAATGGTTTGTTCTTCCATCTGTTGTATTTTAACACTTTTGAAACCAGATCAAAAGTATAATCGCAAAAATCCGGGGAAGATTAGTTGTCTTCCCCACCCTTTTTTCTCTTTTTTACGCATTCGTTTAAAAGGTACTCAATCTGCCCGTTTATAGAGCGAAAATCGTCCTCTGCCCAGGCTGCAAGCTCTTTCCACAAAGCCGATGAAAGCCGAAGTAAAAGCTGCTTTTTATTGTTATCTCTTTCTTCCATCAATTATTATCCTTTTTAGTACAAAGAACCGCTGTTTATGATCGGCTGGATATCCCTGTTGGAGCACAGAACTACCAAAAGATTGCTTACCATGGCGGCTTTTCGCTCCTCATCAAGCTTTACCACATCATTTTCGTTAAGCTTCGCAAGCGCCATCTCAACCGTACCTACCGCACCTTCAACTATCATCTGCCTTGCGTCTACAATCGCCGAAGCCTGCTGTCTTTGCAGCATTACGGCTGCTATTTCAGGTGCATACGAAAGGTGTGTTATCTTAGCTTCCGTAATCTCAAGCCCTGCGACATCCACCTTTTTCTGAAGTTCAATTTTGAGCCTTTCAGCTACCTCAAGACTGCTTCCTCTTAACGACATCTCGGAGTTTTCATTAGGCGTATCATAAGGGTAAATTCTAACCATGTCACGAAGGGCGGAGTCGCACTGTATTGATAAATACTCAAGATAATTGTCGACGTTGAAAACTGCCTTTGCGGTATTAACAACGCGCCACACGACCACAACACCTATAATAATCGGGTTTCCCAGCCTGTCATTCACCTTTTGCTTTTCATTGTTTAAGGTGATTTCCTTTAGCGATATCTTCTTGTTTAACACGGGTGCGGGCGGCTTATTTTCCTTAGCTGCCGCCATGATAGCGGAGGACATGGAAACAGTCTGGGCCGCGGGATTTACCGAGCTTACAAAAGGATGCACAAAGAAAAATCCTTCTTTTTTTATAGTGCCGTAGTACTTGCCAAAAAGAGTCAAAACAAGCGCTTCATTAGGCTGTAGAACTTTAAGACCAATAAACAAAATGGGGCCTTTAACCAAGAGATAGAAGAAGCCTAAAATAGTTAGCACAGTACCAAGAACCATGTCCTGACCTGCTTCGAGTGTAATGATGCCATAAATTGTGATAAGCACCGATAGTATCATCAGCAATATATTGATTATGAGTATCGGCATCCCGCTGATTGGATGCAATATTTTCTCCTCGCTTTGAAAAACGTTTGCGTTTGATTTTCCGGCTTCGGTCATTTCTAACATCTCCTTCTAAATATGATATCATATTGATATCATATTTATATTACAAAAGCAAAAGGATGTCAAGGAGAATTTTTTATCCGTCACCGGAACCCCGTCATTTTGGCACCGAGTATACTAATATTAAAAACATGCTGCTCAATCATAGCATTTATGTTAAAATAATCTTTAGACTTATCCGGGGTTCGCTGTCGGGTTTGCGGAGGAACTCTTTATGAACTGCTGAGTGGTTGCGAGTCTGTGAGCGAGGATTCATAAGCAAAGTATATGTTTCATATAAGCAAGCCTTAAAGAATCGGAATGGGGCGCTACAGCTTCACAGTAACTTGTGCGTGGTGTGACTCGTTTTCTTGTACAAAATTTTATTTTTATACTGGAGCAAATATTATGAGCGATAAAATACAAAACAGGACAGAAAAAATAGCAGAGGGCAGCTACTGGGTAGGCGGAGTAACGCAAGAATCCGGATTGAACTGCAATCCATACCTTTTGGTGGACGGCGATGAAGCAATCCTTATAGATCCGGGCTCTGTGCTGGATTTTGATGATGTTTACAATAATGTTTGCTCAATTGTACCGATTGAAAAAATAAAATATGTGATTCTTCACCATCAGGATCCTGATTTTTGTGCAAGTGTGCCGCTGTTTGAAAAAAAAGGAGCCAAGTTTACAATAATTACCCATTGGAGAACTCAAGTTTTGCTAAAATATTATGGTATTAAATCGGACTATTACATAATAAATAAAAACGAATTGAAACTTACCCTACAATCCGGGAAAACTCTCGATTTTATACTAACTCCCTATCTTCATTTTCCGGGCAGCTTTACAACATATGATCCTGAAACAAAGGTGTTGTTCTCAAGCGATTTGTTCGGAGCGTTTTCGTTTAATTGGAATCTTTACGCAAAAGAAGATTACATTGAAAAAATGAAAACTTTTCATGAGCATTATATGCCATCCAACAGCATACTACGCGTTGTTATGGAGTCTTTTTTGGCTATCGATATAGAAATAATAGCTCCTCAGCATGGCTCGATAATCAATCAAAATATAAAACAGCATATAAAAGTTCTTCGCGATTTAGAGTGTGGATCTTTTCTAAATCCGATAAAAAGGAATCTGGCAAAATCAGGTGGTTACATGAGCATATGCACCTTGGTGCTAAAAAGATTTGCCGCCATATTCAGCCAAGAGGAGCTTGAGAATGCTTTAACTGACGTTAAAATCACATATGACGAAAACATGAATATAACGGATTATAATTACACAGGAACTGAATTATGGAATTTGATTTTTGAAAGAGTGCTTGAAATTAAAGGGCTGCAATGGCTTATGATTATAGAGCCTTTTGTTGAAACATTGTCGAAAGAATACGATATTTCTATGCCTTCAGTGTTTGAAAGCATAATCAAAAAAGCCGAATCTAAAGTCATTAATTTAAGTGAAGAAAACAGGATTCTGCATGAAATTAATCTAAGGCTTAAAAAAGGTCTGCAAGAATCCGAAAGTAAATTGATTCGATGTTCAGTTACAGGGATGTATAATTTTGAGTTTTTTAAGACTTTTTTATCTGATGAGATAAACAATATATTGGAAAGTGAGATATCGCAAAATCCGGGACTGATGATAATCAGTTTGGATTCTGTGGAAAAAATAGAATACTATTATGGAAGTGATGAAGTTGATGGAACTTTAAAAAATCTGGTGTTCATATTAGAGAATTCAAAAGCAGAAAATGATATTATATTTAGGTTGCAAGGCTATAGTTTTGCATTATATGTGCCTTTAAAAACCAAGGAGAGCTGCATAAGCCTTGCAGAACACATTAGAAATGAGGTAGCTTCTTCAGGCAAGTTCATCGAAAACATCACGGTTTCAATCGGCGTGGCATGGCTTGACGAGGTCAAGGGAAATTCTCTTTATGCAGAAAATCCCGGTAGTGCATTGTTCAATACAGCTTCTATGCGAGTTAGACTTGCAGGCTATAGGGGACACAACACAGTATTTAGCAGTACAGCGGCTGATACAGATCAAGATCAATCAGCTAGCATCCTCATTGTTGACTCTGACGAGATCAGCAAAGATATTATTAAAATCACACTTGAAAATTTGAATTATAAAGTAATTACAGCCAGCGATGGTGATGAGGCTTGGGCGATAGCTGAGCAGTCAGCTCCTCTGCTTATTATTTCTGAGATCATGCTACCTAAAAAAGATGGTTTCTTATTGCGTGAAAATTTACTAGCTAATTCAAACACTAAAATCATACCTTTTATTTTCCTCTCACATCTGAAAAATGAGGAATCTGTCGTCAGAGCATACAGCTTGGAAGTGGAGCATTACTTCAAGAAACCATTTATACTTGCTGAAGTTGTCGGTGTTATAAAGAATCAGCTCAAGGGAGCATCATACAGATGACAGCAAATTATCAAATATGGCTAATAGCGGCATTAGTTTTGATATGTATTGACGTATTCGTAATTTTGCGTTTGATATTGAGGAAATTATACCGACTAAGGGAATATTCATTTTCAAAATCACAGAGTAATGAGCTCATCCTCGTTGCGTCAGGAGAAAAAGACACCTGTTCAAAAAGCATTAATATGGTCACTTATTTTAAGTTTTGGAAAACTGCGATATTTGACGATATAGCTATGAAGCGTTTGAAAAAATGCCTTAACACACGTTTGATTGAGAGTAGATATATCAAACAGTTAAACTCCTTCTCCAAAACAAGTAAGGCTGAAGCTGCGTCCTATTTAGCAGCACTCGGGACAGAAAATGCAAGGATTGCCCTTCAAAAATCATTAAAGAAGGAAAAAAACAGTACAGTAAAGCTTTATCTGGCTAATGCATTGGCTGATATCGGAAACAAAAAATCCTTGCCTGTTCTTATAGGGTCGTTACTTAAAGAAAACAAATTTTACCGCAGCAAAGTAAATATGTTGATAGCGGATTTTAATGAAGAATTTCATAATTATTTGCCGCAAATAATAGACAGCGAATTTCCTGAGTATAAAGATCTGATAATCGACTTCTCTTATGGATATGTTTCGGAAGAGTTGAAATCATATTTGATTCAATTTATAGATACAAGGGAAGATGCCTTAAAGGCCATTGGAACGAAGTTTGGAAAATACAAAAAATGTAGCAATTGTATTTTCAGCTCAGATACAAATGATAAAAAGGCTCTCTCGTGCAAGTTTAAAGGAGTGGTACAGTCTGCCTTTTTGTGCAGACGCTACAAGGTGCTTCCTGCAAGCATAAATGTTGAAGATTTCTACAAAAGTCTTGTTTTGAAAGCTTGTAATGTTTTGGCAGTTTATTATCCTAAAGAACTTGCGCAGGCTAAGTATTTATCTGCAGAAGATGTTGCTATAAGAAATATAGCGATCAAAGCGCTTGCTAATTTTCAATCCACTGATAAACTTGAAAACCTGCTGGAATTTCTAAAAGAAGAGGCTACAGCAAAAGTTGCTGCCAGTACAATTTCAGATTTGGCCGAGATGAACCCACTTTATATTAAACAGATTGTAAAAGTTTTTTTATGTGAGGATAAAAAGGAAACAAAAATCGAACTCGCTAAAGTACTCTCCTTGAAAATCGAGTACTTTATTATGAAACTTAACGGTTATGATAAAGAAGATTCGAAGAGAATAATACAAGAGATATTGTCACTTGGCAGAACAAGTGAAGTAATTGACTTTTTGAATAAAAACAAGGATATCGATTTGGAAAATGAGTTGGTTGATGTCATTAAAAAATCGATAATTCGAGCTGAGAATATAAAGCATGACTTTATAGAATATCTGAATGAAAATGTTTTGCTAAAATGCGATTTAAAAAAGCTGCAAGCAGTCGTTAACAAAGGTCCTGCTTTAAAAGAAAAAAGTTCAAACAAAGGGTTAATTCTGATTTTAGCGGCAAGTTTTCTTATTGTGCCTGTGACGTATATCATTCGACACTTTGACATCCTTACGGAAACGCCATATTTAACTTTGCTTGAGATATTTGTTTTGGATTTTAATTTTTATATCGGATATTACGCTATAACAATCAATGCAATTTATCTTATATTATTGGGATTATCATATTTAAGCGTTAGAAAACAGGCTAGAATGTGGGAAATCAAAACCGATTCATTTTTATTTAAGAAAAGAATTCTTCCTTCAGTTTCTATAATAGCTCCTGCTTTTAATGAGCAAAAAACCATTATAGAAAGTGTCAATTCTCTTCTAAATCTTAAATATCCTAATTATGAACTTATAGTTGTAAATGACGGTTCAACTGATGATACGCTAAATGTTCTTTTGAGATACTTCGATCTTAAAAGAGTTGATTATTTGGCTGATATACGAATAACGACAAAGCCTATTAGAAGTGTATACCTAAACCGTTCATTGCCGAAATTAATCGTTGTAGACAAAATGAACGGAGGGAAAGCAGATTCGTTGAATGTCGGAATTAATATAGCCAACAAAGAATATATTTGCGGCATAGACGCGGATTCTCTGCTGGAGGATGATGCTTTACTAAAATTAGCTTCACTGACATTGGATGAAAAAATTGAAACACCAGCGTTAGGAGGCAACATCTTGCCTATAAATGGTTGCAAGGTTGAACGCGGGAAAATAATAGAAAAACGGCTGCCAAAAAATAGGCTTGCCAAACTTCAAACAATGGAATACATACGTTCTTTTATGGCAGGGCGGCTTGGTTGGTCTTATATCAATTGCCTTCTTATAATATCAGGCGCATTCGGACTTTTCAGGAAGGAAAGAATTATAAATATCGGGGGATATCTCACAAGCAGCGGAATTTACCATAAGGATACAGTAGGTGAGGATATGGAACTGGTAGTTCGAATTGCTAAAAAGATGAAGGAAGAAAAGCAAGAATTTAGAATTTTGTATGCGTATAATGCCAACTGTTGGACAGAAGTTCCCGAAGATTTGAAAAGTTTAAAGAAACAGCGGTACAGGTGGCACAGAGGTTTGATAGAAATTTTAACATATCATAAAAATATGATATCTAATCCTTTATATGGCAAAGTGGGTTTGATAGCGATGCCCTATTTTAGCATTTTCGAAATGCTTGGTCCGCTTTTTGAAATACAGGGATATGCGATGGTTGTTGCAGCCTTTTTTCTAGGGCTGCTTAATATTGAAATTGCGCTATTATTGTTTGTTTCGTCTGTGTTGATGGGCATATTGATTTCAACGGCTTCGTTACACATAGCGGAAAAAAACGACAACTACTTTTCAACGAGGGAATTGCTTTTGCTCATATTATATGCGACGGTAGAAAATTTTGGCATAAGACAATATTTTAACATATGGCGTTTTAAAGGATTTACTAATATGCTTAAAAAGCCTGCAGGTTGGCAAAAACTAGAACGGAAAGGTTTTTCGTAAAGAGGTCGAGTAAACGGAGCGCGTCACCCTTTTCGGTCAAGTTCCAGGTTGATTCGTCCATCTCGTATTTCTATTATCCGATCTGTTTTTTCAGCTATATGACGATCATGTGTGATTATAATAAAAGTATTTCCTAGACGTTTATTGATATCACGCATAATCATGTATATGTTTTCAGCCGTTTCGGAATCTAAATTTCCGGTCGGCTCATCGGCCAAGACAATTGCTGGATTCATTATCAGAGCGCGCGCTATAGCTGTACGTTGCTGCTGACCACCAGACATTCTAGTAGCCAAATTGTTGCGAACACTCGACAAGCCAACCATATCCATAAGTTCTATAGCTTTGGAGCGCATTTTGCTTTCAACCGAGCCATGCTTTATCAAGTAAGGCATAAGAACATTTTCAAGTGCTGTGAATTCCGGGAGCAGATAATGAAACTGAAAAATAAAACCGATAGTCTCATTACGCAACACAGCTAATTGATTGGCGTTCATATGGTCTGTTCGCTGGCCATTAATCGCGATTGAGCCTGATGTCGGACGATCAAGAGTTCCCATTATATTCATCAAAGTTGACTTACCGCTGCCGGATTGACCGATTATAGAATTGAATGTGGATCTCTTGAAATTAAGATCAATGTCAAACAATACTTGTGTCATCACACTTCCTTTATAAACTTTGCTCACTTTTTGAAGTGAAATGACGTCGTTGTTACTATATCCCCCATTGTTTTTTTCGGACAGTTTTGTATTTGTAGTGTCGACATTGTTGTTAAATTTAAGCATTGCGAATCACCTCTATCGGATCAAGTCGGGCAGATTTTCCGGCAGGTATCAGGGCTGCTACTGTTGATGATACAACCGCCAAAGCAAAGGATAAAATTAAAAAATCAGGGTCAATAAATAACTCTACAACAGGTGAACCATCCGGTTGCCTGGCGAAAACCGTGAAACTGTAAGCCAGTCCAAGCCCAAACGCTATGCCTAAAATGCCCCCAATAAATCCAAGAATCAATCCTTGAAACAGAAAAATGTATCTGGAATGGCTGCTCTTTATCCCCATGGCTTTAAGTATGCCTATTTGTTTTGATTTTTGCAGCACTGATATTGCAAGAACGCTTGCGATACCAAGGACTACTGAGATCACTACAAAGAATTGGATCATTAGGCTTGATATGCTTTGACCGTTTAAGCCTGAGAGAAGAGAAGCATTTTGTTCTTTCCAATTTACTAATTCTAAGTCCGGGTCAAGAAGTATCGGCTGCAGGCTGTCTGCTATAATATCAGCTTCAAATGCTACATCCTGATCAACCTGCATTTCAATTGAGGTCACGACATTTTCCAACATGAATAGATCTTGCGCCGCCCGAAGATCTATTAAGAACCAGGTCTTGTTAATATTTTGGACTTCAAGATCAAAAATTCCGGAAATTCTGAAAGTGTCCTTTATATCTCCAAGAACAGTAACTTCAATTGTATCGTTAAGTTCTAAATTTAGCTCTTCTGCGAGATCAATACCGATCAAAGCTTGAGAACTACCTTTCGGGAGCACTCCTTCAACAAGGCGTTCTCTGAATTCATAGATTTTTTCCGCACGGTTAAAATCAAATCCGCGTACAAGAATCGAATTTGACCGTTCATCGACTATCACCAGCCCCGGCTGGTCCATAACAGGTGAAACTGCTGTTAAGCGAGGCTCGATTTGACTGGCGGCGTTAAGCAAACGCTCGTAATTATTTATCAGTCTATCATCAGAATTGGATACAATAGTTATCTGTGCGGCATTGCCGATGGTTACGCTGATAAGACTTCTCTGTAGACCGGAAATTAATGACCCTATAAAAAACTGAACTGATATTCCAATCGCTATGCCCAAAGCTATCATTATAGTTTGCGCCTTGTTTGAGGAGAGGAAGCGCAGAGCAATTTTGAATGCCACTCTCATATTTATTCCTCCAATAATGATTCTATATCTTTAAATGATCGGACTAGACATACCGGTCCGAAGGGTTCGAGATTCTCTATTCGTTCATAAAATGCAGATCCGCTAACTAAAATTTTAACATCGGGATAATTTTGCCTGATTCGGATTAGCAATTGCTTCGCTTGGAATAAATTATAATAATTCACCACATGAATCACTATATAGTCTGGTGAAAACTCGGCTATACTGTTTAGTATTGATTCCTGTGGTGTGTTTGAGCCTATGAATAATGTTTCAAAACCGATGATTTGAAAAAAGTCCGCTCCCATTCGAGCGCCTAATTCGTGCAACTCCAAATGTGGTAAAACAATAATCACTCTGTGGTTAGAATTCGTTTTGTTTACTTGTATTGACTGAGAAGTTCTTCGCGAATCAGCTAGTTTCAAAACATAAGGATAACAGCATTCAATAACTGTTCTCGTGATTTCGCTTCTCGCATGCTCTCTCCAAATAGCGCCAGGCTGACCAAATTCCGAATCACAAACCTGATTCAAAACCGGTGCTAAGATATCTTCATATAAAGAGACGACTTTTATTAAACCTGACTCCAAAGCATCGATTACTATTCGCACACATGCAGGCTTATCTATTTGAATAAGCGCATAACGATATTTTTCAGCCAGTTCATTCAATTCAAATTGATTCATTTTGCCTCCATTTTATTAAGAGTATAATCAATATTAATCAAAAAAGATTCTATATCGTTCTAAAACAATTTTCAATTGCTTCTATGAATAAGTAGCAACTAGCACTAAACATACAAATTAAGTAGCAGGGTATTTATTCATAATAAAAGTTATCCCCTTTTTTAATAAAATCAGATATCGAAAATTTCCTTTTACAACCATCATATGACATATAGCGAATTTTACCAAATACCGAACGTTCAGGCCAAGGACGATCATGAGTTCCGCCAATTGACCATGCTATACCGGTGTAACCATTCGGATCTCTACCGTCAAGAGCAAGGCTGTCATTTAGGTGAATCGCTGTCTCCAATGCTATTTCAGGAGTTAAAGACCACTCCAGCAGCTTTTTTGCCCAATACATACGCAAATATCCCGGCATAGTTCCGTTATCCCGCAAATCAAGTTGCACGGCATTCCACAAATCATCATGAGTCTGCGCATTCAGCAAAGTTTTAGCACTATACAGATATGTACGCAAATCGCCGCGATGCACGTTAAGCGTATCACATGCCCATGAAGGAAAACCGCTGAAAGAGTCATAAAATTGATTGTAAAAACAGTAATTGTCTGAAAGCTCTCTACGAATTATAAGGTCTTCCAAAAACAAAAAAGCTTGAGAAGAAAGTTCAGGTTTCAAATTAACAGTCTCAAGTATTCTTAAAGCGACCGTCTGAGCCGATATCTGACCATAATTTAGATATGGTGATAATTGTGAAGTAACTTTACAATTCGGGTTGTTTCGACTTTCATAGTTTATAAGTGAATTTGTGATAAACGTCTCCAAACGAAGTTTTGCTGCAACAAAACCAGATTGGGGATTGTTTTGAGTATATGCTTCCGAAGCGCGCAGTCGATTTATGTTTTGCAATACATTTGAAATCTCAGATACAGCTTCTTTATAATTCAACGCTTTACGCTGCGAGTCATTAATGCTATAAGGATGGGCCTCGTTTTTGGGATAATAAGTCAGCCAATCTAGTAATTGGCGATTGATTTTCGATCTAATTGTTCGTGCGGCATATTCTTGCTTGTCCGAAGTCTTCCAACAAGGAACGATATTATGAGCATCGGTCTCCCATAAGGCAATGCCATGCTTAGATGCAAGCTTAGCAAGATGTCCACACCAAGCTCGTACATGACGCAGTGGCGAAAAATCCGTAACTATCAATCCTGCACCTGTTCTAAGCGTCAATTCAATCAATGCAGCAGGAGGTTCACTAAGTTTTAAAATGAACGGAATATTGTTGGATTCTAAAATGCGAGCAGTTTCAGAAAGACCGCTAAGCATGAAGTCTAGATGCTCAGTTTTAGCATACATATACTGTGTATGTAAGAAAAACACAACTATAAGCGGCTGACTTAATCTAATCGCTTCCGATTGAGCCTGTAATAATGCCCAATTATCTTGATAACGCTGATCGCGATTCATCCAATAAATTACAGGGCCGGCTATGACAGATTCAGAATTTAACCTCCTTGTACGATGCAAAAACGGATCGGTGCTGTTATGCAATGATTTCATCAAATGTCCCTCGCTTAAATTAAGCGTCCTGCTAAATCTTGAAATAAAGTCAGTGATGTTAGGCTATGTCTTGAGGGCGACAAATCAAAAAAATATACATTATTGTGATGTAAACCCACATTTGCTCGCGGTATTAACAATAAGGATAACCTTGTTTTTGAGTTGTTCGAAGCTAAAATCCTTACCTTCAATGTCTTTTATGGTAAAAGTATAAAACTGGCTCAAAAGAATCTCATCTTTCTTTCTATAATCCGAAAAAAACATCTTGCTTTACATTTTTCTTGAGTACTCCTCTAACAATCAATTCTTTCTTGATTGAACCCACCATTTTAGTTGAACCGGAAATATAATAAAACGCATTATTGCCAAATTCTTTGACACAGTCAATGATTTTTTCTTGAAGAAAAGCCTTTGTAGTGTAATCAATACTTATAAAATCATTCATCGATATAATCTTGTCAAATTCATCTTTAAAGGCATATTCCAATTTGTCATCAGAATAGAGCAATCGAATTTTCTTAGGTGAAATATTCTTGTGTTCAATAGAATGTTGAATCAAAGCCCTGAAAGGTGTGATTCCTATTCCGCCTGCTATAAAAATGGCAGGTTTGTTTGAATCGTCAATGTAGAATGGACCAAATGGCCCGCGAAGGATCACCTGATCCCCGGGATTCAAGTTCATCAACGCTTTTTTGTAAGCGCTCGACTTGTCGATTATGCGCGTAGAAATCATTATGAGATCCTCTTCAGGAGAAGACGCAAGGCTAAAGGCTCTCCATGAACGGCCTTTAAGCTTGTTAGGAAAGGAGATTATTCCGTGTTGCCCCGCTTTCCATGATAATGTTGGGCTGTACTTAAAGAAGAAACTATTAATATCTGCAATTTCTGAACTTTTTCTAACAAAAGTTATTCTTTGTTTATTAAAAACAGGAAAAATATCTTTTATTATTCCCACACGATACCCCCTTAAGATTAATTCTTTTATAAGAATACTACATAAACTCAATTCTTACAATATTATATTTTGCCTTTATCCCCTCCATTGACATCACCGATAACTACACCCGCTCCACCTTCATAGCCCTCATCGCATTTAGCACCGCAATTATCGCAACCCCTCCGTCACTGAAAACTGCCATCCACATGGTCGCCAGCCCAAAAGCGCTTAAAGTCAGAACAACCACCTCTGTTCCCAAAGCAAAAATTATATTCTGCCATACTATTCTATGAGTTTTTCTAGCTATCATAATGCTTACAGCTACCTTTGAAGGTTCGTCGGTCATAAGAACAACATCAGCCGCTTCAATGGCGGCATCCGATCCGATACCACCCATAGCAATCCCAATATCGCTTCTTGCCAATACAGGCGCGTCATTTATACCATCTCCTGCGAAAACTATCTTTCCTTTGCTTTTCCCACTCTTCTCCATGTATGATTCCAGCAATTCTACCTTCTGGTGCGGCAAAAGCTCGCAATGCATCTCGTTTAGCCCCAATTCCTCAGCTGTCTTTTGGCTTATATCCTTCTTATCGCCTGTCAGCATGGCGATATGTCTTACTCCAAGCTTTCTTAACAAAGATATCGCCTTACGGCTGTCGGGCTTAAGCTCGTCTGCCACAAGCAAATATCCTGCGTAGACTCCGCCTATCGCCACATGAACGCCGGTACCGGAAATATTTGAATCGTGACACTCAATTCCTCTTGACTGACACATCCTGCTGTTTCCTGCGATAACATCCATACCGTCTATTTCAGCAACAACTCCTTGACCGGCAATTTCTTTATATGCGGTCACTCTTGCCACATCAATTTTCCCTTTGTAAGCCTTTTGTATCGATACGGCTATAGGATGCCCCGAAGCGCTTTCGGCATAAGCCGCATAATAAAGAAGCTCATCTTTGCCAAAGCCATTTGCGGGTTCTATATGCGTGACGCTAAATATGCCTTTAGTCAATGTTCCGGTTTTATCAAAAACCACAGTATCAACTTTATTCAAAGCCTCAAGATAGTTCGCACCCTTTACAAGTATTCCATTTCTTGACGCTCCTCCTATTCCGCCGAAGAAGCTTAACGGGATTGAGATAACTAAAGCGCAGGGGCATGATACCACGAGAAATATTAAGGCTCTGTGAAACCAGAGTTCGAAAGAAGCGTCCGGCAACAAAAGCGGAGGTAAAACGGCAAGCGCGATCGCGGCAAATACAACAATAGGCGTATAATAGCGGGCAAATCTCGTTATGAAATTTTCGGTATGCGACTTTTTGCTGACCGCATTTTGCACCAGATTCAGTATTTTTGAGACTGTCGATTCGCCGTAAGGCTTGGATACTTCAATAGTCAGCAATCCTTGTTTATTTATAGAGCCGGATAATACAACTTTCCCTACCTCAACATCATATGGCAGCGCTTCACCGGTGAGCATAGAAACATCAAGCGCAGACTGCCCTTCAATGACAGTACCATCAAGAGGAACCCTTTCTCCCGGTCTAACAATGATGTGATCTCCGACCCTTACTTCAAGCGGAGAAACTTTTAGCACATCGCTTCCAAGCTTAAGATTAGCATAATCAGGGCGTATATCCATAAGCGAAGTTATTGCTTTCCGGGCATGATTAACAGCCTTTTCTTGAAAATACAGACCTGCCCGATAAAAAATCATCACTGCGGCAGCCTCAGGATACTCGCCTATCGCAATCGCTCCAATCGTCGCAATTCCCATGAGGAAGTTTTCGTCAAACACATCCCCCTTAAGAATGTTTTTAAGCATCAGAAATATTACCTCTGCGCCGGCTAAAGCATAGCTTGTCAGAAACAAGACGGATTCAAGCGCAGGAGAAAAACTGAATATGAGCCCTGTTACAAACAGCAACAGACCGAGATAAAGACTGTAATTTGATAAAATCCTCATAAAGTCATCATCACGCTTTGTCGCAACTGATTTTTTACCTTCAGAAGTGTCTGAGGCGGCAGCATTAGCCGAGGCTATATCGTCGCAAACATCACAAAGCGATAAATTACATGAGCACGTTAGGTTTGAATCCTTGCCATCAATTATTTCCGAAGTTTTCACAAATATCCCTCCAACAGCACTATACGCGAACACTTGAGCATATGTTCAACTATTAAGTCAAAAAAAATCAGTTCTCGCTTATATGAGAAAGTCCTTGTGCAATTATTGCTCCCACATGATCATCGTCTAGCGAGTAATAGACTACCTTACCCTCTTTTCTGTATTTAACGAGCCTTGTCTGCCTTAATGCACGCAGCTGATGCGATATGGCTGATTTTGTCATACCAAGAAGAACCGCCAGATCGCATACACACATCTCAGATAACAAAAGGGCGCTGACTATTCTAATCCTTGTAGAGTCAGCAAACATCTTAAAAAGATCTGCAAGGTAAAACAGCTTCTCATCGCCGGGCAGCTTTGTGCGCACCATGCTAATCACGTCTTCATGTATCGCGTTGCAATCACACCTTGCGAAATCTGAAATAGGTCTTGACATAATATCTCCTCCTCAGTTGAACAGTTGAGCACTAGTGCAATTATAATTCGATGATGTTTATTCGTCAAGAGTATCAATTAAAATTTAATCCTCCTCAAAAACGTAATTATCCCAATCTCAGAAGGTGAAAGAAATCTGAAAAGGATTTTGTTCGTCTGCTGTTAATTTCATGAAAACATAAAAAAGCAGTCAAGGAAATATTCATGCTATAATGATAGTAATAGAATGACTTTAGGAGTTAAAGCCAATGAAAATCAGGATAATTGCTATCTTTATTATAGCCCTTACCCTATTACCGATCCTTTGGATTATATACCAATACCAGTCAATCCTGGCAATAGGCGAGTCTGCCAAACCAGAGCCGGCCGATGTGATAATCATCTTGGGAGCTTCCGTATGGCCTCTAGGTCCAAGTCCGGCACTTCAAGCCAGAATAGAACAAGGCGCTTACGTCCATGCTCAGGGGCTTGCAGGTTATTTTATCGTTACCGGTGGCCTTGGCACGCATCCGCCTACGGAGGCGGAAGCCATGAAGCAAGAATTAATAAATATGGGAATAAACCCTCGGATTATTCTGCTTGAAGACAGCTCAACCAGTACATTTGAGAATCTTATGTTCAGCAAAGCAATTATGGCTGAACACAACTTTGAAACCGCTATCATAGTGACTGATGTTTTTCACACAAAACGAGCACTGCTCATGGCTAAAGACCTTAATATTAAAGCCTCGGGAGCGCCGGCCAGAGAAAGCCCGCTATATACATACAAGAATTTGCGGCGTAATTACACATTAAGAGAAGTTGTTGCACTCACATGGTATTATTTGTATCGCATTTTTCTTTGCTTTCGCCCTGCTGCCTGACTACCTGCGCTTGACATCACAGGTTGCCCGATGATGCCCAAAACTCGCTATAAGTAATTTGGTAAATCTTTCTCAGCGGGATTCCCAGCCGCAATACTTATCTCTTAATCTCTCTTCCCGTATTTCTTTAACCGTCACTTCCTTTTTAACACTGTCAGCAAGCAGTCAATAAAGAAAATTGGCGACTGTAGGTTATGGACTAAATCGCGCCGATTGGTCGTTTATCCCCGGCGGAGTAATTTCGGGTACCGCCTTGATACGCCCCGACTTTCCAGAGCTACTGGTTTTCCCTTATCTTTGGCAGCAAGTGGAATATGTAACGGGAGGCGGTTCTTCGCATTTTATGTTCTTAGTACTGGCAGCGCAACAAATTTTGAAAAGAAGACGTGAGCATCTTCATTAAACAGTTAAGTCAAAGTTAATCCTTCAACTCTTATAAATACCTGTTCTTTTATTCTGGGTGATTTGCTCATGAAATCACCTGCAGACAAGTCCCTGTCCCCTTGTCTGCTGTCCCCTTGTCTGCAATGCTTCCTCAATATCTGTGACATCTTTACATCTTTTTCTTTGACTAATTGTTTCCAATATTCTTCTATTCGTATGAATTAAATTTACTGGAAATATTAGTATTAATCAACTCAAACTATTGCTATAAGCCAACCCAAGAAATATGAAACCACCATGATTCCCTTAACATTGTTAAAAGAAGGAGTTTGAGATTGCTTGTAGAATATTTGCAGCAATGCATTTGCGCTAAAAAGTGTTACAATTATTAATGATCTATGCTATTACTGGTGATATTGTGAGGAATAACATGAAGAAAGAAAATTGTAAAATAGGGATTATCGGTCTTGGAAGCATGGGAACCATGATACTTCATAATTTCTACAATGACCCTGCAATAAAATCAAACATAATATGTTCCAACAGATCTGCAGAGAAGCTTGCGCTTCTTAAAAGCCAATATTATAATGCTGTCTTCGTGCCGAACAATATTGATCTTGCTAAAAAATCAGATACAATTTTTCTTTGCGTAAAACCAGTCGACTTCAAGGCTGTTCTAACTGATTTGGCAGAGGCAGATCTCGCGGGAAAGATTATTATTTCATTGAATGCGACAATACCGTTTGAGCTGATTGAGAGCATTATTGGAAAGCAAAAGATAGTTAAAATCATTCCAAGCGTTACCGCCGAAGTTTTCGAATCGCCGACACTCGTTGCATTCAATCAGATTCTTCAAGATACGGATAAAGAATTTCTCCTAGAGCTTTTAAAACGAATGGGACAACCTGAAGAGCTTATGGAAGAGGAATTAGGTTTTGGCTCAGAGCTTATGAGTTGTATGCCAGGCTTTATTGCCTCGATTTTCTCGGAAGTTGAGAAGGTTGCATTTGAGTACGGTTATTTTGAGTCTAAGCTGGAAACATAAAAAAGTAAAATAATATACGTACTTTCTAAAACAAAGGACATTTTTATTGCTTAACTCATTACGAAAAAGATTTTGTGCCACTAACTACGTCCCCTTGTCACTTCATGGCTGATCTAATCGCTCAGGGGGTTACTGGACAGGAGCTTCTCAGTAAATTTAAGGAAATGAGCAAAAAAAATTGCGCCTGCAATAAAAAAACTGATGAATGGAGCTGACAGTATTGCCAATGGAGAAAAAACAGGAGCAACTATAGCTGACATCTTCGAATTGGAGAACGTCTCTACTACTGGACGATAATTCCACAACTATCGTTAATGCTGTGAAAGAAGGCAGGTACAGCATTATCAAAACTATATCGAATTCGTCTTAGTCTTGATAAAGAAAAAAGATAGCCCATTACGCCGAAAACCACATCTTAGTGACTGTAAGTGCCATTCCCAGCGAGGTATTGTTTTGACTGTGATCAAGGTTTAGGGTATAATTGGTTCTGGCAGAAGATTATTTCATAAATTAGTTTAAAACAATCAAGAGGTGATGCAGTGTGACAATTACAGATATAAAAAATGCGGTAGTTCAAGTTGCCCCTTCATATCCTGTACTTAGCATCGAATTGTTTGGTTCCTATGCAAACGGGGAGAATTCAGAGGATTCAGACGTGGATTTACTTGTATACTTCGATAAAAAAGTCGCAAGTTTATTTGATTTAACGGGATTTAAGCTTGATATCCAAGAAAAATTGAAAACTAAGGTAGATGTGGTTGCCGGGCCTTTAAAGGAAAACAGTTTCTTAACCATTGATAAGAAGATAAGAATCTATGAAGCATAGGGACGTTCAATTACTAAAAAAGATAATATCCGAATGTAAAGATATTATACGGTATGCAAATGAAATCGGTGAAAGTGAATTCCTTGAAAATGATGTTTATCAAAAAGCAATAGCAATGTCACTTCTTAATATAGGTGAGCATGCTAACGCTGTTACGAGAGAATTGTGGGCTGAGTATAAGGATATCCAATGGCGAAAGATCGTTGACCTAAGAAATATCGTGGCACACGGGTATGGTGAATTAATGATGGAGCTTGTCTGGAATTTACGTTCCCATGTCACTTGATCTCAAAAACATCTTCTATCAACATATCAATTAGCATTTCCTGATAGCCGCACAGCTGTTGTGTTTTCATCTCCTGTACTAGCGGCAGCAATTGCGGCGACCTGACACTTTCTAATTGCTTAAGCCGTGAAGCAGTCAGGGCACTGCCTGATAACGCAGCCCGGTAGTCATGACATGAATATCTCCAGAGCTTTAAAACATCTTTGTACCGTGACTTCAACTTATCGGCAATTATGATTCCTTCCGGGTCAAAATCGCCTGAATAACTGATTTCGGAGCACGAAACGGCAAGCAGGTCAAGAAGCACCGAGCTTGCAAGGTTTATTTGTCCATAAGTGCATACAAGGGATATCGGCTGCGATGCCCATTTATCAAGGCTTCGTGCTTTATCCAGAATAGAGCTTAATACGGAAGGATTTTCGACCACAAATACACTGCCTGAAAGAGCCGTAATTCTTGACAGGCTGCTCAAATTTAAAAGCGTCGCCTGCATTGGCTCGTTTGAATCAACAAAACCTTTCCAGCCGGGATGAACCCGTCCCTCCTTGTCGTGTCCAATTAGCCCGCTGCACAGCACCCAATTTGACAACTCATCTATGAGTATACCGGCTCTGTAAAGCAATTCAGCACGTTCGAAAGCATTTTTAGGCTTTGAGCAGCTCAAATGAAAAGCGAGCGCATTGATAAAGAGCTGTCCGCAGGCCGTATTGGCATCCAGAGCATGCGGGTCTGCGGCTATAATGGACGCAAATACCGGCAAGCGCATTTTCATATTTCGTATGTACGGAAGGCGGTTTAACGCATCGCAAACGATGGATATATTACGTGCTATGCCGTCCCGATCCGAATCATATCTTTGTATCAATGCCTTATAGCTGTGTTCCTTTTGAGATAGGGCGGCTTCAAGCCACGCACCTCCAAACGTTAAAGCGAATCGTTCTGTTAATGTATTAAAAAAGCCTGTTCTGTTTTCCTCATAATGAGATTTAGCTTGTGAATTGGAAATGAGATCCTCGTTAAAATACTCCCTCAGCACATCTTCCATCCGTATCCCTTTGAATTTTGTGGAGTCAATAGCTTTTTGGAAATCGGAAAGCTTCAATGAGGCATTGGCTTTGTGCAGGTAGTCCTTGCGCAAAAAGCCGGAAAGTGCCGTTTTTTCATCTGAATTCATCCTCTGCAGCAATACGGTTCCACCCACAGCGCCAAGGGAAAGAAATTTCTTGCGCATGCCTTCGAACACCCTTTTAAAACCCGGATTATTTTTGAAGTAGGAAACGCAATCCATCATCAACAGCTTATTATCCATTAGCCCTCTCCCGTTGCACACTTACCCCTTTTAATTTTCAAGGAGTCTGCGTACTTTGCCATTCCACATATATCGTATAGTGGTCACAAAATCAGCATTATTAGGCCGTATCAATTCATAAATCGAAAGTGACGGAACCGTGTCATAATCCCCCCAAAGCACCTGTGAATTGATTATATAATCAAGCTTTAACTCTTCAACAAGCCTGAACATATCGGCTATATTGTTGTCATCAACTCCGGCAAAGGCTTCATCCAGCGAAATGACCCTGGGACAATCCTTGCGGGACGCTCCGTCAAACCTGGCATAAACGGAAGAAAAAAGCGGAACATACATGGCCATGGCCTTTTCGCCTCCGCTGAATTTGAAAAAAGCATTGTCGGTTAGCTCTTTGCGGCTTTCTCCTGTTTTTTTGTAATAAAGCTGAAACTCAAACCACTTCCGATAGTCAAGAATCTCCTTCATAATTATGTGGAAGGACTGTATGCTTTCTATGTTCTCCATACGTTTGCGTGCCTGTATGATTTTTGATCTGAAATGTGCCGTCAGCTTTGCCATGTCCTCCTCTGTGAGAAGCACCGCATCATGCTGAAGCAGTTCGACCAAATCTCTGGTATCAAGCTGATCTTCAGTGTCCGCAAACTTCTTCTTCCACGACAGGCTGAAGGATAATCCGCTCGATGTATTCATAGATTCCATAAGAGCGTTGATCTTTTTCACCCACTGCTCGCTGTGATAGATTTTTGCCCTTATTTTCTTTCCTACCGTATTGGCAAGAATGTCTTCGAACAACTGTCTGTCGCTTTCCTTTAACAATTTGTCGTTTTCTTCAATGGACTGCTCTATAAAAGCAGCCATGATATAAAAGTCCACATCGCGACCTTGTACTTTTGCAACAAGCTCCATCCTTTTACGCTGGGCAAGAATCCTCGATAACACTTCATCAGCACTGTCTGCATCCTCATTAAAGACTGTATCGATCCTGAGATTATACTCCACAAGGTACTGCACATTTTCACGATACCTGTTGTGGAGAGAACCCGTATACTCATCTCTTAAGCGAACTCCTTTTTCCTCCGCTTTAAATTCAGCCAATATCTTTCCGGCAGCGGCTAAAGGAGCTGACATCTCATCGTATTTGACGACATAGCCTAGTGCGTATTCCATCCGGAAACTTTCTTTTGCGGCGGCTGCCTGGCGTTCGAAAGTCTGTGCCATAGATGATGTTTTATTAAGATTGTCAAGAGCCGTCTGATAGCGCCCTTTATTTTCCTGCGAGCATCTGATGGCAGATTCTCGTTTTGAAGGTATTTCGCCCAATCCCTTGATGCAATTTTCCACTTCCGCCTTAATGGATTCGTAATCCGTTTGAAGTAATGCTTGCTCTAAATTGTCGCATTTGCGGCTGTCTTCTTCCATATCCATTTTAAGACTTCTTAAATCCGCCCAAAATTCATCAATGTCTTTTAAAACCTCTATTTTTTGATCTTCATGAAATACTATGCTGTTTACTGCGCCAAGAAGCCCGGAATGCTGAGTCTCAAGCCATGAAAGCTTATCTTTATAGATAGAAGCGCAGTCTTCGGCCTTTTCATAGACCTCAAGCGTGAGCGGGATATGCAATCCGTGCGCTGATTCCCTCACTTTGTCCCGTGCGTTTTTTGATTCCGTATACAGCTTATCAGATATCTCCTGCCGCCTTGAAACCTCATTCTCCCTTGCCTGCAGGATTTTTACAGATGAGTCAAGCGTGTTGTGCGCCGTTTCAATGTCTACACGGTTTGGGAAAACCTCAAGCTCCTTAATAAGCGTATTTATCTTTTGCTTCCATTCAAGTATTATAGCTTCCTGCTCGTCAATTGTATGTTTTATCTGCGCTATATCAAGCATCAGAGCGTCAATAACCTGCTGCCTGTAAAGCTTTCGGGCTTCAACGCCTAAAAAGCGGGCAGATGAAATTTGCGTGGTATTCCCTTTTAAAAGACCGATGCGGTATTGGCCGTTTTCATTTATGGAAGCGCCGCCGCTGTTATCGTCCATCAAGATGCTTTTTAGCACATTATCAATATCTTCATAAGCCACAGCTCCATCTCTTGGCACAACCGGCTTAAGTAGCATGGATAACTCGTGCTTAAAAAACTGAGGGTTAGCAACAATGATTTTATCGCCTGCGTCTTCCGGGACAGCCGGTAGCTTTGAGATAAATTTTTGCGGAATGATCAGCGCATCAAGAAGTCCCATGTCAGAGAGCGCCTCCTCTATACGTCCTCTTGTCGCCGAGTCAGTCTCAGGCTTAAAGTCAACCGCTTTATAAAAGGGAATAAACGGAATTCCTGAGCTTTCAAGCATTTTTCTGTAAGTCTCCGTCTTAACGGCACGTTCCGGCTCGGGGTCTTTCCTGGCTTTCCACTCCTCAAGCTCTGCCTGCTTTTTTCGCCGCATATCGTTGTAGGACTTGGCTTTTGCCTCGTGTTCAAGTATTTGTCTTCTCATGTCGCTTTCCGCTGTTATAAAGTGGCGTCTTACCCCCTCTTTTATATCGTCATAAGTGCCATCCACTCCATAATTATGAACGGCGCGGGCAATGTAAGGCATTTGGTCATATGATATTTTAAGATGTAAATTGCCTTTTTCCCACATATACACCTTTTCGATAAATTCTTCCTTGATTTCAGAAAAGAGATTCGCAGCCTTTTCCTGTTCCCTACGAGCGTGTTCCCGGTCTTTTCTTGCGTTCTCAAACTCTTTTAACGCGGCATCGTAGTTCTGCTCCTTCCTTAGCTGTTCCTCCATAGCTTTGCGGGTATTTGTTATTCTGCCTTTGTATCGGTCGGTTTCGGTCTTAAGCGGCTTGAAATCATAAGGTTTGAGCTGACCTGCTCTAAGCTCTGCGGATACAAAATGATGCTCGTCAAAAAAGAAATCATCGGCAATATCACCCATATTTTCCAAAATCTCGTCAACTGCTGCCGCAAGCTTTTCCTTTTGCAGCACTAAATCTTCGATTTTTAGCTTGAGCGTTTTCTCCCGTTCCTGTTTAAATGACAAAATCTTCTCTTTGGTTTTTATTTTTTCTTCAAGCTCTTTTATCTTTGCTTCGAGCCTCACTATCTCTTGCCTTGCCTTAAAACCGTCGTGTTTCTCAAGCTGCTGTTTTCTGTGCTCAAGTACAGTCTGTAATTGTTCAAGATTCAAAAGTTCATCTTCTGCTCTTTTATGAAGATGCAAATGTTCATGACTTTGCCTGTCAAGTTCGGTCGCTTCTTTTCTGGCATTGTCCAAGCGTTCGGTAGTATTGATGAATTCCCGTGACTTTTCGATAAGTATAAAGCGATTGTATTTATCATACTCAGACTTGAGGCGATCAGCCGCCTTTTTGCTTTCCTTCAGCATTTCAAGCTGATCTCTTATTTTGTCCATATTTTCTATCGCTTCTGATAGCGGGCGCAGATCATCGTCTGACAGCGGTTGCAACGAATTATTCATAATTTCATAGATGACCGTGGGCTTAAACTCTTTTGATAATTTTGGTGTACGGATCTGAACCAGCAGCTTTATAAGTTCATCATACTCATCAATATCCTCATAACCGAAAAGATGCTTATTCACCATTCCCATATATTCCCGTTGACTCTCCGTCACTTCTCCGCCATCGCCTATACGGTTTCGCAATTCAATTTTGCTTAATGGAATTTTTTCGCCTATATCTTTATACAGCATAAGATCCGCTCCTATGCGTCTGCCGTCGGTGATAGAAAAACCCCAGAAATCAACCGGACGACCTCTTTTTGCCCTCAAACCCATACCGATTGTTAAACAGTTTCCCGTTTCCGGTTTAGTGAATTCCATATAAAGGTAGCCGGTGTTCTCATCTTTATTCTGCTCGTCTTCCCCGAGAAGATAATTCTCAAGCTTGCGAGCTCTTGAGCCGAAAGGATCCAGCCGTTCCGGGCTTTTATTGCCGTCAAACAGCAAAGGGATAAAGCTTTGCATGGTCACGGATTTCCCCGAGCCGTTGCCTCCCCGAAGCAGAAGCTTCCCATCGCTGAATTCAAATTCCTGCTCATCATAATACCAGAAATTGATCAAGCCTATGCGGGTAACTGTCCATTGATTTTTACTGATCACTTGTATTTTTCCTCAGGACTTTCTTTTACAATATTGCCGAAGCTTTCAGGATAACTGCCGGTAATTTTGCCGCACAAGGGCAGGATATGAATTTCTCTGCCGCCGCTTACCGCTTCAATCATGCTGAAGTCTTCCATAAAACTGATTACAGAATTACAAAGCCCGTCAACGCTCATCTCTCTATACTCCTTGCTCCAACCGTGCAAATATTTTCCTCGGCATTTCTCAATCAAACTTTCAAATTCCGATCGGGAAACAATAATTATATCATCCTCCCGTCTGTACAATTGCCCCGAATTCACCCTTTGTACTATCTCAGCATTTACTTGGAGCACAATGTCTGAAATTGTGCTGTTTGCGGGAAATACATCCTTATAACGGGAAAATGACTCAAGAACCATGAATGCACCGTTTTTGTGCACATGCAGGGCTGCTCCCAGCATCCCCTCGAAATCCTTTTGTAAAAGGTTTCTGAAGTTTTTAATATACGCATAATCGGCATCATCTCCGCCCTCGTTGTACACCGCGGGCGACATTGTAAGCCTTCTATACACACGGTTTCTCCTCACCCTGCCCCGATCCCTGTCGGTCTCAAGCCATTCGCCCTCTTCAATGTCTTTTCGGTTTGTGCAATTCATTATGTTAGCAGTAAAATTGCGCACAAAATAGCGTGAAAGACCTGTGCTTTCATATAGTACTTCCGCATCTGACGCGTCCATAAACATGCTGTCATCTCCGTCATCCACGTTCAGAAGAAACATGTCCGATGAATATCTCATGACTTTTACCAGTGAGCGTCTGTGACGAAAAAGCGTCCAATCGAGCTTTTCCCTACCCGGCCATGCGGATTGCAGGTACTCAGTCACCTGCGACAATACAAATTGGTCGCTTAATCCGCGTTCCTCAAGAAATGCCAGCACTAAACAAAACATGCCGTATTCGAGCTGTGAATCAAATTCCTTAATACCCATCCATGCTTCGCATTTTCCGGGGAGCTTCTCAAGCTTTATCAAATACGGATTTATAAGCAGCCTGTATCCCAGCTTATCTTCTATGAATTCCTTAAATTTTGGACTTGCATCCTTTATTTCATGATAAAGATCCACATTTTTTTCTTTAATAACCCAAAAATTCTCAAGCAATATTTCCAGTTCCTTCATCAGAACTCCTTTGCATTTTTATAGTGTTTTCAAACTTCAGCACATAAGCCGGCATTTCAAGATCTCCGTCCTCACTTCGGAGCATGCACCTCTCCCCGTTTGGAGGAAGCACAAGCCGATATAACCTTCCGTCCTCTGTTTTTGCAGTTTTGCCGGCCGTCGCGCTGGCCTTACCAATCCATTTGAGCAGTGTAAGCCTGACGTGCTGCTCAATTAAGGGTAAATCTTCAATGATAATCTGACTGTTGGCTATATAGCTATCCATGATCTGCTTTTCTTCTTCCAACTGCCTTATGTATTCCGCCCGCATCTTCTGCTTCTTCTCTGTCTTAAAATCAATTGGAGGGCGGGTACTTTTTTCACGAAAACCTCGAATCTTAGGCTTTATCTCTACCTGAACCGGAGGTTCATCATACACGCTGCTGCTCATGCTTTCTGTCGTTCTCTCCGTCAAGCTTTTGATATGCCTGGAGTTTGTAAGTCCGAAGGCTGTGGCGGAAAGCTTATGCGCCTCTTTAATATCTTCACAGGACAAAAACAATTCGCAAAGCTTGCGGTACTCCTCACGCCTATTTGCCGAACTGCTTCTGCTCTCAGCGATTTGTGACGCAAAACGTGTTATTTTACGAATAATCTCATTGGTTATATCATAGATTTTTGTCGCCTCACTCATACGTGCCGGTGTTCCCGCAAACCATTCATTGATGCTCTGCCATTTACCGTAAATGTTATCACGTATCGCTTCATCCGATACATCCATATCCATCCGCGGGATTGACTTTTCAAAAATAAAAGCCTTTTCGAGTATATTATTGATTTTGTCCTGCTTTGTCCCCCTAATGGCTTCCTCTATTGAATGGGCATTTTTTTGCAGCCCTTTTACGAAATCGCGCAGATAATCGACAAGATTGTCCTTATAGACGACGAATTCACGTGATTTCATCAGTTCTTCCGCTTTCCGGCTGTAAAAACTGCGGACATAATCCTGGTAATTCTGATTCAATCGTTTAAAGTCGGTATGTAAATCCTTCCACCATGCCCCTACGATTTTAGGCTCCGCATCAATCATTTGCCCGATTTTCAGCACAGCGTCACGAATACGCTCAAACAGCGTAGGTTCAAGAGATGCACCTTCGATATAGATATTTTCAAGTTTAATGGTAAGTCTTTCAATTTCTACGGCATACTCGGAGAGTTGATATCGAAATTGCTTATTCTTAAATTCTTCGATGGTTGAAACCTTTGAGGTATCCTGCATGGGCACAAGATTCCCCCATCGAACCAATGTGTCCAAATCCTGCTGGCAAAGTTCAATGGTGTATGCAGAAAAATACGGGTTGCTTTTGAGCGTTTCGAAAATTTCTTCATTATAAAACCAGTAACTGATCTTTTCGTATTGCAAATAGAAATAGCGCAGAATCACCCTGTACCTCCAACAATTCTCTGCCGTGAGGTATTTTGTCTCGATTATGGGCTTCATCAGACTTGAATCAATATTCATAATCTTCTATATCCTCGAAAATAGCCTGACGATTTATCCCTCTCATAATAATATAGTATATGTTGCTTTTACTTTTTGTTCTAGGCGCTCTGGGCACAAAAATCACCTCTTTACTGCATTTTACCATAAAGGCAGCTTTGTATCAATAATCCCGACCTCTTGTCATGTATGTTCAGCATGGGTAAGGTCGTGATACTTTTATGCATGCCGGTAAAGGCACATTATCAAGAGGATCGTGGAATGAATGCGGAAATTTGGTATATTAATCACTTTACAAGGTGGATTTTTTATCGACTGTGATATGTCCCGTTTACATTTGTTACTTTATAACTACTACATTTGTATCCTTCCACAAGGCTATTATACCAGCCTTAATTAGATTCCGGTGGATATATCTTAATACTGTTATCAAGTAAGTTTCATCTTCTACAACTTCGCTTTTATAGCGTTCCTGAAACAAATGTCCAAAACGGTCGTATTTCCTATTATATCAATAAACAAAACCAGTGAAAACACAGTAAGCATTTCTCCGCTGATAACGCTTCTCTTTGACTTTTTCGATTTGAAAAATTCAAATGGGGTATCAAGGCGCTGACTACATATATATTCAAAACCATCCGGTACAAAATCAACATAGTCTGCCCAACTAGGCAAAAATTCCATTTCCCAGTCTATTGTTTCTTCAAGAGCTGCCTTTAGGATAGCATCAAATAGTTTTCAATTTTTACAAATGTATATAGAGTGACACAAGATGCCCTATATACATTAAAATGTGCTTTCTATTTCCTAACGGACAAGGGGACAGGGACTTGTCTGTTATTCCTTGTCACCTTAATAACTAACCCAACCAATGCCGTATTTTGCACCCCCGCTCAGCGCACCCTATCCGCCCGCCTCCCGCACAGGCACAGGCACAGGCACAAGCACAGGCGCACGCGCACCCTCCTGCCCTGCCGCCGATCACTGCGCTTCGGGCAACCCCCGATGCTCCTACTCCGCTTATGTTGCTTCCCGATTCATAATCTTGTTTATCTGCTACAAAGAGAAAAATAACACCAATAGCAGCTACACCAATAACAATGACTAATATAATTACTCCGACAGCAGCATCCTCAGCATGCCTTGGCCTGTCAAGGATCATGTCGTCAGTCAGCTCCGGAAACGAGGCGCGATCCATGACAACTGTAACCATATCCATTTTATCGTCTGGTTGCATTTCAGATTCTATCCATATTGCCCTGCCTTCAATTATTTGCGGCTGCGGATCAAACTTGGCATCTTGCAACGAATCCGTTATCAACATCACACGAAGATTTCGGATTTCTGCATACTAACGAGCAATGATATCAGCAGCAAGAAACTCCCCTCCACGCATTTCTTATAATAGTTTTGCGATATATAATTATTGATTTTGCTGCATCTATGAAGTCATATCAATCTCTCGCTGAGCTGATTCCAATTCCTTACTACGAAATACATTTTAACATAAAAAACCAACCCGACATCACATAAGTATCCTTTCGAATATTGTCAAAATAACTGAAAAGACGAGAAATCTATTCCCTTGTCTTATTTTCTTTAGTCACTAATTTCTATAATAAAAAGCGACAAGTTGAGTTCTGTCACGCTGATTAAGCTTTTCTAATATAACGCTTATATAGTTTCGCACTGTGCCATCGCTGAAATGCAGGATTTCAGCGATTTCCTTGTTTGAAAATCCTTCCGCTATAAGCTTAAGTATCTGGATTTCCTTTTCGCTCAGATTGTACACGCTAAAATCTTTTGCTATTTCTTTTGCTAATAATTCCGGAATTTTTGTAACTATTTCATCTCCGAAAACGCGCTGTCCCTGCATAACCGCCCTTAAGGCAGAAATTATGCTCTCAAAGTGCTGTTTTAGTATAAAACCCTTCGCGCCTATTTTAAGCGCCTTTATTATGTACTCGGTATCTGAAAATGTGGTTAAGAACAGTATTTTCGCCTCTTTGTGAGTATTTAATATCATTTGCGCTGCATCTAGTCCGTTTAGTTCCTTCATCCTTATATCCATGAGAAGAATATCCGGCAAAATGCTGTCATAAAGCTTAATTGCCTCATTTGCGTCATAGCATATTCCTGCCACCAAAATATCGGGATCCGCCTCGAGTATCGTCTTAAGCGATTTGCACACGATAGGGTCGTCGTCAACAACTAGCAGCCTCATTAAGCCTCCTTTGGTATTGTCATGAAAATTTCAAAACCGTTGTTCGTTCTTATGAGGAAATATCCGTTAAGCGCCTCAACGCGCGAGGATATGCCTTTTAATCCAATACCTTTTTCTAAGTCGGCCGCAATTGTGCTCCCGTTATCTGAAACCGTCATCTGATAAAAAGCAGGATGCTCTATCAAATTAAGTCTCACTAAATCAGCGTCTGAATGCCTCGCAATATTTGAAAATATCTCCTTGACGGCTGAAATAAGCGCATATTTTACTTTAGCGTCCGGATCTGTCGGTACATTAATGTTTAATTCAACCCGGCAGCAGGTTAGCTTAGCCGCAAGGCTCTCAATCTGCGAAACAAGATCGATTGAAGAATCATAGATATCATGCACGCTTTTTCTGATACTGTCCATCGCAAGGCTAAGAGTATCTTTAAGCTCTGAAAACCTTTCATCCATCGGATTATGTGCCAAAATTGCTCCGATCTGCAAAAATGCGCTTGAAAGCCTATGTCCCACATGGTCGTGGATTTCTCTTGATATGCGATTACGCTCATTTAAGGTGGCAAGCCTTATCTTATCGTCCTGGCTTTCTGTGAGAATTCTGTGTTGTTCTTTTATTTCTCTGGTCATTTCCCTAGTCGTATCGAGCAGGGACAAATAATGTACCCTCAGTTTTTCGTGAATTGAAGTCCTGTTTTTAAGCATTAATGATACTGCCGAAAGTACTATCGTCGCTAGCCATATTGGCTGTGCCGCGTCAAAAGCGGCCGCAATCGGAATAAGGAGAATACCGCTTTGAATCAAACGCTTATTATCGTAAGCGGAATAAAGCATAATAGGGATAAAGGCATAAATGGGGGGATAAATAAGACTTCCGGCCACAAACAAAACGATTATCACGAATTTGTGCCGTATATCCTCAAGAAAAGTGACTAATCCCGCCGCGATAACCGCCGCAAGCACAGGTATGACGTGCCATACCGCCAAGGGTCTCATCAGACTTATGGCAGTGCAGCAAATCAGTAAAACAGCTTTATCCTCAAGATCATAATTTCGCACATCAGCCTCACATATCTATATGCTAAGAAGTTTACCACTTCAACTAGTATTGCACAATAAAATGATGACGTGACATTAAATTTCTAAACCCACTCGAAATCATTATTAATTTGCTATAAATCCGCTTGAATGTTAAAATATTGCATAGTATTGATAGCTAAGAGTCAGGTTTTCTATCGAGCGGAGAGAACGCTATGCAATATAAAGTTATGTATCGACAAGATAAGCAGCCTTCTAATAAGGAAATCACTGAAAACACAGGCAGCGAAACAAGGGAATTAGGGCAATCACTTTTTCAATACAAAGCGAGAATAACTCATAAATATAATAAAGACAGCAGCGTGACAGTAACCCCGTCCCCCTGATATAAAAAAGAAAGGTGGCAAAAACAACATGAGTGATTTTTACAGAAAGACACAGGCCGAAGTACTGGAAATATTCGGAGTGACAGAACAAGGACTCAATGAAGTTGACGTGCAAGAAAGCAGAAGGCAGTATGGTTTAAATGAGCTTAAAGAAGGCAGGAGGAAAACCATGCTTGAGGTGTTTTTTGAGCAGTTCTTGGACTTTCTGGTGATAATTCTGATTGCGGCTGCCATAATTTCTGCCTTTTTCGGCAAAATGTCAAGCGCCGTGGTCATCTTGGCTGTAGTTATTTTGAATGCTGTTTTAGGTACAATACAACATGTACGAGCCGAACAATCCTTAAGAGGCTTAAAAGCTCTGTCTTCCCCCACTGCCAAAGTGTTGAGAAACTCTCAGAAGACAGAGATTCCATCTAAAGAGATAGTTGTTGGCGATATCCTGTATCTCGAAGCCGGAGATTTTATCAGTGCGGATGGGCGATTGTTGCAAAATCATAGCCTGCAGATTAATGAAAGTTCGCTTACGGGAGAATCTTTAAGCGTACTTAAAACAATCGATGTGATTGTCGAGAGCGATGTGCCTATCGGAGATAAAAAGAACATGGTCTTTTCGGGCAGCTTTGTCACAAATGGCAGAGGAGTCGCTATTGTCACCGGGATTGGAATGAGCACAGAGATTGGTAAAATAGCGCATCTTCTTGGAACGGCACAGGGAAAGAAGACACCGTTACAGGTGAGTCTTGATAATTTCGGCAAAAGGCTTGCAGTTATTATTATAGGTATTGCGATTGCGTTGTTTTCACTTGATATGATAAGAGGCTTGCCTATTGTAGGCTCATTTATGTTTGCGATAGCTTTAGCTGTCGCGGCAATACCTGAAGCTCTAAGTTCAATTGTAACGATAGTCCTTGCCAAAGGCACACAAAAAATGGCTAAACAAAACGCAATTATCAGGAAATTACCCGCTGTTGAAACATTAGGTAGCGTGTCGGTTGTTTGTTCTGATAAAACCGGAACGTTGACCCAAAACAAAATGAAGGTGCAGCAAGTATACATCGACGGTAAGTTCATGAAACACAACGAGCTGAATTTTGACAATTATATTGAGAAGAAAATTGTACTCATGTCACTTTTGTGCAATGATTCGGTGACCATAGCGGATAAGGAAATAGGTGATCCGACTGAAATTGCCCTTGTGGACCTTGGAGATGATTATGGTCTAGACGAGCTTATTGTAAGGGACTTATACCCGCGACTAAGAGAACTGCCATTTGATTCGGACAGAAAGCTTATGAGCACTGTTAAAAAAATCGATGGTCAAATTTTGATGTACACCAAAGGCGCGCCGGACATGCTGCTTTCAAGGATAGCAAAGATTGCCACTTCCGCCGGAATAGTTGAATTGACAGAAGAGCGTAAACTTGAAATAGTTAAGGCAAACATGCATTTTTCTTCTAACGGGCAAAGAGTGCTTGGGTTTGCGTATAAAGAAGCAAAGAAAGATGCTGAAATAACACTTGAAGACGAATGGGATTTAATATTCGTAGGCTTGCTTTCGATGACCGATCCTCTAAGACCGGAATCTGCGCAGGCGGTTTTAGAGTGCAAGCAGGCAGGTATTAAACCGATTATGATTACGGGTGATCACAAGATAACCGCAGCGGCTATCGCTAGACAAATCGGGATTCTAGAAGATGAATCGGAGGTGGTTGAAGGCGCTGAAATAGAAAAGTGGAGCGATGAAAAGTTAATGGCAAATGTCGATAAAATATCTGTATATGCACGCGTATCGCCGGAACATAAGATAAGGATCGTGAAGGCATGGCAGGAAAAAGGTCATGTCGTAGCGATGACAGGAGATGGAGTAAACGATGCACCTGCGTTGAAGCAGGCTGATATTGGTGTAGCTATGGGAATTACGGGAACAGAAGTCGCAAAGGATGCTGCAGCGATGGTTTTGACAGACGATAACTTTTCAACCATAGTCAAAGCGATAGCCAACGGCAGGAGCATATATGCCAATATACAAAACGCGATACGGTTCTTGCTTGCAGGGAACACAGGCGGGGTCTTATCGATTATGTATGCGTCTATACTCGCTTTTCCTGTCCCTTTTACTGCCATTCATTTGCTATTCATCAACTTACTCACCGACAGCTTACCGGCAATTGCAATCGGCCTCGAACCTCATAATAAAAACATTATGAAAGAGAAGCCCAGAAACATAAAAACTCCCTTGTTAAACAAATCTTTTGCATTACAAGTTCTTGCAGAGGGCTTTATAATTGCTGTCGCAACACTGTCCGCCTATCACATCGGCTTGGAAGCAGAAGGTGCAATGACAGCCAGCACAATGGCTTTTGCGACCCTAAGTCTGGCAAGATTGTTTCACGGCTTTAATTCAAGATCCCGTGGGTCTATCTTTAAGATAGGGCTTTTTTCAAATATGAACTCATGGTATGCCTTAATCTTAGGCTTTGTGTTATTACACGCTGTTTTGTTGCTGCCTCCTTTAAGAGGTATATTTGAAATAGCTGTGCTTAATACTTCACAATTTGGCGCTGTGTATGGGTTAGCTTTAATGCCGCTTACGCTCATTCAAATTCGTAGACTTTTTGCAAGGATATAGCGGCAGGCGGATAATGTGTATCAAGTTAAGAGCAAGCAAGGCCAGACAGGTCCCTGTCCCCTTGTCTTGATCCGCTTGTCACAACACCTCAGATTCTTCCCACGGTGCAACCGATTCAACAAAAAACTTTACTACCTCCGGATCAAATTGGGTACCGGCATTTCTTTTTAGTTCCTCCAGTGCTTCTTCTTTTGAGAATGTATTCCGGTAAGGTCGCTCAGTCACCATTGAGTCGTATACATTAGCCACAGCAGTTATCCTTGCGTAAAGTGGAATTTCATCCCGGCACAAACCTTTAGGATACCCTTTGCCATCCCAGCGTTCATGGTGTGCAAGGACATTTCCCGCGATCTCCGCCATTTCGCTCACGGAGCTTAAAATATGATATCCTATCTCCGAATGTCGCATTATTTCGTTGCGTTCCTCAGGTGTCAAGCCTCCCGGTTTATCGAGAATACCATCGGGAATTGCAATTTTCCCTATATCATGTAGCATCCCTATATTCTTAAGTTCTTCGATGCTCTCTTCTTTCAATCCCATTGCTTGCCCAATCTTTATGTTTAAAACGCTCACTCTACGAGAATGCTGCTCCTCCCGCTTATTCTTTTCATATAGTGCACGTATGATCGAATGAACCGTTGTTCCTCGCATGCTCTGACTTTCAAACAGCTTACGACGGTACATATATTTCTCTGCCTGTTTAAAAACTTCCGCAAATTCAATATCAGGTGCATCCTTACATGCCCATCCCATAGATATTGATAACATTACAGTGTCAACAAAAGTTTCTCTGGTCTTTTCCTGAATCCTTTTCACAATTCGTTCTGTATCACTAAGACCGGTCCCCGGAAGTAGAATCACAAATTCATCTCCGCCGATACGCGTTACTATTTCATCAGCCCTACACTGGCTAAGCATCACTTCGGCTGCTTTCTTAAGAAGTTCATCACCCGCTTCATGTCCAAAGGCGTCGTTAATTAGTTTAAGCCCGTTTACATCTGCTACTACTATAGAGATAGGCAGATTTCGAGGTGTATCCAATCTTTTCAGTTCGGCTTCAAAGAAATGCCTGTTGTAAAGACCGGTTAACTGGTCATGAAAGCTAAGATACTCAATCCTTTTAAGATTATCCTGCTCTATACTCACATCGCGGAAAACAAGTACTACGCCATGAATATTTTCCGAATTATCACAAATCGGTGCTGCGCTATCCGCAATCGCTATTTCCTTGCCATCCTTGCTTATTAACAGAGTATGTTTTGCTAACCCAACAATGTTACCGGTTCTTAAAACTTTTTCAACCGGATCTTCAGCAAGCTCTCGAGTATACTCATTAACAATGTTAAACACTTCTTTAAACGCCTTACCGACCGCTTCTTTCTCCATCCAACCTGTAAGGTTTTGCGCTACCGGATTTATTAGTTCAATAATCCCATGTCGATCAGTAGCAATTATTCCGTCACCTACAGAAGAAATAGTAATTCTAAGCCGTTCCTTTTCATTAAATAGTTTCTTTTCAATCATGCATTTCTCAAGGGCATCTGAAAGAATATTGGTCAAAAGCTTTAAAAAGGTGACTTCTTCATTGCTCCATTGTCTGTTGACCTTACTTACATCAAAGCCCAGATGAGCTATGATCCGTCCAAAAAGCAAGATAGGAATCACCAAGATAGATTTCACACCTATGGTAAGAAAATGCTCTTTTTCGACAGATGCCTCCTCCGGCAACTCCTCCGAATCCGGTATATATATAAATTGGCCGCTCAGACCCTGCTTCACTATCCATGGAAAATCCATTAAAGGCATGTTTACATAGTATTGTTTATGAGCCTCAATACCCTCGCGACACCATTCATGCGTCATAGTCATGCTATCTCCATCTGATGAAAACTCTGTAAGATAACAGCGATCCGCATTAAATCCTTCTCCCACAATAGCAACCATTTCCTCAAACTTAAGATGAAGATTGCTTTCAGTGCTGCCTACAAAGCCAGCTGACACTAATGAAAGCATTTTCTCCAACTTAAGTTTGGTTTTGAGGCTGTTTTCAGCTATATTGCGGCGGCGAATATTCAAACCCAAAAACCATATGAAAATAAATAGAATTATTATAAAGGCAATCATTGAGTAAATGATAATGTCCCGCTGCCTGCTTATGTATGCGGCTTGTTCTATTTGTTGGGTTATATCTTGAATCGTACCGAAAACTGTATCATCTTCTTGATTGTACTCCGCAAATGAGTGTATATGAATTATCTGTCCGTTATCGGCTCGCCTGATTCTAAATCGGATATCATAAGGCTCGTTTCTAAGAATCAGCCCTTCCAAAGCAGCATCTCGCATTAATTGGTATTCCGGCAGGATAAGCGCCTGAATTCGGATTGAACTTAATTCGCCCTCTGTAAGTCCGAGAATTGTCTGAACTTCGTCAGAAAGAGTAAACATACCCAATCTCATATTAAGTTCCCAATATCCCAGTTTTGCGATCTGTTCAGCGCGCTCCAAACGTGCTAATTTCTGCCGGAGAAGGAGCTTATTTTCTTCTCTTTCAGTTATATCATGTATTACAGAATAGAGCATAGTCACATCGCCTACTTGAAATGGGTAAGAATATACTTCTACTGTTCGTATAGTTCCGTCCGCCAGCCGATGCGGGAATACAAAATAATTACGCTCTTCCGCAGCCGCAGCCTTTCGCTCCCGCTCCACTTCTTCCGGATTCAATGTGTTAATCTGCTGTATTGTCATGGATTCAAGCACATCTTCAGGATAACCATAGAATGTAACCGCAGCTTCGTTAGCCCGGATAATCGCACCGGACTCTACTTCAATCAGGAGCATAACTGCCCCATGATTTTCAAACAATGTGAAAAAATTGAAATCATTGTCCTCAGCTCCAGCAATACTCAACCCTAAATTTAACATGATAAAGATTATAATGCCAATTAAGGCTTTATTTAAGTATTTCATTAATGCAGGTCTCCTAGTAATTTTATGCCTTTTCAAACTGCGAACTCAAATCCTGAAATATATCTATGATTTAAGAGACCGCTACGTTGCAATTTATTATTAGTTTAATCAGGAAATATAAAAAAGTCAAACGAATACATGGCAATAAAAATCTAAAGACATTTTTACTATGAAACTTACAAAAAACAGAAAAATCAGTGTCTCTAACTCCTTCCCCTTGTCACACTTTTTTGTTGATAACTCTGATGTGGATACTCTCCATTACATCCAAAGCAGCATTGTTTAACTTATCGTCATAACTTGCCACAGCGGAAGCATCTACAATTACTAAAGCCTCAGGTAACGCAGCTTTTGCAAGAATTGCATTGGATAAAACGCAAATATTTGATACAAGACCTATTAACTCAACGCTATCATACTTCTTCTCCTCAAGATACCTGACAAGCTCAAGCGATCCGAAAGCAGTTTTCTCAAAACGTTTGTCTGTTTCAATACAATTATCCTTGACCTTCCCATAAAGCTCCCAGCCGACCGTTCCCTTGATGCAATGCTTAACAGGCAGATTAACCCCCTCTTGCGTGCTTAAGTAGTCCTCGCTATGGGTATCGAAGGTAAAAGCAATATCATGACCGTTACATCTATATTCGGTTATTTTTTGCAAAATAACACCTTCAAGCATCTCCGCCTTCTTAAAGCCCAAAGCACCGTTTACGAAATCGTTTTGATAATCGACTACAACAAGTATCTTTTTCATAGTGATTTATGCTCCTTTTTTATGTGTCAAATGGACGGGGTTTGTGTCATACTCTACGCTCTTCACACTATCCCTCTTTTTATATGTGTCACTAACTCCGTCCCTTGTCACTCACCACACTCATCGAATAAAATTTGTGAATACTCTTGTTTCCTGTTCCGGGAAAGCTACACCTGCTTTTATTCCCGCTTCCTTACATTTTAAGAAGAATGCCATATTTTTGCCTAATGTACGCATTATCTGTAAACCTTCCAAGTCCTGCCGCACCTCTTCAGGATTCCGACCGTGTACCATGTTCCAATACTGCGAAGAAACAATCGGCATCTCCATTATTGTGAAGTATTTATTTAATTGATCGAAAGCTGCCGTTGTCCCTGCTCTTCTGGCTGATATGACAGCTGCTGCAGGCTTTAAATAAAACGCCTTCTTTCCCGTCAGTAGATCGGCATAAAATACACGATCCATAAAGGAAGTGATTGCTCCGCTGGCGGCTGCATAGTGTACCGGAGAACCGAACACATACCCGTCGAAATCTCCTGCTATCGCAAGATATTCATTCACTCTGTCATCAAAAACACAATGACCGGTTCTGGCACAGCTTGTACAGGCAATACATCCTGCTAAAGGTTTTGTTCCTAGTTGAAATATTTCAGCACCTATTCCTTCACGGTTTAAGGCTTCTGCCACTTCTATCAATGCTGTATATGTACAACCTCTTTCATGCGGACTTCCGTTTGTTAATAATACTCTCATTGTCAATTCTCTCCTTCATTCTATTCCTTACAATCCTTGTTACATATTATAACATAGTCGAATCCTTTCAGAACAATTCATCAAGAAGACTATAATAGCGAATCTTTACCTCGTCCGGCTGAATCCCTAAAAATTCAAATAGTAAGTCGATATACTTCTGTTGTTCTGTGTGCTGCAGGTTATAGCCCAGCGAACGGACGCACAGTGCAATATCCTGCCACTTGTCAGCAATGCCGCCGCGCCCAACGTCAATGAAACCGGTCACTGTTTTGTCGTCAATAAAAATATTCGGCAAACAAAAATCGCCGTGAGTGAAGCAGCATTCCTCCGTTGGCCGATTTACAACCAGCCATCTATACAGCTCCATCGGCGAATCAAATTCGTTACTTTCCTCGAAATCATCCATATCAACCAAATCATGCTCAATGTTATACAATGCCGATTTAAGCTTGTAGTCAAGTGTGTTCTCAAAGGGACAATCTTGAATATCCACCGCTTGCAGCATTAGTAAAGCATCAGCCAACAGCTTAACTGTTTGTTCTATGGGTTCATGAACTTTATCCTGATCGCCCTCATCGTCCGATTGACAATCACAAGCCATGAAACCGTCTGCCTTTGTCATAAGAATAAAAGCATATCCATCTTGTTCTCCGTAATACAAAACATCCGGCACCGGTACCTTCCCTTTAAGCCAACCCAACAGATTACTCTCTCGTCTTATTTCTTCTGAAACCTCGGCAATCTTCAAAAACAGTACATCGTCATTTTGTTCATAACGATATACGCCTGCCGACGAACAGCCTATATAATCCTTAGTGCAGGTATAACCTGTGATCCGAGAAATAATTCCGACAGGAAATACTGGTAGAAGTGTTGTTTCTGATTCAATCGTCAATTCTGTTCCCCCAATAAGTCCGACAATTCTATGTCATTATATGTAAATTATTATCATAGTTTATCGCTTTTAGTGATGTTTTCCAGTTTCATGGCACCATAAAGCGATTTCTGCAATCAAAGCAAGCGGTATCGGCTTAGCATACGAAAACTGTATCGCACCTTTGCTCGTCTTATACTCTGTCAACCGTTCGCCAAAATGCTCAATCGCTTCACTCCCGGGATAAAGTCCAATGTGTTTTTTAAAGCCGGCAAAATGAATGATATTTTGCTTATCCCAATAGGTCGGCATTCTCCACGAAATGCGTTCCTGTGCTTGAGGCAATACAAATAGGATCGTATCTCTGACCTGATTCAATAAAGGCTGAGCATTTTCCGGCTGTGCCTTTATATATGCATCTATCGTTTCCGGCGGTTCTGTGCAATAATGATCCTGGTTCTGATTTTTAAATGTACGTTTGCACTTTTCACATTTCCACAATGTACTTCCCCTCCTGTATTGTCAATCTACACTCCAAATACCCTAATATGGAACTTGAGCGTTCAAAAAATTCTCTCCTTTGATTATATACAATACTTTGCCTTTACACCATATCTTGTTGTGATGAACCGGCATTCCAAAATATATTGCCATACGGAAAAAATCTGCTATACTTGTTTTTGTAATAATGTGTTTAAAATACACGAGTTTCAATGTTATGAAATCCATGTCAGGCGTCCGAAAAGCAATAGATTCTCTGAGATGCTGCGGCTTTTTAGTTTGACAGGAGGTAAACTTTGGACATCTTTGCTCTAGTTATAGCGATCCTCTTTTTCATTGTAGGTCTGGCGGGTACAGTGCTCCCTGCTTTGCCCGGCATTCCGCTCATTTTTGCGGGTATGCTTGTTTATGGAATAATAACTGATTTTGAAACGCTTGACTATATATTTTTCCTTCTTCAAGGCATAGCAATGGCATTCACTTTTTTCACCGACTACTTTGCGGCAGCTATAGGCACTAAAAAATTCGGCGGCAGCAAAATGGCGTCTCTTGGAGCAATGATCGGTTTAATTATAGGCACGATAATGCTCGGTCCGTTAGGACTTATACTCGGCTCATTTATAGGGGCTGTCGCAGCTGAATTATTTAGCGGCAAAAAAATCAATCAGGCTTTGAAAATCGGCATCGGCGCACTGGTTGGTTTTTTAGGCTCAGCTATAATAAAGCTGTCAATTTCCGCAATTATGATTATTTGGTTTTTCATAGCGATACTATAAGGCCATTCAACTCACTTCATCCGGAAATCAGATTTTATATTTTTACTGCCATATGATAAAATAAAAAGAGAAATTGCATCTAAACGCCTGTTTGAGGCGTTTGAGTGCTTATTGGCGGATGCCTTCCCGAAAGGATAGTTAAAAGTGGACATCCATAGACAGTATAAGCCATATCCTATTCCCGAACGCAAGCAACTACCTGAAGAAAAAGCTCTTTATGCATTTCCTTCGCCAATCTCGGGATTTTGGCATCGGGATCATGAGTCGTTTGTCGAAGTCAAAGTAAACGTGGACAATACCGCAAATAATGCAATACTCGTCCCGGCGGCGCAAAAGATATCCCTCGCTACAGATGAACCGCGCTCTCTATTCAACTCGATGCGTCAAATCGCCATAGATAATTACTACTCTTATTCGGATGTTACTAAAATTTTCTATCAACAGGCGCAGTTTATGAAGGATTTTGAGGATAATTACTCCAGACAGGAGCCGTTTTTCTCCTACTATCCTCAGTATCAGACAATGGGATATGAGCATCTCAGAACCTATTTCACATGGCGAACTGAGGTTAGAAAAGGAAATGTAAATAATACTTCCGTATCCTATGCCTTCCTTTATATTTATGAACTTATAAATAACATAGGAGTAACAAATCCGCAAGACGGCTTTGATAAGTTAATCGCATTCTGGAAAGCTTTCCGTTCTTTTAACCTTGTTATTGACCGGTACGTATTACAGTGGATAAAGGACTATTTTATCTACTACCCGTTGCCGTATTCTTTTAAGGAATTCGTCACAGATCACCGTCTTCAGATGCATTATCCTACAATGCTAGGGTACGAATCCGGCCCGCACGAGAGCTTTGACCTGTTCTCCGGCATTTCCAAATACAATATCAAAAAATCGATTTTTAACGGCGGACAGACTCACGAAATTCTGCGTGACTGCTTTTATTTCATACTCATTCGATTGAGAGTCCTCTGCAGAAATAAAAATAAGTGCTTTGAAGATTTTATATTCTACCCCATGAATAAAGAAACCACATGGACACCTTTCAGTCGTGCTGTGTTTTATCCCGCATTCAAACAAATTGACAGACAGGTTGTAGTTTCCGAAAAAGAGACCTATATCTGCCACCAAAACCACTGGGTGTACACTGCCTCCATATTAACTGATCACGGCAGACAGCTAATCGGCTATATAATGAAGGAAATGGAATCTAATCTTAGGGAAACTTTTAAGTTTAAGTATAAATTAAAGGCTGATTTGAATCTGTGTGACAACAAAACTCTTAAAAAACTCGAACAGATGAAAATCTCGCTCCCTCGTGTGATTAAACAGTGTGTTGCCGAATTTTATGCTCTTTACACGAGAAAGGAAATATTAGTCGACTTAAGCAATCTGTTGAAAATAAGAGAAGAAGCGCAAAATATTCAAGAAAAGCTGATTATACCCGAAGATTCAGAAGTTTTTGAAAAGGAAATCATTCATGACGAGATCACTTCCTCACTTGCAGGTTCAGATATTTGGACAAATTTTATTGCTGAATTGACACAAATGGAATTTGAAGCGTTAACGATTATCATGCAAAATAATGACATTAAAAGCTTTGCACGTGAAAAGGGTGTAATGCTTGAAGTTTTACTTGACGGTATAAATGAAAAGGCAGCGGATTGCTTAGGAGATACACTCCTTTGTATTGAGGACAAAGTGTCCATATACGATGATTATATAGAAAAACTAACGGAGTTGTTGCAATGATTACAGCAAATTCTATCCCCAAAAGAATAGCCTCAACGATTATAAATGCGCTTAAAGGAGGCGTAGTACCGCGAGTAGGTTTAGAATACATCGCAGTCGGACGCGCTCAGGAAATCCAAACATTTTTGCATGACATCGATATTATCGCAGACGGTGGAGCTACCTTCCGTTTCATTGTAGGCAAATACGGCAGCGGCAAAAGCTTTTTGCTGCAGACGATACGCAATTATGCTTGCGCAAAAGGTTTTGTGGTGGTTGATGCGGATCTCTCTCCCGAACGACGCTTTGCCGGCGCCAAGGGACAGGGGCTTGCCACTTACAGGGAGCTCATTCGCAATATGTCTGTGAAATCCAAGCCTGACGGTGGTGCGTTACCATTGATTCTAGAAAAATGGATTTCCGGAATACAGACTGAGGCAGCGCAGCAATATGCCCCTAATTCTACGGAATTCAATAAATATGTGGAAAAGCAGATATATGCGACAGCAGGGAATTTAGAAGGAATGATCAACGGATTTGAATTTGCTAAAGCCGTTATTGCCTACTGGCGGGCATATTGGGCGGACGATCAAACGGCAAAATCAAATGTATTGAAGTGGTTTAGAGGCGAATATTCGACGCGCAAGGAAGCAAAAGATGATTTGGGTATCAATTGGATTGTTACCGATGAGACCTGGTATGACTTTTTGAAAATATTCGCCGCTTTCATGGTGAGCGCAGGCTATCTGGGCATATTGGTCATGGTAGACGAGCTAGTGAACATATTCAAAATACCAAATTCCGTCACACGGCAGAATAATTATGAAAAATTATTGACAATGTATAACGATGTTTTGCAGGGCAAAGCAAGACACATAGGCTTTCTTATGAGCTGTACTCCGCAGTGTGTGGAGGATCGCTACAAAGGACTTTTCAGCTATGAAGCATTGCGCTCAAGGCTGGCTGAAGGTCATTTCTCAACAGATAGTCTTAGGGATATGTCGGCGCCAATCATACGCCTTAATATGCTGAATCAGGAGGAAGTGTATGTATTAGTTGAAAAACTGCGTGACATATACGCTCTTTTGTATGATTACAAGCCGATACTTGATCATGACGATTTGATTTATTTTTTGAACGTGGAATACAATAGGGTAGGTGCTGACACTCACATCACACCAAGGGAAATCATCCGGGATTTTATAGAACTAATCGGAATACTTCATCAAAACCCGCAGAAGAGTGTTGCGGAAATTCTTGGCAGCAACAGCTTTCAATTGTCAAAGGGCGGTCTTTCAGATGAAGCTATACACAGCGATTTTGTGGGATTTGAGCTATGAGCGACGCGTTTTACAAGTTAGCTCCGTTTATTCAGGATTTTATTTACTCAAACAAATGGACAGAATTGCGCAGTGTTCAGGTAGCTGCGTGTGAAGCGATCTTTGATACAGACTGCAATCTGCTTTTATCCTCAGGAACAGCGTCCGGTAAAACTGAAGCAGCCTTTTTACCTGTTTTGACCGAGCTTTATAACAAACCTTCATCCTCTGTCGGCGTTTTGTACATAAGTCCTTTAAAAGCTTTGATTAACGATCAATTCAAGCGGCTTGAGCAATTGATACTAGACTCGAATATCCCCGTATGCAAATGGCACGGAGACGCTTCGCTTGTAAAAAAGAATGCCCTGATTAAAAACCCGTCAGGAATTCTGCAGATTACCCCGGAATCGCTTGAGAGCCTTATTATCAACAAACGCGGTGCTTGCATCAAGCTGTTTTCCGATTTGAGATATATCATAATAGACGAAGTGCATCACTTCATGCGGGATGCGCGCGGCGTACAAGTTTTATGCCAATTGGAACGTTTACAAAACCTTATCGGCTATGCGCCACGGCGTATCGGTTTGAGCGCAACGCTAGGCGATTTAAGGCTTGCGCAAAATTGGCTTAATGCAGGATCAAACAGGGATTGCATAGCTCCTGTGGCCGATGAAGGGAAAAAGAGCATAAAGCTTTTTGTTCAAAGGTTTGTAAAAGCGCAAAGCAGTGAACCAACACACGCCGCTTCGGGTGATCGGGCACATTTTGAGTATCTTTTCAAAATGACACTTGATAAAAAAACGATTATCTTCACTAATTCGCGTGAGGAAACGGAATTCGTACTGTCAAACTTGCGTGAAATTGCCCTAAAAAATAAGGCGCGTGATGTATATCGTGTGCATCATGGCAATGTTTCGGCACTGCTAAGGGAACAGGCGGAGGATGAAATGAAATCCTCCGAAGAAAAAATTGTCACCGGCGCAACAGTCACACTTGAGCTTGGAATAGATGTAGGCTCGCTAGATCAAGTGGTACAAATTGGCTCGCCTATAAACGTGTCAAGTTTTGTGCAGCGTCTCGGCCGTTGCGGAAGGCGCGGTCAGATTCCACAGCTGCTTTTTACTTTTGTGGAAGAAATTCAGACGACTGCAGCTGATGTACTGGGTCCTATAAATTGGGGTTATGTCCGTCTTATTGCTATAATCGAGCTGTATACAAAGGAAAAATGGATTGAGCCAATACTTCCTCACCGGCATCCGTATTCATTGCTGTATCATCAGACAATGAGCTCATTAAAAAGCAACGGTGAGCTGTCTCCGGCAAAACTTGCGCAGGATATTCTTTCGCTGCAAAGCTTTAAGGCGATAACGCAAGAGGATTTTAAGCTGCTTCTGACACATCTTATAGACACCGAGCATATACAGAAAACGGAGCACGGAGGCTTGATTATAGGAAGAGCCGGAGAAAAGATCGTCAATCATTTTAATTTTTACGCAGTGTTTATGGTACCTGAGTATTATCTTGTAAAGGATGAGAACAGATCAATAGGGACGGTCGATAAAATATATCCCGTAGGAATACGCTTTTCTCTGGCAGGTATGACTTGGGAAACTGTTGACATTAATGTGAAAGCAAAAGTTATTTTTGTGAAAAAAGTCCCCGGCATATCGGTAGTCGACTGGGATGTCGATTTTAAATCGGAGCTTCATACTGTTTTGGTCAGGAAAATGAGAAGTATTCTAAAAGGCGATGAACTCTATCCCTATCTAAGCGACAGCTGTAAGGAAAGATTGAATGAAATCCGATATCTGTCAAGAAACAGCGGAATTTTGGATCGGCTTGTCACACCTTTGTCTGAGCGCAAATTCGCAATTTTCCCATGGATAGGCACCCGACAGCTGTTTACTTTGCACTTCGCCTTACTGGCAAGGGGTATAAAGAGCAAAATGCCATGGGACACATGTATTTTCCTTGAAGTGTATTTTAAAGGTACAGCATCTGATTTGGAAGATGAGATCCACGATATACTAAAATCTGATTTGGATTTGTACAGTCTGCCGCTGCCGGACAACATCGGGATTCTTAATAAGTATAACGAGTATATTCCGCCGCAGTTGTTAAGAAAGCAGTTTATTGAAGATTTTCTTGATTTTGAAGGGCTAAAGAGAGATTTTTCGACTCTATATAGGTGACACAGGAGTGACATATCTTACCAACCTGTGAGTGATTACATCATATTTCATTCAGACCAGACAAGTCCCTGTCCCCTTGTCTGTCCCCTTTGTGATATCATCAAATGTTTAGCTCAGCAACTGAATATAATACTGCTTCTCCAGCCATAAACACTTTATTGTCTTCAAAACGGCAATACAATGTTCCTCCACGTTTCGATGCCTGATAAGCAGTCAATGTATTTTTCTGAAGTCGTTTGCTCCAGTAGGGAATTATATGACAATGCCCCGAACCGCATACAGGGTCTTCCGATACGCCGAGCTTTGGTGCAAAGCTTCTTGAAATACAATCTACAGTTGATCCGGGTGCTGTAACCTGTAATAATAATCCGTCTAATTGCTTTACTTGTTCTAAATCAGGCTTCATATTTATTATTTGATCCTCGTTATCAAAAACACACATCAAATCTCTTCCCATATATGCCTCCAAAGGACTGTATCCTAAAGCCTTTTGTATAGCATCCGTTACCGAAACCTTTTTTAATTCATACGCAGGGAATTTCAGTTCGTAAAGATGATCTTTCTTCAAAACAGTCAGATCACCACTTAACGTTGTGAACACAACCTTACTCATATTTTTTTCATAGTAATTCATTAAAACAAATGCAGTGGCAAGTGTAGCATGACCACATAAATCTATCTCTCCCCCGGGTGTAAACCAACGCAAATGATACTTCCCATCTTCTTTAACTGCAAAAGCAGTCTCGGAAAGATTATTTTCAATCGTAATCGCCTGCATCAGATCATCCTTCGGCCATTTTTCAATTACACATATAGCAGCAGGATTCCCTTCGAACAGCTTATCAGCAAAAGCATCAACTACATATTGTTTCAAGATAAAGTCTCCTTGTTTTTTTCATTTGACAGGCAAGCCCCTGTCCCATTGTCTGGGGCATAAGGATTCTCCTTCAGCATATTGTATCAATAATACTATTGTCAAATGGATGTGTCAATATAGAACTGTCCCTTTTTGGTTTGGTAAAAAAAGCAAGCCTATTATGAGTTTGACTACCTTTGCCCGGATGATTTTGTTTATGCCCAACCCATTATGGCACTTGCAGATTATTCCTTTTTATATTATTATATATTTAAGTCGAAATAAACTTTGCATGTACCACCATTTTTAAAACAAAGCAGTGACTTTTATGTATAATGAAATCCCAAAAAACGGCATAGACCCAAACGCTTTGAAAGCCTGGCGAATCAGTGGATTTATTTGGTCATTTTTCATTATTCTCTTATCTCCGGCTTTTTTTGCGGTTTCACACTTTTTTGGCCCATTTCCTCATATAATAGGCTGGCTGCTCCTTGCTTTATCAATTCTTAGCGCTTATCCGCTGATATTTGTTGTGCCCAAAGTTAGGTTTGCGCGATGGCGTTACGAAATCAGAGAGCACGATATAGATATTCAATGCGGTTTAATCGTTTTAAAAAGGGCTTTAATTCCCATAATCAGGGTTCAGTATATCGAGACTTCGCAAGGACCTATCTTAAAGCGTTTTGACTTAGCTTCATTGTCAATATCTACCGCTGCGGGCGCACATATAATTCCTGCGTTAAAAACTGAAATTGCCGCACAATTGAAGCTTCAGCTCTCCGAGATGGCAAGGCTTAGCGAAGAAGATGTCTGAAAAAA